>ERZ1645192.17-NODE-17-length-96920-cov-12.343726_pt1 | contig 96920 bp, 89 predicted proteins | sample MGYA00575354_ERZ1645192 | MGnify/ENA primary metagenome ERZ1645192 (study PRJEB40844, sample SAMN11349763) | freshwater sediment metagenome | isolation source: river sediment | host: Sediment | place: India: Faizupur Khadar , New Delhi | collected 2017-02-21 ... | reverse complement strand
CGACGGCGCCGCGATGCTCGAGGTTCTCGAGCACGTAGAGCGCGTCCTTGACGATGCCGTGGCTCTTGCGACCCTTGATGTCGGCGACGAAGCCGACGCCGCAGGCGTCACGGTTCTCGGCCGGATCGAACATGCCCTGCGCCGGCGGCAGCGCCGACGTCGTCGCGGCCGCATCGCGCGCCTGCGCCGCAGCCTCGGTGGTGGCAGTCGCCCCCGCGGTCTCGATGCCCGGGAAGCCTTCCGACGAGATCCGGTCCATGGGATCCATCCTCTGAGTTCGCCGCCACGCGGATCGCGCGAACGGCAGATGTCCGACGTCCCCTCGCTCGACGCGGACACCCCCGTCCCGCCGCCTCGGGCGAGGTGGCGGAGCGGGGGAGGCGTCCCGAGGGGACCGATGCTGCGGATCCACGAAGTCGCCGGTGGGTCCTCGACGAGCCGCTCCCGTCGCGGGAAGGCCCTCTTCGAACCACCGAAGGCGGTGGAGGCAACTCGAAAAATCCGCTGATTTCAGCCGTATTTTCCGCATCGCCGAGAAATAGGTCAATAATGCTGTCCTATTTCTTCCGAGCGGAAGATCGCAGAAATCGGAAGGTCCCGCAAGCGCCACTTTTCCGGCCGTTGCTCGAGATTCGGTCAGATCCCCCGGTGCGCGCCTCCCATCGCATCCGATCATCGGTGAAATCACGCACTTGAATTGGACCTGTCGGCGGTCGGCGGCGATCTTCGTGCGACGAACGCCCCGCCCGTAGGAGGTCCCGCTCATGCCGCTCGTCCAGGTCTCTCTCGCCGCCCACGCCTGGGTCGGCCACGACGCAGCGATCCTCGACGGCATCTACCGCGCCATGCGCGACACCTTCGCGGTGCCGGAGAACGACCGCTTCTGCCTTCTCACCCGACACGGGTCCGGTGAGATCGTCTACGACCGAGCCTACCCGGGTGTCGCACACTCCGACGCCACCGTCTTCGTTCGCATCACCTGCAACGACACGCGCGGCAAGGAGCAGAAGCGAGCACTCTATGCCGCCATCGCCGCCAATCTCGCCGAGGCTCCGGGGATCGCCGGCGACGACGTCTTCGTCAACCTCGTCGAGGTCAAGGCGGAGAACTGGTCCTTCGGCGGCGGGGTCATGCAGTACGGCTGAGCCGCACGGCCGACGAGGTGATCGCTCGAACCACACTCGGCCTTCCCCATTCGGCGCGGTTCGGCCACGGGCGTCTCCGTCTCCCCTCGCAGGGGAAAGGAAGACGGGGCTTCCGACGGCCGCGGGTCGTCGAAACCGCTTCGAGCGATTGCCCCGGGGGGGAGCCACCGGCCGCTTGCGCGGGGCCACGCCGGGTGCGAGGTTCGCGCCATGATCTTCTCATCCGACAACTGGGCCGGCGCATCGCCGAAGGTCCTCGCCGCCCTCGCCGTCGCCGGAGCCGCAGGCCCGCTGCCGGCCTATGGCACCGACGAGATCACCCGCCGCCTCGAGGCCCGCTTCGCCGCGCTCTTCGGGCGTGAGGTCGACGTCTTCCTGGTCGCCACCGGCACTGCCGCCAACGCTTTGTCCGTCGCCGCCTTCTCGCCGCCCTGGGGTCAACTCCTCATCCACGAGGAGGGCCATCTCGCCGTCGACGAATGCGGCGCGCCGGAATTCTTCGCCGGTATCCGCACCGTCGGCCTCCCCGGCCGCTTCGGCAAACTCGACGCCGCCGATCTCGCCCGCCGCCTCGCCTCATGGCCGGTCGGCGTCCATCACGGCAAGCCCGCCGTGCTGTCGATCACCCAGGCCAACGAGAGCGGCCGCCTCTACACCACCGACGAGGTGCGGGCGCTCGCCGATGTCGCCCATGGCCACGGCCTCGCACTCCACATGGACGGGGCGCGCCTCGCCAACGCCGTCGCCCGCCTCGGCTGCGATCTGGCCGAGATCACCTGGAAGGCCGGCGTCGACGTCCTCTCTTTCGGCGCCACCAAGGGCGGCTGCCTGATGGCCGAGGCGATCGTCTCCTTCCACCCCGAGAAGCGCGAGGAACTGGCCTACCGCCGCAAGCGCGCCGGCCAGTTGATCTCCAAGCATCGCCTCGTCGCCGCCCAGTTCGACGCCTGGCTCGACGGCGACCACTGGCTCGATCTCGCCCGACACGCCAACGCCATGGCCGATCGTCTCGCCGCCGGTATCGCCGCCTCGGCCGCCGCCCGCCTCGCCTGGGAGCCGCAGGCCAACGAGGTCTTCGTCGTCCTGACACCGACGACCGCGGCGCGCCTCACCGCCGCCGGCGCCCGCTTCCACGAGTGGTCGACCGCTGGCCTCGCCCCCGAAGACCGCCCCGCCGAGGGCGAACGGCTCTACCGCCTGGTCACCGGCTTTTCCACCACGGAGGCGGACGTCGACACCTTCCTGGCGACACTCGCGGTGGCGTAGCGCCGTGGAACGCGAGGACCGGAGCGGCCTGCACCGCGGCCGCCGGCCCGGGCCTCGTGGCGACATCGCCGGCGGATCTCGACGACGTTCGACACCCCCACGGCCGCCGTTCAATCGAGCGTGAAATCCGCCGCGATCCTGAGATCGCGCAGGGGTCGCACCGCGGCGATCGACGCCGCATAGGTCGGATGTGCCTTGTAGGCGTCGAGCGCAGCCTCGTCTGCGAACTCGCCGTAGACGACGAGATCGACCTCGCCGGAGAGCCCGTCGCGCCGCAGATTGCGACGAACCGCCAGACGCGACGCGTGGGGATTGCTCTCGAGGATCCTCAGTCCCGCCTCCACGGCACCGAGATCGGCGGGATCGCGAACCGAGAAGAAGACGACGTGGCGGATCACCGAGCGCGGACCTCGACCTTCGACGGCGATGCCACCCGCGGCACCGCGACGCCGCACCCTTAGCGCGCTCACGCCACAGCGTGAACCACCGCGCGCGCATCGCCGACCCGCCGCCATCGCCCCGCCACCTCGAGGTGGTCGGGGCGGCGAAGATCCGAAACGAAGACCGCCCCGCCCACCTTGCGGTGGTCGGGGCGGCTCCGGGGCGTCCGATCGGGGGGCGATCGAACTCACCACGGCCGAACTACGGGGGCTTGGGGAGGGGTCGACCGTGGATCCTGCTGTTCGTGTCTCAGGCGGCTTCGACCTGCGGCGCGGCCGTGGTGGCCGTCGCTTCGATCGTCTTGGCCGCTGCCGGCGCGGTGATCGGGATGCGGCGCGGCTTCATCGCCTCCGGGACCTCGCGGACGAGATCGATGTGGAGGAGGCCGTTCTCCAGCTTGGCGCCCTGGACCATCACGTGGTCGGCGAGCTGGAAGCGACGCTCGAAGCTGCGCGACGCGATGCCGCGATAGAGAATCTCCTTGTTCTCCTCGGTCGTCGCCTTCTCGCCCTTCACCATGAGCACACCTTCCTTGACCTCGAGCCCGAGGTCCGGCTCGCCGAAACCGGCGACGGCCATGGTGATACGATAGGCGTTCTCGCCCGTCCGCTCGATGTTGTAGGGCGGATAGCTCGGCTGGGAAGTCTCGCCGGCGCCCATGGCGTCCATCAGCGAGAACAGCCGGTCGAAACCGACGGTGGAACGATAGAGCGGAGAGAAATCGATACGCATGTCATGTCCTCCGAAGCGCTGAGCGACACAAATCGACGAAACCGCATCTCACCCCCGACTGTCTCGGCGCCCGTCGTGGCGCGCCGCGGTGCTCGCCGAAGGAGGCGATTTCATCGTGGATCCTGACGGCACCCACGAGGAGAGAGTTGGGAAGGCTCACGACGTCTTTCAAGAGGCGGGACGTGGGATTTCACGCCGCCACCATCGACCACGTCCCGCGGAGTCCGTCGGTTGTACCCCCGCCCGCGTCGCGGTATCTCGGAGGGACGGATCGCGGTTCCGTCCGACACGGACGTACTGCAGGCCTCGACCCACGGCGGGGAGTGTCGCATGGACGTCGTCGACCATCTGATCGAACCGCCCGGCGCTCCCGTACCCCCCGGCGCCCGCGTCGGGATCATCACCGCCGCCGACGGGGTACGGCTGCGCTGGGCGAGTTTCGAGGCGACACGCCCGCGCGGCACCGTCCTGCTGCTGCAGGGCCGCGCCGAATACATCGAGTGCTATTTCGAGACCATCCGCGACCTGCAGGCCCGCGACTTCTCGGTGGTGGCCTTCGACTGGCGTGGCCAGGGCGGCTCACAGCGCCTGGCGAAGAACCCGCGCAAGGGCCACGTCGGCGACATGGCCGCCTATGATTTCGATCTCGACGCCATCCTGCGGCTGGTCGCCCCCGATCACCCGAAGCCGTGGTACGTCCTCGCCCATTCGACCGGCGGCCTCGCCGCCGTCGCCGCCCGGGCCCGCCTCGCCCGCGACATCCGCCGCATGGTGCTGACCGCACCGTTCCTCGGCCTCGGCAGCGTCGGCCCGGCCGAGCCGATCGCCCGCGCCCTCGCCCGCACACTGCGCGCCTTCGGCCTGGGGCAGGACTGGGTGCCGGGCGGCGGCGCCACACCGATCCACACCACACCCTTCGAGCAGAATTTCCTCACTTCCGATCCGGTTCGCCACGCCCTCGGGGCCGAAATGTCGTGGCGCCACCCGGAACTGGCGATCGGCTCGCCCACCGTCGGCTGGCTCGCCGCCGCCTTCGAGGTGATGGACCGGGTCTTCGCCCCCGAAGCGCTCACCGCCTGGCGCCTGCCCACCCTGATCTTCGCCTGCGGCGACGACCGCGTCGTCTCGAACCGGGCGATCGAGGCCTTCGCCACCCGCACCGCCGCCACCGAGCATCTGGTGATCCCCGGCGCCCGCCACGAACTGCTCAAGGAACGCGACCGCTACCGCGAACAGTTCTGGGCCGGCTTCGACGCCTTCGTCCCCGGCTCCGACACCCTGTCGCCGACGAGGCCGAAGTCGGTGGAGCTCGCCCCCGCCGCGCTCCCCGAGCCCACGGCGGAGACACCGGCACCGGCCACCACGACCGGCGCGGATCCATCGACATCGACACCCGGCGATGGTGGAACCGTCGCTGCGGCGGTCGCGGTGGTCGCCACGGCAGCGGCTGTGGCGACTGCGACCCGGTCCTCCGAGCCGGAGGAACGAACCGCACTCGCACCACCACTTCCCGAAGTGATCGTGTTGCCGCCGCCCACCCCCGAGATCGCGCCGGCCGAGACGCCCGGGCCGGCCGCGCCGGGTGGAACTCGGGAACCGGCACCATCGGAGCCGGAGCCGGAGTCCGCGGTGCAGGTGCCGGAGGAGCCCGAACCGGCGGTCGCCGCGGGTGCGGAGGAGCTCACCTCCGCACCGTCCGAGTCTTCGGCCGCCGAGGTGCCGTCTCCGGCCGCGGACGGACCGATGCCGGCCGTGGTCGAATCGGCCACGGTGGCGGACGAGGCGATCACGTTCGCCGACGCCGACGCGCCGTCGCCTTTCGAGCCGGTGGGTTCCCCGGAAACCGATCCCGCCGCCTCACCCCGCGCCGGCGAGGAGCCGCAGGACCTGTTCGTGCAGCCGGCGATCACCGCAGGCGACGATACGGCCGCCGTCGACGGCGCTGCCGCCGTCCCAGTCGGTGACGATGCCGCCGGCGCCCTCGATCACCGGGATCAGCGCGACGATGTCGTAGGGCTGCAACCCGGCCTCGACGACCACGTCGACGAAGCCGCTGGCGACCATGCAGTAGGCGTAGCAGTCGACCCCGTAACGCGCCAGACGGACCCGTGATTCGATCCGATCGTAGGCGATCCGATCGTTGCCCTTCAGCATCGCCGGCGTGGTGGTGAACAGCACCGCATCCTCGATGCGCGCGCACGGTCGCGTCGCCAGTTCGCGCACCCCGTCCGGACCGCGATACCAGGCCCGCCGTCCGTCGCCGGTGAAGCGTTCGCGGGTGAAGGGCTGATGCATGGTGCCGAGCACCGGCCGGCCGTGGTGTTTGAGGCCGATCAGCGTGCCCCACACCGGCAGGCCGGAGATGAAGGCGCGCGTCCCGTCGATCGGATCGAGCACCCAGACGTGTTCGGCATCCTCACGTTCGCGGCCGTATTCCTCCCCGAGGATGCCGTGGTCGGGATAGCGCTCGCCGATCACCCGTCGCATCGCCTCCTCCGCCGCCTTGTCGGCGACGGTGACGGGATCGAAGGCCTCACCGGCGAGCTTGTTCTCGACCTCGAGCCGCGAGCGGAACCACGGCAGGATCGCCCGGCCGGAGGCATCGGCCAGCTCGTCGAGGAAGGTGGTGAGCTCGTCGGCGGGAGGGGCGGCGCTCATTCGGACCTCGTCACATCATGAAACCGGCTCAGCCTTGCGACAGAGCGCCCGGCGATGCAAGCGCCCGCCGCGACCGTCTCCCGCCTGCGACGATCGGCGTCGCCGATCGGGCTTCGACCAAGGCCGGATCGATCGCCCGGGACCGGCGGCGAACGTGAAATTCCACCGTATCGATTTCCGCTGACGAAAGGCCTTGACATTTGTGCGCCGCAATATCATCTTTGCTGCATCGCGGTGGTGTCCGACATCGCCGCGTGGCCCTTCTGGGCGTTTCCTCCCTGAAATACCCACTTCGGGCCGCTGCCTTCCCAGGCGCGGCCCGTTCTTTTTTCGCTGCAATGCAAAAGTGGGTACCGCGATCGACCTGCCACGGTCATCACACGGTCGCCGGGTTCACTCGGCCGCGTGGCGCAGATCGCCGAAGATCGCCCCGAATTCGGCGGTGAACCGATCGACGAAGCCGGTGAAGTCGCGGGCGAGCGTGGCGAAGCCGGTGGTACGGGTGATCGTCGCCTCGTTCAGATAGAGTGCCCGCGCGATCTCGATCTGCAGGGCGTGAAGACCGCGATTCGGGCGGCCGTAGGTCTCGGTGACATAGCCCCCCGCATAGGGCTTGTTGAGCGCCACTCGGTAGCCGGCGTCGCGCAGCAGCGTCGCTGCGAGATCGGTGAGCGCCGGATGGCAGCTCGTGCCGTGCCGGTCGCCGAGCACGATGTCGACGCGGCCCTCGCTCGCCGCGATCCGCTGCGAAGACGGCATCGAATGGCAATCGACGATCACCGCTCGGCCGAATTCGGCATGGAGCCGGGTCAGCGCCCGCCGCAGCGTAGCGTGATAGGGCTCGTAGGCCTGTTCGATCCGCGCCAGCGCCTCGGCGATCGGGATCGGCCCGCGATAGATGTCGTCGCGATCGGTGACGATGCGCGGGATGGTTCCGAGACCACCGGCCACCCGGGTCGACCGGGTGTTGGCGCCGCTCGGCAGGGGTCCGGTGAACATGCGCGGATCGAGCTCGAGCCGTTCGCGGTTGACGTCGAGCCAGGCGCGCGGAAACCGCGCCGTCAGCACCGGCAGCCGCCCACCCGCCGCCGCCGTGCACAACTCGTCGACGAAGGCATCCTCGGAGCGGCGGATGGTCACCCGATCGAGGCGGGTCAGAGCCAGGAAGTCCTGCGGATAGTCGCGGCCCGAATGCGGGCTGGCGAGCAGGCAGGGTGCGGCGACCCGCTGCGGCCAGACGAGATCGAAGGGCGATCCGCCCGCGAACCCGTCGACGATGCGCATGTCGTCGGATGATCCTCTCACCCCGCACCCCTCCTTTCCCGCCGGTCGCGACCCGGTGTCGACCTCGCCCGACGGCCCGCCATGTTGCCCTTCTCCCGCCCCCTCTGTCCACAGCCGGTCGTCCGCGCGGCGAACCGTCGGTGGCGAGCACGCGATTTCACCGTATATTTACCGCGATCGGTCTCAATGGACCGATCTTCGAGCTGACCCGGAAAGAGTACAGAATGGACCCGATGGCGCGCATCATCCTCGCCGAGGACGACAACGACATGCGTCGTTTCCTGGCCAAGGCGTTGGCCAACGCCGGCTACGATGTCGTCTCCTACGACAACGGCAAGAGCGCCTACGAGCGGCTGCGCGAGGAGCCCTTCACCCTGCTCCTCACCGACATCGTCATGCCGGAGATGGACGGCATCGAACTCGCCCGCCGTGCCACCCAGCTCGATCCCGATCTCAAGGTGATGTTCATCACCGGTTTCGCCGCCGTCGCCCTCAATCCCGACAGTCAGGCCCCGAAGGACGCCAAGGTCCTCTCCAAGCCGTTCCACCTGCGTGATCTGGTGCGTGAGGTCGAGAAGCTGCTCGCCGCCTGACGCACCCCGTCGCCGCCACGCGGGGAGAAACTCTCCCGCCACCCGACATCCGGGCTTGCGTGACCGGATCGACCTCGCTATAGAGCGACCTCGCCGCCCGGTCCCGATGGGCGGCGCCGATCGGTTCGGGCGTGTAGCTCAGCGGGAGAGCACTACGTTGACATCGTAGGGGTCACAGGTTCGATCCCTGTCACGCCCACCATCCACTCCTCTGATTTTGTTGAGAAATCCGCTTCGGCGGATTTTTCCGTTTCTGTGAGCTGGCGCGCAACTGGCGCGCAAACCGCGGTCGGCAACGGCCAGGAAACTCCGAGTTCGGCGAAATAGGCATCGATCGCAGCTCGGCTGGCAATCTGGTAGTCGGGAGCGAACTGCGCATATTTCTCGGTCGGCCCCGGCCGTCGATGGCCCAGCATGCCTTCGACCTCCCACGCAGGAACGCCGCGCCGTCGCAATTCGGTCGCCATAGTATGGCGCAAACTGTAAGGTGAGATCTCGGACGTCAAACCTGCTGTACGAACAGCGAGTTTGAAGGTCTTTTTTACAGAGCCTACAGGCTCCCCGTGCCACAAGACGAACCTCGAAACCTCACGCGCGGCAATTAACTGCGACAGAGTATCCGTGATCGGAACGATAGGTCGGTACTTCTTCGTTTGACGCCGGCCCTGCGGGTTCAAGTCGATGAACCTGTCTCGAAAATTTACCTGAGCTGGAGCGAGATCAAGGGCCGCGTCGGGGCGAGCGAGCGTGTTGAGCATGATCATGGAGAAGATGAAGACGTGAGGCCACTGCTGCACCGTCGTCAAGAACGCTCGCATCTCATCGTCGTCGAGCCTGTGGGGAGCCTTCTCATCGCTCCGATCGGTCACATCATGAATGAACGGCGCGCGTTCGATCTCGCCCCATTTGAAGGCGCGATTGACGGCCGCACGCCCTACCGACATGACGCGGGACACATAACTGTTCTTGTAGCCCCTCGCTTTGAGCCAGTCGATGAACTCGTACTGACGATGCACCGAAAGATCTGCAATCGTGGCAGGTCCCCAAAAATCGGTCCAGAGAGCCATGGCGTAACGAGCGGCCTCGGCCGAGGGGATTTTACTGCCGTGAGCCTCCCAGTACCGCACGAGCACCGTCGCCAGTGGCATGGCATCGGACTGGATACGGTGAGGAACGCCCCTCTTGGTTACGAACTCAGCTAACCGGATTTCGGCTTCCCGAACGTCTTCAGTGCCAAGTGATGAGCGATAGCTGCGGCGGGCATCGAGCCATGTGGCGTACCACTTTGGTGACCCGTCACGCTTGCTGAGCCAGTAGGAACCGATTTGGAAACGACCATTGGACATGGAGCCTTACTCGAACTCTTGATGTATTCGGCGAGATCGTCATCCGTATACCTTGCCTGCCTTCCGACAGGGACAAAGCCGATCTGCCGTTCCTTCCTCATCCGGCGCAAACTGTAGATGGACACCCCAAGCCAGTCGGCAGCTTCTTGTTCAGTGTAGAGGCGAGCCACTGAAGGCGGTACTTTAACGCAGCTGAACTTGACCATTTGCCCTCCCGAGCAGAGCGCCACACCTGCGAGAACGACATCAGGCAACTTTTAAGTGCTCGCGGTTTACCATTGACTGCAAACATTCAGGCAGCCACTTCGTCGCCGCTCACGCGGTCCATCCGCTCACGAAGCGCGCGGACGATCTCGCTCGAATTGGAACTGCCGTTTCTCTTCACCTGCGCATCGAGCCATTCCCGGATGTCACCCGGGATGCGAACGGAAGTGGGTGCAGGCGACCTCATGAGCATGCTCCGATATTCGTATTACAAACGGCTACGTTTGTAGTTGATGCAAACAACGTAGTCAAGACGGCTACACGCTGATACACTGCGGCGCATGTCCAAGTCCGACCCCATCAGCCTCCGTCTGCCTGAAGCCCTGAAAGCCTCCCTCCAACAAGCGTCAGCCGACGCCGGTCGGTCCCTGAACGCAGAAATAAGAATGCGCCTAGAGTGGAGTTTTTCCTCAAGTTTCGATGGGAAACCATCAGATAGAATGCTTGCAAATGAGATTGAGAGCCTAAGAACCGAGCTTCGCGGGCACGCCACAGCGACTAATGAGCGCCTTAAGATTCTAGAGAGAGCACTCAAGACCAAGCTGGACAAGATATGAGCCGGGGTCCAGGTCGACTGATGCTTGCCATTCGTGACGCCGTCTTCGCTGGTGACGGGAAGGATGTGACCAGTCGTGAGCTGGCGACAACGATCTACGGAGAAGGCTACACTGCCGGTCAGTTGCGGAGCGTTCAGCGGGCTCTACGCAACCTTCCCCCCGAATGGGGTATCAAGGTATTTCGATCGGGACATGGCTTGGGATCAGCTACCCCCGGCGTAGAACTGAGGGCCTTCGTCTCAACTACAACCGAAGCCGAAAGGACAGCAGCCCTGAACTTAAGAGTTCGTTGTTGACTTGAACTTGCGCTGAGGATTGGGGTTCCTGGCACCTGCTCCTGGGGAAATCAAATCGTCGGCAGCGGCCGGTAAAGCAATTCATCGAGACGGCAAGCGGCCCGAAAGATAGCGCTTCGACGGTTCCTTAGTTGCGAGCTCTCACCCTGCGCTCTCTCAAAACAAGTGAGAAGTATCTCTCGGATGCGATCAAGATGACGCTGTCCATCCGGCAGCCCTTGAACGGCCAAGGCAAAGGCACTGTCCTCTTTTCCTCCTCCAGGTTCATCGACTCGTCCGGCCGCGAAATCGGCAAGAAGTAGCTGGGGACGTCCAGGGGTCAGCTTATGTGCTGTTGACTTGCCCTGAAGCCTTCCTATAACACTATCCCTGTGGGCTGGCCGACTGGCCGGCTCGTCTCTCAGAGCAGTCACGACCTCTTCGACTGAACAGCCGCTGGCAGAAACATAGTACCAAACCGGCAGCCACTCCCTGGTAGAGTGCGCCGAATGCATTAGGTACTGAAGCGGTTCTGCAACTGCCTCATTCTTCAAGAAGTTGAGCAATACGGCATCTGGGTTGACGTTCGATCTGACGACCCGCGTCTCGACATGGTCTCCATCGAAAATCTTAACATCGCCTACTAGGCGCAACGTTGGTGCACCATCAATTTCCGAAAACCTTCCCTCTCGAATGAAGTTGATTTGGTCGATCAGGGCAGGATCGATGACAATCTGACTTTCGCTCCCTTCGAGCACGCCGTTCTTCAAATCTGCGACGAAGGCGTGCCTCGGCCCGAGTTCGATTAATTTCGAAACTAGAGGAAGAATATCACGGCGAGCAGCTGCGTCGCGTTCATCGAGAATTGCACGGAGATCAGAATACTTGATCCGGTCGGCGCTTCCTGGGTAACGATAGAATATATCGCCCTCACGCATGTTGCTGCCATCTGCAGAGCGCACGATGACTGGGCGGCTGGGGTGCTGGCGACGTATATGACGCCGACTGGCTTGCCACCTATCTCAGCGCTACCAAGCCGGATGCGTGGCGTTGGGTCAAGTGCACTCCGTACCAGCTTCGAGACATCGGCGGGATCTGCCCTCTGAAAGGCGTCCCCGGGCAATCCGACAACCGCGTAACTCATATCCGCGGCGCCTTCGTTGGCCCCATCCTTGTCGTGAACGCCAAAGAAGATGTAGCCGCCGCGATTGTTCGACAGCGCGGCGATGGCACGCAACCATTCTCCCCGATGTCTCAACCCGAAGTTTCCCTTACACTCATGCTCATCGGTTTCCCCGACGATGAGGCGCCAAACTCCGTGGGGGTCTTGAGCGAACATACCCGCAATTCGCGCGGGGTCGAGCGGATCGTCCGAGACCGCCACCAATTGCGAGGCAACCGGAACAACAATGGCGGCCACAGTCCCCTCGGACTCGTGTACCGAAACGAAGTCGGCCACTGCCGCGTCGGTTGCTGGCGGGACCTCTGGACCATAGCGCCCACTACCAATGTCGGAGATCCGCCCGGAATTGACGGGACGCTCGGGCCTATTGAAGAAAAACTGTATGTCCTTGTTCGCCATGCCTCGCGCGTGCATGGCTTTGATCAGTGCGATCTCCAAATCCGTGATTGTCCGGCGAGCCATATGTCACCTTTGGCGATTCGCTCCCGAAATGATTGTATTCCTTCTGAAAGCAATCACAACGCCACCTCGAATATCCATTCCTCCTGGGGTCCTCAAGGGCCGTCCGTTATCCGGCTGCGCCAAGGAGGCGAGGAGCTGATAGGTCATCTCGCAGGCGAAACATTACCCCGCGCACGAAGCTCCTCCCAGAGCTGTCCCGGCCCCAGAAGCGCGTCACGGATGCCCTGCCGAACATGCTCGGACCCCAGTGCCTGCTTGCTCATGCTGGAGTGAGCGGCGAAGGCGTCCATGATGGCGTCCATGATCTCTTGCGCCAAGTCTGGGGAGTTGCCGAACTGCTCCTTCGAGTTGTTCATCGCTTGCTCGACGAGCATCTCGGATTGCAACAGCTTCCCTTTGATGACGCCGTTCACGTAGATGAGTTTGTCTTCGTCGGTGATCTCGCCGGCGAAGAGGTCGTTGACCCTCGCAATGATCTCGTCGAGGAGTGCCCGGGCCTTGTCCTGAACGGCCCCAGCCCCGGCTTCGGTGAGGGGCATGAGCTTCTCGGCCTCGCCCTGCGGAAGAGGAAGCGTTCGCTTCCCCTGGTCGTGCAGGACGTGATGCGTCAGCTTGACCCGGCTGAGGTCGACGCCATCGCGCTCACGACCGAAGTCGAGGAGCGGCAGCAGTCGGCGGAAGAAGATGGCGCGCTTCTCGACGGCGGTGGAGCCGTAGTCGAGGATCTGCGACAGGAAGGCGTAGACCCGAAGATAGGTCGCCATGTCCGCCTTGAAGAGGACCAGGGCATCCGTCTCGTCCTTCGCCACCTTCTCGGTCTTCGCGTCTTCGGCACTCCGTGCCGCGTCGATCTGTTCGTGAAGTGCCCGGAAGCGCTTCAGGAGACGATCGGCGACCGGGTAGAGCGCCGCGTCGAGCTGGGCCTGCGACGCGGCGAGATCGAGTTCGACGCGGACGACCCGCTCGACCTCGTTCTCGTCGTAGAACCCCATGTCGTCGAGCTTCGCCTTCAGGTTCAGGACCAGATTGGGGTCCGTCACCGCCGACAGCTCGGCCGTCTCGTAATAGGTCTTGAAGGCCTTCAGAACCTCGACCGGGTCGTTGACGAAGTCGAGGACATAGGTCGTGTCTTTGCCGGGATGGGCGCGATTGAGGCGCGACAGTGTCTGCACTGCCTGGATGCCGGCGAGCCGCTTGTCGACGTACATCCCGCACAGCAGCGGTTGATCGAAGCCCGTCTGGAACTTGTTCGCCACCAGCAGGATCTGGAACTCGTCGGTCGCGAAGGCCTCGCGGATGTCGCGGCCGTTCAACGTCGGGTTCAGGATCCGGCTGTTTTCGGTGAACGGGTCCGGTCCACTCTCCAGGTCCAGCACCTCGCCTGAGAAAGCGACGAGCGTCCGCATCCGGTATCCCCGCGCCTTGATGTAGGCATCGATCGCGAGTTGCCAGCGCACGGCCTCCTTCCGGCTGGCGACGACCACCATCGCCTTCGCCTGTCCGGCCAGGAGGGGAGCGACCGTTGCGCGGAAGTGCTCGACGACGATCTGGACCTTCTGCGAGATGTTGTAGGGGTGCAGCCGCACCCACTGCATCAGTCCCTTGACGGCGGCGCTGCGCTCGACGTCCTGCTCGCTGAGTTCCACACCGTCGTTCGCCAGTTTGAAGGCGAGCTTGTAGGGCGTGTAGTTCTGGAGCACGTCGAGGATGAAGCCTTCTTCGATCGCCTGCCGCATCGAATAGACGTGGAAGGGTTCGGGCAGATTGCCCTCGCCCTTCGGCAGTTCGGGGTGGGGCAAGCGTCCGAAGAGTTCGAGCGTCTTGCCTTTCGGGGTCGCCGTGAAGGCGACGAAGGTGATGCCCTTGGCGTCGGCGCGCGCCGCCATCTGGGCAGCGAGGATGTCTTCGGTGCCGACCTCGCCTCCGTCCGCCAGTTCCGCCTGCTCCTCGGCCGACAGCACCTGCTTCAGCTTGGAGGCCGCCTCGCCGGTCTGCGACGAGTGCGCCTCGTCGGCGATCACCGCGAACCGCTTGCCCTCGGTCGCCGCCAACTCCTGCACGGCCTGGAGCGCGAAGGGGAACGTCTGGATCGTGCAGACGACGATCTTCTTCGAGCCGTCGAGCGCCGCCGCGAGTTCGGCGCTCTTCGACCCTTGCGCCCCCCTGATGGTCGCGACCACGCCCGCCGTTCGCTCGAAGGCGAAGATCGCTTCCTGAAGCTGGGCGTCGAGCACGGTGCGGTCGCTGACGACCAGCACGGTGTCGAAGAGCTTGTGGTTCGCGCCGTCGTGCAGGTCGGCGAGGAAGTGCGCCGTCCAGGCGATCGAGTTGGTCTTGCCAGACCCGGCCGAGTGCTGGATCAGGTACTTCTGCCCCGGCCCTTCGGCGAGCACGGCGGCGACCAGCTTCCGCGTCGCGGCGAGCTGATGGTAGCGCGGGAAGATCAGCTTCTTGACCTGCCTCTTCGCATCGCGTTCGGCGACGACGTACCGACCCAGAATCTCGAGCCAACTGTCCCGCGCCCAGACCTCCTCCCATAGGTAGGCGGTGGGGGCGCCGTTCGGGTTCGGCGGATTGCCCGCCGCCGTGCCGTTGCCCTTGTCGAAAGGCAGGAAGAACGTGTCCTTGCCTTGAAGCCGCGTCGTCATCCGCACCGCCGAGTTCGACACGGCGAAATGGACGAGCGCGCCGTTCGGAAACGACAGCAGCTTCTCGGGCGCCTTACCCCTCGGCGCGGGATCGCGGTCGAAGCGATACTGATCGACGGCGTCCTCGACACGCTGGGTGTAGTCGCTCTTCAACTCGACGGTCGCAACCGGCACACCGTTGAGGAACAGCACCAGATCGAGCGCGTTCTCGTTCGCGAGCGGGTACCGCACCTGCCGGACGACACGCAGACGATTGGCGGCGTAACGGGCTTGGAGGTCCGGGTTCATCGCGAGCGCCGGCTTGAACTGCGCCATCGCGATCGGATGCCGCAGGCCGACGACCTCGAACCCGTGCCGCAGGACGTCGAGCGTCCCGCGCTGGTCGATCTGTTGACGGAGCCGGTCGAGCAACACGCGCTCGGCATTGGCGCCGTTGCTCTTCACCAGGGTGGCCCAGGCTTGGGGCTGCGCCGCCTGCACCCAGGCCGAGACGTCGGGGGGAAACAACGCGCGCTCGCGGTCGTAGGCCGAGGCGTCTCCTTCGGCATGGAGCCAGCCGCCCCTCGCCAGGGCCTCGCAGATCCCGATCTCGAAGGCGACTTCCTTGTGCAGGCTCATCGAGACCTCCCGCCCCGCCTCCGATACCCGTAAAGCAACATGGCTTCGGCTTTCTTAACCTCGACGCGAACCCGCGCCACATCGCGAGGCAGAGACCGAGGTTCTCGCCACGAATGTTCCCTCTTCGTCTCGCCGCCGCAAATGGCCATCAAATGGAGCGCGCTGCGGGCCACTTTGAATTTGTTGCGGTTTTCGCAACACCCCGGGGCATCCATGCCCCTCCGATCAAATGGCCGTCAAATGGGATCATGCCCAGAAGGGCAGATATCGAGAATGCCGCTTCGACTGGTCCTCGTCGTAGGGCTTGATCAGCCCGTCGTCCAAGGCATCCCGGATGATGCGCGAGGCCGTGGCGGCGTTTTTCGGATCGATGCCGAAGCGCTCTCGCACCGTCGTGTTGGTCATCGGCTCGCGCATCACGAACCGTAGGCAGGCATGGAGATAGCAGGCGTGGATGCGCTCGGCCCGGCTCATCTCGGCGAAGCTGCGGTGAGCGAAGAGCGTCACGCGCATCGATCCGTCGAGCGGCTCCCAGAGCGGCGGCGGCAGTTGATAGAGTTCGGTCTCGAAGACGACCTTGTCCGCACCGCTGCCTCGCTCCTCGCAGACGCCGATCCGGCGCATGAAGGACGCCAGCGCTTCGTTGCGTGAGCGCGGCGGACTGTCGACCAGCCGCGCCACGTCGATCAGCGACGTTCCAGGATTGGTGATCTCCAGGCGATCGGCGAAGACCTCGACCATCGGCCCGGCCCCGGAGACGGCGAAGTCCTGGTGGATGAGCGCATTGGCGATCAACTCGCGGACGGCGAGGTCCGGGTACATCGGCACTTCGCGTCGAAAGGCTGCGCCGATGACTTCGTTGCGGGGCAGGAGCGCCGCAAGGAAGTCGATCATCGCGGCGAAGCCGACGGCGTAGCCTTGCGCGAACAGGTGCTCGCGGCTGGTGAGCAGCCGCCCACGACCATCGTAGACGATGAGCCGCAACACCTTGCGACCGAGGCTCGGGAACCTCGTCAGATCGAGCGCAAAGAGCACGGCGCCGAGATTGGTGATCGTCCAGCGCCCGGCGTCGTTGCGCTTCAGCATCCGGTCGTCCTGGAGCCGCGCCAGAATACCGGCTTGATCGGTGGCGACCGGCACGCCGAGCAGACGGAAATAGGCCGCGTAGTCGAGAAGCGCGAGGGCGTCGGCGGCATCGAGATCGGTGGCGGCCGGGCGATCCTCGAAGGGTGTCGTGTCGAACGATCGCCATAGCGCCCGCTCGTGCTCCGGCGCATCCTTCAACGGCTTGCTTATGGAGCCGATCCGAACGTACTCGCTGCCGCCGAAGATGGTCGGGCGGCCGCTCGCCTTGGGGATCTCCAGGACCACGACCGGCTTGCCCGCGACCTCGACCTCGTGGAAGCGGATGTGGAGGCGCGGCGTCGTCATCTGGAGGAGCCAGCTCTCCAGCTCCTGCGCGCCCTTCTTGGCCTCGGCCGGACGGAAGCGTGTGCCGACGACCGCATGGGTCGCGTCGTCGACGCCCCACACGAGATAGGCGGCTTCGCGCCCTTCGAGCGCGGCAGCGTTGGAGAGCGCCGAGATCAGCTCGCCGATGCGCTCTGGACTGTCGTTGTTCACCTTGAACTCGACCCACGTCGTCTCTCTCGGCAGCGCGCAAAGCTCCCGCACCAGACTGACGAGATAGGCGGGATCCCGCGCCAGCGTCATGCCGCCTCCTCGACCCGACCACGCACGTCGATCTTGCCGGTGACGGCGGCCGAGATCAACGCGGCGCGGCGCTCCTTCAGGAGGGCGACGGCACGCTCGGCTTCGGTCTTCAGGACGTCAAGTTTGGAGGTCTCCCGGTCGAGATAGGCGATGATGACGCGCTGCTCATCGAGAGGTGGGCAGGTCATGATCGCATTCGCGACATCGTCGAGACTGAGCTGGATCTTGGTGCCGCCATACCCCTGGGTTCCGAGATAGGTCGACCCGACGTAGGAGAGCGTCACGAGCGCGACCCAAGACGGCAATAACCTGTGTTGCCGCAAACGAGCCAAGGCGACGTGCTGGCTCACATAGGCCTCCTCCAAATCTTCGGGAACAACCGCGACCGAACCGAGATAAGCCGTGATCGAAAAGAGGACGTCCCCAGTCCGTAACCTTGTTCGCGCCCCCTCTGCGCCTTCGGGAACGGCCACGCGCTGGATGTCGGACAGATCGAGACCGATGCCGTCGCGCGTGAGGTTGCCGATGCGGATGAACAACGCCCCGTCGTCGGCGTAATGCTCGGCCCAACCACGCGAGCCGCTGGTCAGAAATTCGAGGTCACGCTTCAGTTGGATGACCTCCCAATGCGCCGGCACCTCGCCGAGCCAGTCGATGCCGCTGTCCTTCATGGGGGCGTTGGGATCGAGGCCCTTGGTGACGGCGTGGGAGACGACGGCGCGGCGCTTCTCGGCGAGAAGCTCGATCAGCCGCTCCTGCTCGCGCACCAACCCATCGATCTTCGCCGTCTCCCGGTCGAGGAAAGTGGCGATGGCGTGCTGCTCCGCGAGCGGCGGCACGGCGATGGCAAGCTTCCTGATATCCGGCATATAGATCGTCTGATGTGTCGACCCCATCATCAGACGATCGAACTCCGTTTTCATCCCTGACAGGTCATATTGGAGGAATTCGGGAAGAAGGTCTGGACTGCATACCCAATTCGCAAAGTCTTGCGTGGTCGCCATGTCGATTGCCATGATCGCGGAGAACCCGACCGACGCTGTTCGAGACAGAATGACCGTTCCTTTGGGGAGAAGCCTCGCCGATGAGTTGGCCAGACCCAGTTCACTGACCTGCTCTTTGGTCTCCGAAACGTAGCGCTGGTTTCCGTCACGAATCTGCCAGACATCCGCGAGGCTGAACCACGGTATCGAGCAATCCTCCCAATATTCCGGATGCTGGCGGCTCGGCGTGTGTCCCGATTCGAGCTTCGCGAACATGATGATCTTACCTGCCCGCCAATGCGCCGGAACCTCGCCCAGCCATTCGACGCCGCTGTCGCGATAGGCGGGATAGCGTGGCAGAGTCATTGACGCTCTCCCGTGCCCGCCGCCTCGTCTCCGGCGCGGCCGACCACCCCGATCGTCTCCTCGCCGCAGCCCCCTTCGCCGATCATGCCCCCAGCCCCTCGATCATCGCCTTGATGCGGTCCGTCACCGCCTTCAGCTCCGCGTCGATCTCGGCGAGCGGGCGTGGCGGCTCGAAGACGTAGAAGTGGCGGTTGAACGGGATCTCGTAACCGATCTTCGTCTTGTCGTGATCCATCCAGGCGTCCGCGACGTGCGGTTTCACCTCGCGGGCGAAATAAGCCTCGACGTCCTCCTTCAACGGCACGTTCTCGGTGTCGCGCAGCGACGTGTCGGGCTGCGGCTTGCCCTTCTGCTTGCCCTTGAGGCCGACGACGACCTTGCCCTTCTCGTCGCGCAGTGGGCGTTCGACCGTGATGGTGCGATAGCCGAAATCGGCGACGTCGAAGATGCAGCTGATCGGCCGGCCGTCCTTCTCGGCTTCCGTGAAATCGCCGAAGAGCCGAGTGATCTCTTCGATGTGCGCCTCCGACAGCTCCTTGCGCTTGGCGCCGAGCGACTTCCGCATCTTCTGCCACATGGCCGAGGCGTCGATCAGCTGCACCTTGCCCTTGCGGTGTGCCGGCTTGCGGTTCGAGACGATCCAGACGTAGGTCGAGATGCCGGTGTTGTAGAACATATCGGTCGGCAGGCCGACGATGGCCTCGAGCAGGTCGTTCTCCAGGATGTGGCGGCGGATCTCGCTCTCGCCCGACCCCGCCCCGCCGGTGAACAGCGGCGAGCCGTTCAGCACGATGCCGAAGCGCGAACCGCCCTGCGCCGGAGCCCGCATCTTCGAGACGAGGTGCAGCAGGAACAGCATCGAACCGTCCGAGACGCGCGGCAGTCCCGGGCCGAAGCGGCCGTTGAAGCCGTCGCGCTCGTACTCGCGCCGCACCTCCTTCTCGACCTTCTTCCACTCCACCCCGAACGGCGGGTTCGACAGCATGTAGTCGAACTTGGCGTGCGGGTGGCCGTCGTCGGAGAGCGTGTTGCCGAAGGCGATCGCCTCGACATCCTGCCCCTTGATCAGCATGTCGGCCTTGCAGATCGCATAGGACGACGGGTTCAACTCCTGCCCGGCGACGGAGAGGCGGGCCTTGGGATTGTGCTCGGCGAGATATTCGCCGGCGACCGACAACATGCCGCCGGTGCCCGCCGTCGGGTCGTAGATCGACCGCACCACGCCCGGCTTCGACAACACCTCGTCGTCTTCGACGAAGAGCAGGTTGACCATCAGCCGGATGACCTCGCGCGGGGTGAAGTGCTCACCTGCCGTCTCGTTGGAGAGTTCGGCGAAGCGCCGGATCAATTCCTCGAAGACGAGACCCATCTGGTGGTTGTCGACGACGTCGGGATGAAGGTCGACCTTGGCGAACTTCTCGGTGACGAGGTACAGGAGCCCAGCCTTCGCCAGGGTCTCGATCTGAACGGCGAACTCGAACCGCTCGAAGATGTCGCGCACCGATGCCGAGAAGCCGGCGATGTAGCCGAAGAGGTTGTCGCGGACGTGGTCGGCGTCGCCGACGATCTTGGGCAGGTCGAGCGGCGAGGTGTTGAAGAAGCTCTGACCGGCCTTGCGCAGCAGGAAGGGCTCGGCGTTGACGTCGAGTGCCTGCTTCGCCGCCAGTTCGGCCAGCACGGCGTCCTTGGTCGGCGCGAGCACGCAGTCCAGGCGACGCAGGACGGTGAAGGGCAGGATGACCTTGCCGTAATCGGACTGTTTGTAGTCGCCGCGCAGGAGATCGGCGACCGACCAGATGAACGCCGAAAGAGTTTGCTGGTTCATGGAGTTCCGGGATCCTCATGGGCCGCGCGGGCAGCGAGCAGAGGACGCAGGTCGTCGCTCGCGAACGGTTCCCGGACACTATGAGGTCGGATCACGGGCGACAAGCCGGGAGGCCACGCCCGCGACAACGAACGCGAGCAGGATCTCAGAGCAACGCCCCAACCGCGTTCCCGACGAACAGCTCGCCATCTCGGACGTAGCGAGAGAGCATGGCGTCCGAGGCGTGGCCGGTCTGAGCGCGGATCTTGAGCGTCGAGACCCCGGCCTGGGCGGCGCTGGTGGCGAAGCCTGCGCGGAGCGAGTGGCCGGAGTACCCGGCGGGGTCGATGCCTGCGGCGGTGACGCGCTCCTGGACGACGATGCTCACCGCCTCCCCGGAAAGCCGCCCCGCGCCGACGTTGCCGTGACGATCGACCGGGCGGAACACGGGACCGGCGGTGATGCCGGCGACGTCGAGCCAACGCGCGACGGCGGCGACGGGACACCACCGGGTTCGCCCGAGCGGGATCCCGAGCCTTCGGCCTGCACCCTCCTGATCCGTCTTCGATCGGCGGAGGGTCACGATCAGACCCTGGCGCACGGGTTCGATGTCCGTGCAATCGATTGCAACAAGTTCGGAACGTCGGAACCCACCCGCGAGGCCGACCAGCAGAAGCGCCCTGTCCCGGATCGATCGGACGTCGTCGCTCATGCGATCGAGCACGAGGAACAGGTCGTCTCGAAGCAACGGCTTGGCCTGTCTCTGGGCAACGCCCCGCGCGCGCCGGATGCCTCGAAGCGTCGCGCGCACGAGAGCCGAACCCGTCGGGCTCGGAAGGCCGAGGATCGCATGGGCCTGCGAGATTGAAGCCAGACGCCGGACGAGGGTGGCAACCGCGAGGGTCTCGGCGTGCGCCGCGAGGTAGGCCGCGACCTGCTCGTCACTCGACGGGATCCTGCCGCCCCAACCCGCGAAGTGATCGAGGTCGACGCGATAGGCCCGCAGCGTCGACGGCGCGAGGCTCTGCCGGACATAGGCGCGAACCTCGTCGTCGATGTCTTTGCAATCGATTGCACAACAATCAAAGGTGCTCGGCGGCGCAATTGTGGGCTCCGAGAATGTGGGATTAACACGAGTTGGGGCGGACTCGACGACGACCGAGATCGGCTCCCGTAGTCCCCCGAATTGCACGAGAGGATGCAATCGTCCGAGGCCGGTGAGCGGTGTATTCCTTGGGGCGGCGCTCGCCCGAGAGGCGTTCGATCGAACATTCATCCGCGCGCCCCCTTCGGCGACATAGCGGCTCTCCAGGTCTCGGCGCGCAACGCGTTCAGGTGATCGTAGTTCGCCCGCATCACGTCGAGGATCGGCTCGACGCCGTCCAAGGGCACGCCCACGGTGGCCATGTCGACGCGACGTCCATCACCCTCCAGCTCGCGCGACCGCGGCCAATCCAGGCGACGATCGGTGAGCGCGGCATCGACATAGAAGGCCGCCATCGCCGCCGCCTCCTTGGCGCGGCGTTCTTCGACGAAGTCCCTCAGCACCGCCCGAACCTCGTCGTTCTCCACGGCGAAGCGGCTGATCGCGGCCTTGCCGGCGCGGGTGAATTTGCAGAACGCCCAGGCCGGAACATCCCTGATCGACGGGGTGTCGAGCGTCGGGTCGGCTATCACTCGGGTGCTCCTCCCTTCGCGCCGCCACGCCGCCCATACGAGCGGCAGCATGAGGCAGATCGGCTGTCGGGTCATCGTCGCGGCGTCGGCCGACGAGGTGACGAGGTCGCGAGGCACGCCGACGTCCAGGAGAGCGCGGAAGAACCCGGCGCGATCACCCGCATCGAGGCGAACGGCTCCGTCGACCCCGAACCCCGAGGCAGTCCAGGCTGCGACGGCCTGCAGGCTCAAGGAGAGATCGGGCGCGACGGCCGCAGCGACCCGCTCCGCTGGGGGGAGACGGAGGCATTCGGTGCGGAACCAAGCCAGACTGGCGTCGTGGATGGCGACCGAGGCGAGGTAATCCGTGCTGCGATCCTTCACCGCGACCGCCAGCGCACGGACCACCCTCACGAGTGCGGCGATCGGGTCGGCCGTGGAACGCTTCCCGGCGCTTCGGGTCATGGCGCGTGCGACACGCACGGTCTCGCCGATCGTGTCCACTGCGCCGATGCCGACGTCTTCGACGGCGATCACCGCGAGGCGATGCCAGACCCTGAGACCCCTGTGTCGCCACAGCGTGATGGCGGCTCGAGCCGCAAGGTCTGGAAGCCCGCGGCGGATGGACTTCTGAAGAAGCGAAGCGGCGAGCCACTGATCGACGTCGAGAGGCTCGACGGTGGCGGGCGCATCGTCGCGGTCGAAGAGGTCGGGAGGCTGGGACGGGGTGGTTCGGTGCATCATGCGGTCCTGAAAAAGTGAGGCCGCACTTGACGTTAACTCGCATCGAGCATGGGGCAATGAGAATGCGCTTACCTCGCAAGGCGGACACTGGGAAGGCAGCGGACAAAGAGGAGCACATCGAAGTTAGTTGCAATCAATTGCATGGATTCTGCCGGCCTCTGCGTTCAAGAGCCAAGCTGCCCTTGGGACGGATGGTCGAGAAGGTGCCAATTCAGACAAAGTCACTCTGGGCGACCCGATTATTTGCAGAGGGCCTTGGCCATTTCCAGCTGCTTCTGGGCGCCGTCGCCGGCGTCGCTGTCGATGCCGTAATAGGGGAAGGCAGCACGCTTGAGCAGGCCCTTGTCAGGCAGGACCCCCGGCATGTCGTAGGCGATGCCGTTAGTGCCGAAGTCCTTGCCACCGAGACGAATGAACGTGGCCGCGCTGCCGCGATGGGCCTTGCACCAGAGGAGCCCTTCGGAGAAGCCGGGGTACGGCCACTTGGCGCCCCACTCGGTGGCCATCACCTTCTGAGTGCGGGTGGGCGCGTCGGGCTGGTTCATCCATGAGAACCAGGACCACAGCCCCCAGAGCAACAGTCCACCGACCAACACCTGCACCGTCTTCTCTGCCCATACCGGCGGGGGAACGGAAGCCGACTCCTTCGCAGGTTCGGCAATCAGGCTCGATCGGATCTCGCGAAGATCGGTCATGTGGTTTCCGAGGCGTAAACGACTGCCGGAAGGAATGTTCCATAGCCGCAATCTAACTACTGGAGGTTGCCATTAAATTACTATCAAGGCGTATATATAGAAATAGCATCCATGCCGCATTCCGACCTCTCGCCCTACTCATCGGGCGGGAGGCGCCCATAGCAGATCTGCGCGCGAGGTTCGGACGGCTGGTGAAGGCCCATCGTCAGCGCGTGGGGCTGACGCAGGAGGCATTGGCCGAGCGCGCAGGTGTTTCCGTCGACATGATTGCGAAAATCGAAGGCGCGACGAGCGGGGCTCGTTTCCGGGTGATAGAGCAGATCGCTGCCGCTCTGGGTGTCGACGAGGCCGAGTTGTTCACGACCGAGCTTCCCCGAGATCAGTTGAAGAAGGGCGCCCTGCTCGACATCACCGGTCGGCTGGCGACCTTGAGTGAGGCAGACCTCGTGTGGCTGCGTGGCGTCGTCGACGCCGCTCTCCGGCCACGCGGCTGACCAGCGATCCGCACCTGCCGTCTCGCCTTGAGCCCTCTCCGAAATCCGGACAGGTAGGTGGATGCATTACGCATTCCCCGAAGGCGGTCGTCGGTCACAGCCGCGGCCGATCGGGGGAGCTGAGCACCGCTAGTTCGTGCAATCGATTGCACGACTCATTTACGGCGATCTCTTCCGAACGCCCGACCGGCGTTCGCGCTCCTGCCGGCGTCCTGATAGTGTCCGGGCAACCACGCCCACCCCTCGGCGCGACAGGTCGAGACCGTCCGGGAGCCCCCGATGGCGCGCAAGCCGACTGTGAACACCGAAGCCCTCGTCGCCCTCGGCGTCGACCGGCTCGCCGCGCTCATCCTGGAGGCGACGGAACGCGACGCCCCCTTCAAGAAGATCGTCGCAGCCGCTCTCGCCGGCGCAAAGGGGCCGGACGCGATCGCGGCGCTCCTCGACCGTCGTCTCGCCTCTCTTGAAAAGGCGCGATCGATCGTCGACTGGAACGAAGAGAAGACGTTCACCGCCGACCTCGCTTCGCTGGTCTCGTCGATCGTCGGTGAACTCGGCCCGACGGCGCCCCGGCTCGCCTTCGACCGCCTGGTTCGGTTCATCGCCACCCACCCGAAGGTCTTCGAACGCGTCGACGACAGCCGCGGTCGGGTGCAGGACGTCTACGAGGATGCCGTCACGGCCGCCGCGAAGCTCGTCGAAGCGATCCCGCCCTCAGAGCGCGCAGACTTGGTCGCTTCGGTGGAGCGTGCACTGGTGGCCGCCACGCACGGCTACTTCGAGCGGCTGATCGGCGCGATGGCGCCGTTGCTCGACGCCGACACGTTGAAGGCTCTCGATCGACGTCTCGCCGCAGTCGCGACCTCGGCGACGAAACGCGCGTCGGACGGCCTCTCGGCCCACGAAGTCGTCGCGATCCGCCAACACCTCGCCGATGCTCTTGGAGACCTGGACGGCTGGATCGCTCTCGAAGGCAAGAAGCCGGAGCTGTCACGCGACACGCTGAACGTCGCAGAGCGCCTGACCGCTGCGGGGCGACATGCCGAGGCCCTCGACTGGGTGCGCCGTCCACAGCGCCGGACGATCGGCTACGTCTCGGCCGCGGCCTATGCCGACACCGGTCTCGACGCCATCGCCGATTGGCGGAACCCCCATGCCGTTCTCCTGGAAGCGAAGATCCTCGACGCCCTCGGGCGTACCGACGAAGCGCAGGAGCGGCGCTGGGCCTGTTTCGAGAAGACACTGCTCGCGATGATCCTCCAGGCCTACGTCGACCGGCTCGGCGACTTCGAGGAGTTCGACGCGCTCGACCGCGCCTTCGCCGTCGCAGCCGCCCATCCTTGGCATCATCAGGCTCTCGCCTTCCTCGTCGATTGGAAGCGGCCAGACCTCGCCGCGAAGCTGGTGATCGACCGTGCAGGATCCTGGTCGGGACAGGCCTACGACGTCCTGGCGCCGATCGCTCAGGATCTCGAAGAGGCCCATCCATTGGCGGCGGCGGTACTCTATCGCGCGCTTCTCGGCGACATCCTCGATCGCGGCCGATCGCCGGCCTACGGGCATGGTGCGCGTTACCTCGCCACCCTCGATCGCCTCGCCGATCGGATCGGCGACGACTGGGGGAACATCGAGCAGCATCAGGCATGGCGTGACGCTCTCCGCCGGCATCACGGACGGAAGGCCTCGTTCTGGGTCCTGGTCGAGGGCTCAAGGCGTTGACGCAGAGGCTTCGCCCAGAAGTCGCCCCTTCGTACCCTCGGCGTACAAACCGCAATGTCCTTCGATGAAAATGCCAAAAAGGGACATTCGTCGGGACCATCACGCAGCACCTAATTCATTGTACAATAATACATATTCCGTGACCGACACCTACGGTCTGAGATCCCTACTCCGTCCCTGGCACCTTGGAAGTCCCCGCTCCGGTCTTCGAGGGACCAGGTAGCTTATCCGGAGGGGATGGGGTTGGAAGCTCCGCTGGAAGGCGTGAGAACGGCTGAAACCCTCGGGAATTGACCCTTGGTGATGGTAGTTGTGCCCAGCAAGCCGTGGATGCGGACCTCTCGGGGACAAGCTCAGGGACCAAAGAGGGACGAGCCAGTCATCTCCATGCAATCAATTGCACCGGCACCATGGCGAGCCCCCGGCTCACAGACTTTCCCGGAGTTCGAGGCGGAGCTTCCGCTTTGCCTCCTGCTCCTCGACCCACGCGGGATCGACCCGCCTGATTTGGTCGATCTGTCGGGGCAGAAGGTTGTCGAACCGCACGTCGCAATACCTGAACTCTGTCCGCCAATCATGCCCCCACTTCGCATCGAAGCGACGCCGGTATCCTTCCAATATCTCGGGATCCTCCTTACCGGGGTAATACGCCGCGAACTCTTCATCTTCGATGAAGTCGTCGAATGTTGCAGGGAGAGGCTCTCCATCGGCCGGCCCCATGTTGCCGCGTTCGAGTTCATATGAACGCCTGTATTCGGCGATGCGAGCCCTCCGAGAGGCCTGGACATCATCGAAAGCACCACGCCGCCGGCGCAGAAAGTCCTCCATCAGCGCCAACTCCTCGTCGGTCGGGTCGAGGGACCGGATGGCGGCGAAGCGATCACGAGGCGACGGCCGCTCGATTGGACCGCTGGTCGGGGGCTTCGTCGAGGCCGGCTTGCCGTGGATCAGTTCATGGTCCGATGCTCCCCGAGCACGCTGCTTGCGCAACGCGCCTTGGCTCACGCCGCGCTTCTTGGCGAGACGAGCGATCGTCCAAGTCTCGCCATTCTCCCCGTCGTGGATGAGGATAGTGTTGGTCTTGTTGTTCGCCTGCGTCACCTTGTCGGCCCACCGAACCTTTCCCGGCCCATACTCGGGGTCATAGGGGTCGATCCGATCGAGCGTCGCATGGCGAGCAGGGGCTGGCCCCATAACGACGAGGAAGCTCTTGAACTCCTGGAATTCGGGATGGACTTCAAGCCCCTTCGTCTTGGCTCGCTGTTTCATCGACCGGTGTGTGTTGGCCTCCCGAGGATACCACTTCCGCAGGAGCATCGCGGGGGCCTTCGCGATGTTCTCGGACCACTCGTCGCCACCCCGTTTCATGGGATTGGACACGACGCTCGGTAATTTCCCCCGTTGCTGACGTCTCCGCGCGTCCGACTTGCTGCAACCATCTGAGGACACGCAACTATTTTCTTTGCGCGGATCATCGTAGCCGCGGGTCGGACCTACTGCAAACTTGTGCTGCTTTGTCATGTGAAGCGCCTTGTTTCGTCTCCAAGAGCGAAGTTCGGGTGGCTTGGTGAAGGCCCGCCCTCGCATCACCAGAGCTGATGAATGGATGTCTCCGGGTACCGCCGGAGGCCATTCGTTCGACTGGCGTGCAACTGGCGCGCAGGAACCGCTTAACCCCTTGAAATGTAGCATATCGGTTGGTCGGGAATGCTCGCACGAGGGTTGAAAACTCTACGTTTTCAGCCTCTTCGCAGGCGTTGACATCGTAGGGGTCACAGGTTCGATCCCTGTCACGCCCACCATCCGATCTCCGGATACGGTTGAAAGATCCGCTTCGGCGGATTTTTTCGTTTCCACGACCTGGTGCGCAACGAAACGGCGAGCGTCCCCCGAGACGCCACCGCATGGCCGGAGGCATTTCCGGACGATCGCGTTTCGAGACGCAGAAAGACCTGATTCACCATTGGTTGCGATACCGCCGCCCACACAGAACAAATAGTCTCGGCCGATTCGTCGAATGCTTCGATATGGTCCTACCGGATCCATAGGAACGACGCGTCGATCGGACGCCGCATGGCATCGCACGAGGACCATACGCGAAATATTCGATTGACATATTACGCAACCGTCACTCCGGTCGAACTGATCCGCCTCATATTTCTGCCGCCCACCTCCTCGCGATTACATGCGCGATCGGACACGACCGGAGAGCCGCGGCACGGAAAACCGCATTCCATCGAGACGACGAAGGCGATGATGTCGACGACGGATGGCGGATGAATTTCTGTAAAATTGTCCGATTCAGAAATTCACTACCGCTGAGTGCAATGCTCTCCGCAGATCAGTTGGATCTCGAGGCAAAGATGACTTCTTTCAGAAACACACTCGCCACCTTGCTCGTCGTGTCCGTGATGGCCCCGGTCGGCTCCGTTGCAGCGAACGAGAACACGATGCAACTTCTGCGGACGAACACTACCGAAATCTGGCAGGAGCCGTTCGATCACAACGGTTCGGTGGTGATCCTCTATCCGCGGCGCGGACTCATCGTCTACGACCAACCGAAGGCCTCGCTCCGGGGAACGGTCAAGCGCGGCGACGTCCTCTTCAGAGGAAAGATCGACACCGAAACCGGTGCCATGGTCGGCAACGCGTACGTCTTCAAGAAGGGGTGTGCGCCCCTCCCCTACCTGGTCTCCGGCGGTCCGTTTCGTGGTGGCGGCGACCACCCGGTCCTGCGCGGCACCGCACCGGTGCGCGACCCCGCGTCCTGTCGTGCGATCGGAACCTCCTCGACCGGTGGAAACGCGACCCTCAAGTTCGAGTGGATCGGCGGAGATATCTGAGACCGAGCGTACGCAGTTTCGACCCGTTCGAAGCTTCGTACGCGACGGCGAGCCCGAATGGGCATCGGCCGGTCGGGCCGTGACGCTCATGATATTCGGACGAGTCCGGATTTCGTGAGCCCGGCATGAAATCGCGACTTCGGTGCCCCATTCGATCTTCTCCGGTCCGTTCCGCGACGACAGCCCTTCCGCGGATCGATCGGATCGGCGGAGACGACCCACGCTCGACTTCCTCCCCAGGTGCGAAGAATTCCGGCAGGAGATGCAACCATGTTTCCGACCCCTTCCGATACCCGTCCGCTCGATTCCGACTACGACCTGGAAGTCTTCTCCGGCATCGTCGTCGATGGCCAGGTCTGGAGTGAAACCCGAGTGAGCGGAAGCGGTTCGTCCGTTTCGTTCAACGGCTACGGCGCCGGCTCGTCCCATGTGACTTCCGTCGTCACCAACATGCGGGAGTTCTGCGTCGAAACCGAATCCGGCGTTCAGGAGATCTTCCGCTTCAACGCCGATCAGGTTCGCGTCGCCCACGGCCAGCGTGTTTCGCTCGTTCGCTACAAGAAAAAGAACAAGTACATCGACATGGCCATCGTCAACCATTCGATGAAAAAGACCACGATACTCAAGAGTTGGGTTGTCGAAATCAATTCGCTATACGCATTTCTCACTATTTGTGGGCCTTTTGCAAATCTCTTGTTTCTGTTGAGCCTGGTGTGGGATGCACCGAAGCTGCCGATACTACTTCTCGGGAACATCTGGTACTTCATGTTGCCGCGGCTCAACCAGCCACTGCACGCGAGCCTCTACGAGACGATCACCCGGCTCGGCGGTGAAGCGCCGGAGAAATGGGCGAGGAAGTCCGACATCGCGCTCAACTACGCCAAGAGCTGAGTGACGGCGCCGTCGGCGCGAACATGAAATCGACCGCCGCTTCATGTGCGGCATCGCCACGATCGTAGGCACCGACCGATTGGGAACGGACCATGAAGACTCACGATGGAATTTGCGGCCATTGCGGCGGCGAAGTGAAAGACGGCTTCGACACCTGCCGATACTGCGGAGCAGTCTGGATGAAATGCGATACCTTCACGACAGCGCTGTTGTCCTTGGTCATACCAATGGCCGCGATAGTGGGCGGAATAGCGATCGGAATAGAAACAAAATCATTTGCAGGATGGATCGTCTCCACCCTGGCGATCATATTGATCGGGACCACCGCATTGGAACACATGAAGACGACGGCATGGATCCGGAGGTAGATCGAAAGTGACGAGCCGGTGACCGGCATTCGAGTCCTCTCGCTCGAACTCTCGGACCGAGCCTCCGACGTTTCGACCCATTCGAAATCACGCTGCGAAGGCACGCCCGAACGGGCGTCGGCCGATCCGGTCGTGACGTTCGTGTTTCAGAGCGTCGCGCCGCAGACACCGACCGGCCGTCGCCTCCGAAACTCCCGTCGCTCGGCATCGTCCGGCTCGCCGGAACACCCGGATCGGCGGCTCCGGCTAGTGTGACGGCGTCAGCGTCACCGTCCCACCGCGATCCGGCCCCAGCACTCGCCTCGCCACCACGCTCGTCGGCGCCGTGGTGCGGCGGAACCCGTTGAACACCGGGTTGGCGAGGGTGGCGTCGTGGCCGGCGGCGATCAGCAGATCGACCTCCTCCTGCGGCAGCACGAACCGCGTCGCGATCTTCTGCAGCTTCTCCCGCCGATCGGGCAACTGGTCGAAGGCGACCTCGCCGGAGAGCATCTTCACGTCGCGGCAGTTCCATCCCTTGGTGGTGCCGACATAGCGGGTCACCTCGGCCGGGGTGAGCCGGCAGCGCCACTCGATCAGGTCCTGTTGCCAGCGCGCGATGGTGAGCTGGAAGGCGTCGAAGCCCTGCCTCACCGACGAATCGATGCCGGTGTCGATCACCGCCATCAAGAGCGGCGCCACCGTCGGTCCCTCGCGGGTCCGCGCCCACTCGGTCTCCGACGCCCGCCCGGCGTTGACCACCAGGAACATCGCCCGTTTCAGCCGCGCCGCTTGGCGTGGGGTCAGTGGTGCGTGCGGCGTCTCGGCCGCCGCCCGTGCCACCGTCAACCCGGCGAGGCCGAAATTGTCGGTGAGACCGCCGTCGAGCAGGCGGATGTATTTCATCCGCTGCGGGTCGCGATAGGCGGCGAGCGCCCGGGCATAGGCCTTGAGCAGCGCCGGCGCCGAGGCGTGTTCGCCGGCGTACCGCGCCCAACGCGGCGTCTCCCAGGCGCAACGCTCGGCATAGGTCTCGAGCGAGATGGGCGCGAAGATCACCGGCACCGCGGCGGACGCCGCCACCGCTTCGGAGATCGGCAGCGCCGCGAGATCCGAGCAGAAGGCGCGGAAGGTGCTCGGTTCGAAGACGAAGGCGGAGTGGTTGGCGATGTCGGAGGCGTTGATCCACACCGTCGGGCGCTTCTTCTCCAGAAGCCGGGCGAAGGTCGCCCCCCCGAAGAGATTGCGATCGAGCCAGCGCGGCAGGTTGGAGCGGTCGTTGGCACCGCCGGCATAGACGCGCATCAGCGTCGACGGCCTGAGCGGATCGGCGTGCAGATCCTCCTCGGCGTTGCGCAGCAGGAACTTCTCGCGGAAGTCGGTGAGCGCCTCGCGTCCCTTCAGGCCGAAATAGGCCGCCGTCACCGACCCGCCGGAGACGCCCGAAACGAAGTCGACGCGGTCGATCATCCGCGCCGAATGCCCGCCGGCGACCGGCATCTCGGTCTCGGCGAAGGCGGTGAGCACCCCGTGGGCGAAGGCCGCCGCCCGGGTTCCGCCACCGGAGAAGGTGAGGCCGATCAGCGTCTCGCCGTCCCCGTCGTCGGGGAAGAGCGCGGACTCGATCGCTGGCGTGCCGACACCGTCGGTCACGGTGTTGATCGGGGCGTCGTCGAGCGAAGCGCAGGAGACGAGCAGCGTCCCCAGAAGCGCGGGCAGCAACCGAGCCGCCCGGGCGGGACGTCGGCGGAAGGTCATCGGCGGCATCGGCTCCCCGTCGGGCTCTTTCTGAAATGTGTCCGTCGTGATGGTGTCGGATCGACCGGGGACTTGTCGAGAGGCTCGCGCATCCGATCGCCACTTTCGCGACCATCGTCGGTTACGAATTCCGTCATCCGTCGTCGCGCCGGTTTACCCGACGGCACGCCTCTGGCAGGCTGCGCTCGGCCCATCCGTCCGCCACTTCGAAGGTTCGTCGCCCATGCGTCTCGCTCCGCTCGCCGCTCTCCGTTCCATCGCCTGCGCCGCGACGATCCTCGTCCCCCTGTGTGGACCGGCGGCGGCCGAACCGCAGAGTCGCGCCCTGCTGGTCGGCGTCTCCGACTATCCGAAAGAGGCGGTCGGCGACCTCCAGCTCACCGGGCCGAAGAACGACGTCGCCCTGATGATCGACACCCTCGGTCGCATCGGCGTGCCGGCGAAGAACGTCACGGTGCTCGCCGACGGGCTCGACACCACCGCCGCCACCCGTCCGGCCGACGGCCTGCCGACCCGCACCGCCATTCTCGCCGCCCTCGACGATCTCGCGGCGAAGTCGGCGCCGGGCGACTTCGTCCTGGTCTATCTCTCCGGCCACGGCTCGCAGCAGCCGATGGCCGACCCCGGCCGGGCCGACGCCACCAAAAGTGACGGGCTCGAGGAGATCTTCCTGCCGATCGACATCGGCCCCTGGGAGGATTCGGTCGGGGCGGTGAAGAACGCCCTGGTCGACCGCGAACTCGGCCGTGCCGTCGATGCGATCCGCGCTAAGGGAGCGCGGGTCTGGGTGGTGATCGACGCCTGCCACTCCGGCACCATGACCCGTGCCGGGGCCGACGCCGTCGCCAAGCAGGTGCCGCCCTCGGCGCTGCACATCCCGGAGGCGGCCCTCGCCCGCGCCAAGGCGGCGGAGACCGAACGGCGCGACAAGGCCGCCGCCACCCGTGGCCGCGGCGGTGCGGTTCGCCCGACCGGCGCCTCCTGGGGCTTCGGCGCGATCTTCGGCCGGCGCGACCAGACCGCCCCGGCGGCCACCCCCGTCGCCGCCGCTCCCGGGCCGACCACACCCGTCGCGCCCACGTCGGCGAAGCCGACATCCTCCCCCACGTCGGCGAAGCCGACATCCTCCGCCACCGCGTCGAAGCCGACCTCCTCCCCCGCGGTTCCCCCCGGCGAGTATGTCGGCTTCTTCGCCGCCTGGCCGGATCAGGTGGCGTTGCAGAAGGCGTTGCCGCGCGGCTACGGAGCCGCCGAGCGCCGTCCCCACGGCGTCCTCACCTTCTACCTCGCCCGCGCCCTGCGCGAAGGCCGGGTCTCGACCTTCCGCGACGTCGCCCATCAGGTGATGGCCGGCTACGACCAGTTCGGTCAGTCGCCGACGCCGATGTTCGAGGGCGATCTCTCCGCCCCGATCCCCGGTGGGGCAGGTGGCACCGCCGGAGGGCTGCGCTGGCCGGTCACGGCGGACGGCTCGACCCTCAGGGTCGGCGGCGGCATCGTCGATGGCCTCGGCGCCGGCGCGATCGTCGCACTGGCGACCGCCGACGCCCCCGACACACCCCGCGCCTACGCCCGCGTCAGCGAAGCGGGGACCGCCCGCGCCTGGCTCGAACCGATCGAGCGCGGCGGTATGCGCTTCGACCCGGCGCTGGCGCGCGAGAGCCTCCTCGCCACCCTGGTCGAACGCAACGCCGACCTGCGCCTCACCGTCGCCCGCCCGCCGGCGAGCGAAGACGCGGCCGCCCCGGCGCTCCTCGCCGCCCTCGACGCACTCGCCGCCGAACCCGAGACGATCATCCAACTCGTCGGCGCCGGCGAACCGGCCGACCTGCGCCTGCACGTCGTCGCCGGGCGCCTGTGGCTGACGAGCGAAGGCGCCGAACTGGTCACCACCGGCCGTGACCGGACCCCGTCGCTGCCGCTCACCGCATCCACCCCGGCGGAGACCGCCGCTCTGGTGAAGCGCGCGCTCGCCGCCTTCGCCAAGGCGCGCAATCTCAGCCGCATCGCCGGCCTCGTCGGCGCCGGTCCGGTCGCCGCATCGTTGAAGATCGAAGCCTTCGTGGTGCGCGATGCCGGCACCGCAGGCCCGGCCGCACTCGCTCCCGACGATCGCCCCTGCCCGGCGCTGCAACTCGACCGGCTCCCCGAGACGGCCGAGCCGATCGGTGACACCGCCCCCGATCTCGGCCATTGCGACGCGCTCTACTTCCGCCTCACCGACACCGGATCGAAGCCGATCGACGTGACCCCGCTCTATGTCGACGGCGCCGGTGGCATCGCCTACATGGGACCACCGGAAGGCCTGAGGCTCGAACCGGGCCTGCCCGGCCGTCTGGTGCCGCTGCGCATCGTCACCTGGAGCCAACGCAACCGCGCGCCCCTTCCGATCGGCCGCGAGCGCCTGCTCTTCGTCACCGTCGAAGTCGAGGGCCGCACCGCGCTTCCCGCCGACTTCCGCTACCTCGCGCAGGTCGCACCGACCACCCGTTCCACCGCCACGTCGTCGGCACCCGACCCCTTCCGTCGCTTCCTCGAGACGAGTGCCTTCGCGCCGGGCGGAACCCGCTCGGCCGCCGCGCCGACCAATCTCGGCGCCGCCGGCGTCTTCGACTTCGCCTGGCGCGTGGTGGCCCCGAACGGAGCGAAGTGACGCGAACCGTCAGGCCCGGGCGAGGGGCGCGCACACCGTCGCTCGCAGCCCCGGATCGGCATGTTGCAGTTCGATCTTCATGCCATGGCGCAGGGCGACGGCGCGCACCAGCGGCAGGCCGAGCCCGTGGCCCGGCACCGCCGCCACCGTCTCGGCCCGGGTGAAGCGTTCGAAGGCGGTGGCCTCGAAGCCCTCGGGCAGGCCCGGACCGCGATCGCGCACCGAGAGGCGGAATTCGCTGCCGCTCGTCGCCACCTCGACGTCGATGGTGGCGCCGGCAGGCGAGAACTTCACCGCGTTGTCGACGAGGTTGGCGAGCATCCGGGTGAGCAGCATCCGCTCGCCCAGCACCACCGCCGCGGTGGTCGTGACCGCGAAGCCGACGCCGCGGTCCTCTGCCACCCCCTCGTAGAGATCGACGACGTCACCGACCACCTCGGCGAGATCGACCGGGGCGAGGCCACGCGTGTCACCCGCCGCCGCCTCGGTCCGGGCGATGTCGAGTAGGGCGGAGAAGACGGCGATGAGCTCGGCCGATTCGGCGATGGCGTCGTCGAGGGCGGGAACCGCGCCGCGCGCCGTCGGATCGGCCTCGGCCTCGCGCCGGGCCCGTTCGAGCCGGGCCCTGAGCCGGGCGAGCGGCGTGCGGGTCTCGTGGGCGATCTGATCGGAGAGATGGTGGACGCCGCGCATCAGCGTGGCGATACGGTCGAGCATGGCGTCGACATGGCGCGCCAGACGGCCGAATTCGTCGTCGCCGGCCTGCCCGACCCGCGCCCCGAGGTCGCCCGCCTCCACCGCCCGCGCCGTGGCGTTGACCCGCTCGACCCGCTCGAGCAGCCGCCGGCCGATGGCGACGGTCACGAGGACGGCGATCACCAGCGCCGCGGTGATCGGCACCGCCAGATCGCGCATCAGGCTCGCCATCACCGCCTCGTGTTCGGCCCGATCGTGCGCCACCAGCAGGTCGGGACCATCGGCGACCCGACGCACCATGCCGGTGTAGGCGACACCGTCGTCGGGATCGCGGAAGCGGACGATCTCGCCCGTCGGCGGCAGGTCGTTGGGCCAGCCGGCGAAGTCACCGGCGATCTTGTCGCCCGCTGCGCTCACCACCAATCGTACCCGGCGATGGCCTTCGGGGCCGGTCTCGCCGTGGCGGCGCTCGACCACCCGGGCGAGACCCGCCTCCCCGCTTTCGCGCCACACCGCTTCGAGCCCGGCGAGGTCGGTGCGGATGGTGTCGAGGATGCGCCGTTCGATGTAGGCCGAGACCGTCGACCACACCGCGACCGCCAGGATCAGCACCGCAGCGAGGAACACCGCGGCGACCGCCCCGACCAGCCGCAGGGTCGAGGAGCGGGCGAGATCGGCGAGAGCGCGCGCAGCCGCCTTCACGGTTCGTCCGCCGCCAGCATGTAGCCCTCGCCGCGCGCCGAGCGGATCACCGACCCCTCGAAACCCTCGTCGATCTTGCCGCGCAGGCGCGACACGTGCACGTCGACGACGTTGGTCTGCGGATCGAAGCGCAGTTTCCACACCCGCTCCAGCAACAGCGAGCGCGGCACGAAGCGGCCGGCGTGTTCGGCCAGGCAGCGCAGCAGCTCGAATTCCTTCGGCGACAGCGCCACGTGGCGGCCGGAGCGGTGGACGGTGCGCGCCTTCACCCGGATCTCGATGTCGCCGACCAGGATCACCTCCGGATGCGGCTCCGGTCGGGCCCGGCGCAACAGAGCATGGACGCGCGCCAGGAACTCGTCGTCGGAGAACGGCTTGGCGAGATAGTCGTCGGCCCCGCGCTCCAGCCCGTCGACGCGGTCGCCGGCAAGTCCGAGCGCCGAGACCACCATGACCGGCGTCGTCACTCCGAGATCGCGCAGCCGCGCGATGACGTCGAGGCCCTCGAGCCCCGGCAGCATCCGGTCGGTGACGACGAGGTCGTGCGGCCGGGCGGCGGCGCGGCGCAGCCCCTCCGCCCCGTCGGCGACGATCTCGGTCGCGAAACCGCGTCCGACGAGCAGGCCTGCGACGTGAGCGGCCACGACCGCATCGTCTTCGATGATCAGCGCACGCATCGGCGTATCCGGGGCTCCGGTTCAGAACAGATGACTCGAAAGGGCTTCCGCATTGGAGCCGAAAGGCGCGTCGCCGTCGAGGCGTCCGCGCTTCCCCAACACCACCCAGCGGGTCTTCTCCTCGCGCCGCACCAGCAGCGCCACCCCGCCGGGACCGGCGGTCGCCTCCGCATCGCGCACCGCCGACGACCCCTCCTCGCCGGTGAGCCGCCGCATCCCGATCGCCAGCACCTCGTCGCCGACGGCGAGACCGGCGCTCTCGGCCGGCCCCTCCGGGCGCACCGTGGCGATACGTCCGGCGGCGATGTCGAGACCGAGGTCGACCGTCTCCGGCACCGCCGGCTCTTCCGGATTCGCCGCGGCGATGCCGACCCGTAGGATGACCTCGCGCTCGTCGTCTCCGACCCGCACCCCGAGACGCAGCGGATCCCCGACCCGCTTCGCCTCCAACGCCCGGGCGAGATCCCGCGCGCCGGTGAGGCGGACACCGTCGGCCGCGACCAGGAGGTCACCGGCCGCGAGACCGCCTCGTGCCGCGGCCGAACGCGGCTCGACCGCCTCGACCACCACGCCCGCCGGCAGGTTCGGGATCGCCCCGCGCAACGCCTCGGCACCACGCAACCGCAACCCGAGCCGCAGCCGCGGCGCGAAGCCCTCGTTGGCCATCCGACCGGCGACACGCTCGACCACCGCGATCGGCAGGGCGAGACCGATGCCGACGTGACGACGCGCGCCGTCGGCGATGGCGAGATTCATGCCGACCACCCGTCCCTCGCGATCGATCAGCGGCCCCCCGGACGACCCCGGATTGAGCGCCGCATCGTGTTGGATGAGATCGTGGGGCGACGTCTCGCCATAGGGCCGGGCCGCCGTCGACAGATGGCCGACGGTGAGCGTCGCGGCATAGCCCAACGGATCGCCGATCGCCGCCACCGGATCGCCCCGCCCGACCGCACCGGCCGGCGCCGCGGTGATCGCCGGCGGATCGGCGTCGATGCGCAACACCGCCACGTCGGCCACCTCGTCGACCCCGACGAGCCGTGCCGGTGTCTCCTCGCCGTTCGCCAACCTGACCGCGATCGGCCCGGCGCCGACGACGACATGGGCGGCGGTGACCACCACACCACCGGCCCCGAGCACGAAGCCGGCGCCGCGATCGCGCGCCGTTCCGCTCTCCCGCGACACGATACCGACGCAGGAGGGGTCGACGCGCGCCGCGGCGCGGACGAAATCCGGCGTCACCGGTTCGGCCGGAGCCGTTCCGCCGAGCAACAGGCCCGTGGCGAAGGCGCCGAGGAGGAGTATCGTCGTGTCGATCCGCCATACGGGCCGGCGGCTATGAATATCGGCAGAATTCACGATGGCGACCTCACGAAAGGGAACATTCCCTTCTATGTGACGCTTCGCCGGATTCACCGCGTTACGTTCACCGTAATCATTCCGACCTGCCGAAGATGACGGCAATCGTCATGCTCGGCAGGATTGTCCGACGGATCGCCTTCTGTAAGATCACGGTCGAAGCAGGGCGATGCCGGCGACTCGCGTCGCCCTTCCCGAACGAGGACCCGTAGATGAACCATCCGACCACAGGGCCATCGGCGTTCCGACATGGCCCGATCCTGGCCCTCTTCCTCGGCCTCGCCGGTATCGGCGCGCCGTCGGCCTCCGCTGCCGATGTCGCCGCCTCCGCGCCACTCGGGCGGCTCGCACTTTCCGCCCGCATCGCCGACTGGGGCCGCACCGACCGCAACCCGCTGGCGCTGATCGTCGCCGCCGAGATCCGCGCCGGCACCGGTGCCAAGGGTGTCGACCGCGCGCCGGACCAGGAGGGCGCGCCCGGCGCCACCCCCGCGCCCACCACGGAGACGACGGTCGAGAGCCTCCTCGCCGAGGCGGTCGCGCTCTCCGGCAAGGATGAGACCATCCGGGCTCTCGCCGACGACATCCGCTCGTCCGCCACCAAGGGACTGGTGGTCGGTGCCGGTGTCAGTCGGGCGACGCTGCGCGCCGCCGGCACCGACTGGTACCGCAAGCTGAAGTTCGAGGGCTCGCGCTATGCCGAGGCCTACGTCGAACTCTCCGGCGCCGGTGCCGTCCACGTCTCGGTCTACGACGACGCCGGCAATCTCGTCTGCCGCGACCCCAATCCGTCGAGCGTCGCCTATTGCGGCTGGATGCCGTCGCGTACCGCGCTGTTCGACGTGAAGGTGGAGAACCGCTCCACCGCCCCCGTCCCCTATCGCATGTTCACCAACTGATCGGTGCTTCCCGCACCGTCCCGGTTCGGCGGTTCCACCGCCGCTCACCACGTCCGATCGACGCGATCGATCGGCTGACAGGAGATGACGATGTCCTTCCGCCTTCTGCTTCCCCTCGCCGTCGCCGCCGGCCTCTCCCTCACCGTCGCCGCACAGGCCCAGACCGCGGCGCCGGTCGACAAGTCCAAGGAGAACGCTTCCCGTGACGCGGCGAAGCCGGCCGAACCGCTGCCGGTCGAGCGGCTGCACCTCGCCGCGCAGCTCGCCGACTGGGGCCGGGCCAACAAGGATCCGCTGTCGCTGATCGTCGCCGCCCAGATCCGCCAGTCGGTCGGCATCAAAGTGGTGGAGCGCAAGGCCGATGGCGACGCCGGTCCGGCGGTCGCCGCCACCGACGTGGTCGCCGGTCTCCTCGACGAAGCCAAGGCGCTGTCGAAGAACGACAAGACCATCGTCGCCCTCGCCGACGACGTGAAGGCCTCGGCCACCAAGGGCCGGGTCGGCGGTGGCATCATCAGCCTCGGCCAGATCACCGGCCGCACCATCCATTCGCGTTCGATGGAGTTCCGCGCCAAGCAGACCGCCGAGATCGCCGCGGTCGGCACCGACACCAACTCGATCATGCTCGAGGTGTTCGACGAGGGCGGCCACCTGATCTGCCGCGACACCGATCCGGCCTACTGCCGCTTCACCCCGGCCTGGACCGGCGCCTTCACCGTCAAGGTCCACAACAACGGCACCTCGCTCGCCCACTATCGGCTTGAGACCAACTGACCCCGACTTCGCGAAGATTCGACCTCGTCGAACCTTCGCGAGCCGAGTCCGATCGAGGTCACCGGGCCGGAACCGCGATGGTCCGGTCCGGACCGCCTCCGAGTTCAGCCACGGCAGGCGGACAGTTTCCACAGTCCGTCCGGCGGCACGAACCTGCGGCCGTCGCGCTTCCAGTCCCAGAAGGCCTTGGAGAGGCCGGGAAGCTGGAGGAGCGGCGGCGCCTTCGTCGCCGGTCCGGATTCGGGGTCGACTCGTTTCAGATCGTCCCCGAAATAGTAGAGCGTCGCCGAAGGCGCACCGGTCACTCCGAAGCGCTTCACCGGGGCCCGTCCCCCCGGCTTCGGCCGCCTCACCATGAAGACATGGGCGCCGCCGAAGCCCGGTGGATGGGCGACGGCGAATTCGGCGAAGAGCTTCTGACGATGTTCGGTGAGGCGGATCACCCAGGGACGATCGGAGGCATCGTCCGAGCGCACCACGTGGGTGATCTCCCAGGAATTGGGTCGGCCCTCTTCGGCGCTCCAGTCGTCGTCGGCATCGACGGGCGTATAGACGCCGGCGGCGAGTGAGCAGTCGAGCGCCCGAGCCGGTGAGACGGCCGCGACGAGAGCTGCGGTGGCGAAAACGGTGGTGGCGAGCGGAACGGCGCGGCGCATGGATCGACCTCGAGCGATTTCCGAGCGATGCTGGCGAACCGCGTCGCAGCTGACAAGACGAGGGGAGCGTCATGAACGCAGATGTAACCGACGACGGGGGGATCGATCGGATCCGCGTCGACCGTCGCATCGTCGACCGCCTCTCGGCGCGCGGCCTGGTCTCGCCCGCCGCTCGTGACTTCGCCCTCGACCTGATCGAACCGCCGCGGCGATGGGGCCTCTGGGTGTCGCGCCTCGTCACCGTCCTCGGCATGTCGCTGACGCTCGCCGGTATCGTCTACTTCTTCGCCTTCAACTGGGACCGCATCCCGCCGCTGGTGAAGCTCGCCGCCATCGCGCTGCTGATCGCCGCGGCGGTCGCCGCCGTCGCGATCGCCGGCTTCGGCCGCCTCGTCACGGATGCGGCGACGAGCGCGGCGGTGATCCTGGTCGGCGTGTTCCTGGCGGTCTTCGGTCAGATCTACCAGACCGGCGCCGACGCCTGGCAGCTCTTCGTCGGCTGGGCGGCGCTCACCCTGGCCTTCGCCGTGCTCGCCGGGTCGGCGGCGGCCTGGGCGGTGTGGCTGGCGGTGGCGAACGTGGCGATCCTCACCTGGTGGGACCAGACCCATCCGTGGGGCGCCGACTTCCGCGCTGGCCGCGAATTCACCCTCATCGCCTTCGACGGCGCCTTCCTGGTGGCGCGCGAACTCCTCGTCGAACGCGGCTTCTCCTGGCCGGCACCGCGCTGGACGCGCTTCTATCTCGCCGTGCCGATCCTGGTGGCGGCGACACTCACCGGCATCGACCTCCTCGAACGCTGGGGGCGGGCCGCGACGGCGGACCGCGTGGCGATGCTGGTGGTCCCCACGGTCTTCGTCGCCTTCTGGTACGTCTACCGCCGCCTCCGACCCGACGTCGCCGTGCTCGCCGCCACGGCGATCGGCGCGGCGGTGCTGACCGATTTCGCGCTCTTCAGACTGCTGAGCTCGGGCGGCCGGTCGACCGACGTCGGCATCCTGTTCATCATGGGCTTCGCCACGCTCGGGATCTTCGGAGTGGCGGTCGCCTGGCTCAGATCCGTCGCGCGCGACACGGGGGCCTGACATGACCGCACGCCACTCCATCGAAGCCGCCCACCTCCTCGCCCGCTGGCGCGAGGCCGGCTTCGTCGACGCCGAGGCACTCCGCCCGGTCGCCGCGGCCGTCGTCGTCGAGGCGCGTCATTACGAGCCGCCTCTCTATCTGAAGATCCTGTCGGCGATCGGCACCTTCGTCGCGACCCTGTTCTTTCTCGCCTTCCTCGCCGTCTCCGGGCTGATCTCATTCGACAGCGGCACCGGCATGATGGCCTGGGGCGCCATCTTCATCGCCGGCGCGATCGCGCTCGGCTTCACCCTGGCGAAATCCGAGGAGACGGCGGGGATCACCGGCGATCTCCTCGCCCAGGCCACCTTCGCGGCCCTCGCCGTCGGCAAGATCCTGTTCGTCGCCGGAGCGTTGGAGCACTTCGACTTCCGCACGCCGTGGGTGGCGACCTACGCGCTGGCGGCGGTCACCATCGTCACCTATCCCGTCACCGGATCCTCGCTCGACCGGCTGTTGTCACCCTATGCGGTGGCCTGCGCCGCCCTGGTCGAGATCCTGTCGCGCACCGCGGTCGGACAGGCGACCGACGGGGCGATGACGATCTTCTTCACCGTCGTCACCGCCATCGCCGGGGCGCTGCTCCTCTCCCATCGCGTCCCCGTCGCGATCCGGCCGATCGGGCTCGCCGCCCTCGGTGCCATGGGCACGGTGACGACCATCGTCGCCATCGGTCACGACGGCGCCTTCTCGATGGCGCGCCAGGTGCTCGATCCCCGGCCGATCGAGGCGATCCTCACCGCCGCCCTGGTCGGCTGCATCGCCTGGGCGGCGGGGGGTCTCGATCGCCTCGCCCGACCGCCACTCGCCGCCGCCGCGCTCGGCGTGACCGCCCTCGGCTTCGCCGGTGCACCTGGAGTGATCTTCGCCCTGCTGCTGCTCACCGTCGGTCACGCCCGCCACGACCTGCCGATGCGGGTGATCGGCATCCTGTCGCTGCCGGCCTTCCTGGTGCTCTGGTACTACGGGCGCGACATGACCTTCCTCGCCAAGTCGGCGACCCTGATCGGCAGCGGCCTGCTGCTGCTCGCCGCCCGCGGTGGCATGATGATCATGGGATGGGATCGGGAGGACGAGGCATGAGACGCATCCTGTTCGTCGTCGCCGGCTTCGCGGTCCTGGCGATCCTCGGCTGGCAGGTCCGCGACGCCGAGGCGCTGATCGCCTCCGGCGAGGTGGTGATGCTCGAACTGGCCCCGGTCGATCCGCGCTCGCTGATGCAGGGCGACTACATGCGCCTCGCCTACGCCATCGAGCGCCGGACCATCGCCACCGAAGACCCCGCCCCGACCCTGATCCTCACCGTCGACGGACGAGGCATCGCCACTTTCGCGCGGCTGGCGAAGGACGGTGCCGCCGGCACCGGCGAACGCGCCTTCACCGCCAAGCGGCAGGGCTCGGGAGATCGCATCACCGTCGAACCGCATTCCTTCCTCTTCCAGGAAGGGCGCGCCGATGCCTTCGCCAAGGCACGATTCGGCATCTTCCGTGTCGACCCCGAGGGCCGACATCTCCTCGTCGGCCTCGCCGACGCCGACGGCCGTCGCATCGAGTGACCGCGTCGCCGGGCGTGCGGGTCGAGCGAACGGCGGCGGAAACCGCCGTCCGCTTTCACTTCAATCGCGTCAACGCCGCTGCCGCGTCGTCGTCGCCGAGATCGGCGGCCAAGCGATAGAGGCGCTTCGCCTCGATCTTGTCGGGCTTGCCGAAGGTGCCCTTCTCGTGGGCCTTGGCGAGCAGGGTGATGGCTTCGGTGTTCTGCCGCGCCGTCGCCTTCTCGAGCAGGGCACGGGCGCGCGGCAGATCCTTCGCCCCGCCCCAGCCTTCCAAGAGGAACAGCGCCAGATTGGCCTGAGCGCCGAGGTTGCCGGTCTCCACCGCCCTCTCCAACAGGCGCCGCGCCGCCGCATCGTCGCGCCGGCCGCTCTCGCCCTTGTGGAGATCGACCGCCAGCAGGCGCATGGCATCGGCATTGCCGAACTCCGCCGACTTGCGCAGCCATTCGAGGTAGGAGCCGCGGTCTGCGGTGAGACCTCCTCTGCCGTCGCGATGCAGGATGGCGAGATAGAGCATGGAATCCGGCTCGCCGAGCCCGGCGGCTTTCTCGAACCAGGCGCGCGCCTCACGCAGTTCCGCCATCTCGTCGCCGCCCTGATGGGCCTTGTCCCAATGGGTGAAGGCGATGTTGAACATGGCGTTGGGCGAGCCGAGGGCCGCCGCCTTCTCCCACCAACCGCGCGCCTCCTCGTCGTTCTTGGCGAGCCCACCCAGACCACGGGCGTGGAGATTGCCGATCCACAGGGTCGCGTAGGCGGAGCCGTTCGCGGCCGCCTCGCGAAAGATGCGCACCGCATCGAGATGGCGGTCGCCGGCGAGATAGGCGCGACCGAGCTGGTTGGCCCAACGCAGATTGCTCGGTTCGGCGGCGTAGGCGGCCTCGCAGGCCGGAATGGCGGCCTTCGGATCGACGTTGTCGACCGGCGGATGCTCGACCGAGCGCAGCGGATCGATGTCGGCGCCGGCGGCGGCATCGCAGAGATCTCCCTTCGAGGCGTCCGGTGCCGCAGTCGGCGCATGGGCGGCGACCCAGTCGATCGCCGACTTCTCGCCGGCCGCCGCCGCTTTCTCGTACCAGGCGCGCGCGCCCGCTTCGTCCTTGTCGCCGACTGCACCGACGAGCAGCAGCTGCGCCAGTGTCGCCATCGCCTTGGCATTGCCGTCGTCGGCCGCCTGTTCGAGCAGGCCGCGCGCCTTGCTCGGCTCCCGATCACCGCCGAGCCCGTTGAGATAGAGATCGGCCAGGGCTCGCATGGAGTCGGTGTCGCCGTCGGCCGCGGCCCGTTGGAACCACAGTCGCGCCGCGGTCGCGTCGGCCTTGACGCCGTAGCCCTTGAGCATGATCTCGCCGAGCCGTCGCTTGGACCGGATGTCGTCGAGCGCCGCCGCCTTCTCGTACCAGACACGCGCCTGGGTGTTGTCCTCCGCCACGCCGCGGCCGAAGTACCAGAGCTCGCCGACCTCGCGCATCGCCGCGGGATCGCCGAGGGCCGCCGCCTTCTCGAAGTACTGACGCGCCTTGACGAAGTCGCGGCCGCCACCGTCGCCGTTGTGATAGAGGACGGCGAGATTGAACATGGCGTCGCGCGAACCCAGCGTGCTCGCCTGTTCCCACCATTTCCGCGCCGCCGCCGGATCGACCGGAACGCCGAAGCCACGACGATGGATGTTGCCCATCCACATGGCGGCGAAGGCCGACTTCTTCTGCGCCGCCGCCTCGAAGACGCGGGCCGCGTCCTTCCAGCGCTGGGCCGCGATGTAGGCGGCGCCGAGCTGCACCGAATAGCGCAGGGTGCCGGGCGCCGCCTTCACCGCCGCCTCGCAGGCCGGGATGGCGCGAGCGTGGACGATCGAGCCGGGGGAGGTGATCCCCTTGACCTCGGGCGGGCGCAGCGGATCGGTCTCCATCGCCGCCAGCCGGTCGCAGGTGTCCCCCGGCGTCTCCGGCCGGTTCATCTCGGCGAGCAGACGGCGAGCGTCGGCGTCGTCGAGGGCGACCGCCTTGACCAGCCAGGCGCGCGCCGCCGCCTCGTCCACTTCGCCGAACGACCCGTCACGCAACTCCTTGGCGAGATAGACCATGGCGTGGGAGTTGTCGTGGGCGGCGGCCTGTTCGAGCAGCTCGCGCGCCCCCGGCAGATCGACCGGACCGCCGAGACCGTTGAGCCGCATGTGGGCGAGGCCGATCATCGCGTCGATGCCGTCGTGCTTGACCGAGCGGGAGAACCAGTCGCGCGCGATGGCATAGTCGCGCGGCGCCCCGCCCTGGCCGTTGAGATAGAAGAAGCCGAGGTTGTACATGCCCGACGAGCTGTCGTAGGCCGCCGCCTTCTCGAACCACTTGCGGGCGGCATCGAAGTCCTGCGGTCCGCCGAGCCCGCGCTGGGCGAAGAGGCCGAGACCGGCCATCGCCTCCGGCTCCTCCATGTCGGCGGCCCGTTGCATGAGCACCTTGCCCTTGTCGGGGTCGCGCGGTACGGCGAAACCATCGGCGTGGTACCAGGCGAGCTGCACCAGCGCCCCCGGATCGCCGAGCGCCTCCGCCTTGCGCATCCAGACCAGCGCCTTCTCCTCGCTCTTCTCGACGCCGATGCCGTGGGCATACATGAAGGCGAGGTTGGTCATCGACACCGGCACGCCGAGCTGCGCCGCCTTTTCGAACCACGGCCGCGCCTGAGCGTAGTCCTTCTTCACCCCGCCGAAACCGCGGTAGTAGAGGTATCCGACCTCGTTGGTCGCATAGGGCGAGCCGCGCCCGGCGGCATCCTTGAACACCCGCAACGCCTCTTCGAAACGTTGCGCCTTGAGATAGGCCCGCCCGAGTTGATTGGCGAGGCGCAACTCCTTCGGCGCTTCGCTCACCGCCTTCTCGCAGGCCGGGATGGCGCGCGCGACGTCGACCGAACGCACCACTGCGACCTTGCGATTGCGCAGCGTGTCCTGCGGATCGCTCGCCAGACGGTCGCACTGATCGGCCGCCGTCGGCTCGGGCACCGGCGTCGGTGCGCTCGCCGGTTCGCTCGGCGACCGTCCGCCCGCCGGCGACGCCGGTCGCGCGTTTCCCGGCGCGGTCGCTCCGTCCGGGGTGTAGGCGGCGAGTTGCAGCTCGGCCGGCGCGCCTCCGGCGAGATAGACGTCGTTGATCAGGGTCGAACTGTCCCACGGCACCTGCCGCGATCCGGTCGCCTGCACCACCTCGAGGCGGACGCGCTTGATCACCCGGGAGATCTCGATCCCGGGTTGCGCCGCGTTGGCGAGGAAAGCCTTGGTGAAGGGGGAATTACGGCCGTCGCCGTCCTGGGCGACGTTGCCGGGGTCGGTGGCGTAGATGATCACCGAACCGACCGAACTCTTGATCTCGGCGAGCCCCCCGTAGGCGCTCTCGGCGGCGCGGGTGGCGCCCTTGGTGGCGCGGCGGATCGAGCGGGCGAACGGGTTGTCTCGGCAGGCGTCGAGGACGATGACGTTGACCCGGTTCTCCGCCCGCATCAACTGCAACACCAGATCCATGTCGACGGTCTCGAGCGCCACGTCGTCCGGCTTGTCGATCTTGGCGTCGACCGGGATGATGTAGTTGCGCCCCTCCACCTGGATGCCGTGACCGGCGTAGTAGAAGACTGCCAGCGTGCCGCCTTCGAGCTTGTCGCGAAACTCCTTGAGTTTGGCCTTGAGGCCGGGGCCATCGAGGTCGAGCCCCTCCACCACCTCGAATCCGAGGGCACGGAACATCACGCCGACATCGGCCGCGTCGTTCACCGGATTGGCGAGCACGTTCTGCGACTTGTAGGCGGAGTTGCCGATCACCAGCGCCACCCGGTCCGCGGCACGGACCGTCGATACCCCGGCGAGCATGGTGGCGGTGAGAAGGGCACAACGGAACAGACGGCGCATCGAACCGATCCTCTTCACGGAATATCGGATTGTTGACGCGACGTCGGGTGCGGGTCAATCGGCGGTCCGATTACGAATGCCGTCATACCGGCGCTCCCGCACCGGACGGCCCGCGCCGACGACCGCCCGATCGCGGGCACCACGGCGCGACGCCCCTCGACCCGTCCGGCTCCGCCTCACATCACGAGATTCGGCAACCAGAGCACCAGTCCGGGAAAGAGGGCGAGGACCAGCACCACGCCACAGATCGCCGCGACGAAGGGGATCGATTCCACCGTGTATTCCTCGATCGGCGTATCGAGGATCGAGCACACCGTGTACATCGCCACGCCGACCGGCGGCGTCATCGAACCGAGGGTGACGATCGACATCATCAGAATGCCGAAGTGCACCGGGTCGACCCCGAGCTTGGTGATGATCGGCACGAAGATCGGGGTGAGGAGCAGCACCAGCACGGTGCTCTCGACGAAGCAGCCGGCGACGAGCAGGAAGAACAGGATCAGCAGGACCACCGCGATCGGGTTGCTGGTCAACCCCAGCATCCATTCCGCCACCACCTGCGGCGCCTGTTCGAAGATCAGCGCATAGCCGACCATACCCGACATCAGGATGATCAGCATGATCACGCCGACGTCGAGCACGCCTTCGGCCAATGCCTCGAGTGCCGTCGCCAGCGTCAGTTCCTTGTGCAGGAAGACGCCGACCACCACCGCGTAGACGACGGCGAAGGCGCCGATCTCCGACGGCGTGAAGATGCCGCCACGGATGCCGACGAGCAGCGCCACCGGGAAGAGCAGCGCCCATTTGGCGTCCACCACCGCCCGCCGGATCTCCGCCCAGGTCGGCTTGGCGGCGCGCGCCTCGCGATAGCCGCGCTTGTGGGCGATGACGTAGACCACTCCCATCAGCGCCATCATCATCATCAGACCGGGAATGACGCCGCCGAGGAACAGCCGGCCGATCGAGACGTTGCCGACGAAGCCGTAGAGGATGAGACCGAGGCTCGGCGGGATGGTGGCGGTGATCAGCGAGCCGACCGCGATCGAGGCGCAGGTGAAGCCACGCGAATAGCCCGAGCGGATCATGTTGGGCCCGAGGATCCGCGCCTCCATCGCCGCGTCCGCCACCGCCGATCCCGATACGCCGCCCATCAGCGTCGACAGTAGGATGCACACCTGGGCGAGACCGCCCGACATCCACGACACCAGCACGTTGGAACAGGCGATCAGCCGATGGGTGATCCCGGTCTTGTTCATCATGTGGCCGGCCAGCACGAAGAACGGCACCGCCAGCAGCGGGAAACTCTGCGAGGCGGTGGCGATCTGTTGCACGGCGATGCTCACCGGGATGGTGCCGGAGAGCGCGAAGAACGAAAACCCCGACAGACCGATGGCGAAGGCGACCGGCATTCCCAGGAACATCAGGACGAAGAAGAGGCCCCAGAGGATCAACATGGCGACCTCACCCGAGTTGGCTGTCGGAACGATCGATCGACCGGTCGGCATAGAAGACGAGACCGCCGGAACGCAGCGCCCCCATCACGTGGATGATCAGGGTGACCGCCAGCATCGCCGCACCGATCGGCACCGCCGCGGTCACCCAGGCGTAGGAGATGCCGCTGTCGCCGTAGACCCGCTGCCAGTTCATCATCGTGAGCCGATAGCCGGAGACCGCCAGGACCCCGAGGAATCCGAGCGCCACCACCGCCAGCACCAGTTCGACGTGGTGACGCGCTCGACGCGGCAGACCGCGCACGAAGAGATCGACGCCGATGTGGGTCTTGAGCCGGAGGGCCCGGTTGGCGCCGAGGAAACACACCCAGATGAACAGCAACTGGGCGACGTCGACCGACCACACCAACGGATGTCCGAAGGTCCGCCCGACCGCGGCGACGAACACCAGGAGAACGATGGCGGCGAGCAGCGCTTTCGCGGCGAAGAGCTCGAGGCGAACCACGATGTCGGACATGACGGAACCTTGTCGCGGGGAAGATCGACCGACGGCGGGCGATCGCCGGAGAGGCGCCCGTACCGCTGCGGTGGCAGCCGCGGTACGGGCGGCAGGTGAGATCGATCGGCGGCTGATCACGCCGCCGGCCGGCTCACTGCAGGAGCTTGTCGACCTCCTTGCGCAGGTCGGTGTAGCCGAGCTTCTCGTAGACCACCTTGGTCGCATCGACGAACGGCGCCTTGTCGATCGCGGTGACGGTCATGCCGTTCTTCTTCATCGTCTCCTGGAAGCCGACGAGCGACTCCTCGGTCATCTGCGAGGCGTAATCGCCGGCCGCGAGCGCCTCCTCGCGCAGGATCTTCTGCAACTCCGGCGGCAGTCCGTCGAACCAGGCCGCCGAAGTCACGATACCGGTGATCAGGTTGATGTGACCGGTCTGGGTGACGTACTTGGCCACCTCGTAGAGCTTGGAGCCGACCGACGCCGGATCCTGCGCTTCGACCGCGTCGATGACCTTCTGCTGCATCGCCGGATAGACCTCGCCCCAGGCCATCGGCGTCGGGGTGGCGCCCATGGCGCGGATCGTCTCCATCCACACCGGCGCGCCGGGGGTGCGCATCCGTACACCGGCGAGGTCGGCCGGCTTGGAGACCGGCTTGTTGGTGATCAGATGGCGCTCACCCTGCCACCAGTTGAACGACAGCACCTGATGGCCGGAGGTGGTCCTGAGCTTGGCGACCCAGGTCTCGAACAGCGGCGACGTCACCACCTTGCGCACGCCCTGGAAACCCTGCGCCAGATAGGGCGCGCCGAGAATGCCGAACTCCTTGACGAACACCGCCATGCGGCCGCCGTCGACGACCACGGCGACGTTCGCGCCGGCGCGCGCCTGTTCCAACACGTCCTCGTCCTTGCCGAGCTGCGAACCGGGGAAGATGCGAATGGTCAATTGACCCTTGGAGCGCTCCGCGACACGGTCGCGCATCCGCTCGAGTCCCTTGTAGATCGGATCGCTCTGCGCCAGAGCGGTGTTGATGTTGAGCTGTGTCTGGGCGGCGGCCGTGCCGACGAGGCACGTCGTCACCGCCACCGCGGCCACGAACCCGGAAATCATCGAACCGACGAACCGACGAGACACGCGAGTCATCTCCTACCTCCCCGGGGCACACCCGCATTTTGTTCGCTTGCGGTATGGCACCATACCGGTATGGTATTACTGAACCAGAGGGCATTGCAAGCCGCCATGTCGACCGATCTCGCGCTCAATCTCGCTGCTCCGATCGTCCCGCAGATCATCCAGGAACTACGCCGGGCGATCGTCGAGATGCGCCTGAAGCCGGGCGAGGCCTTGTCGGAGAAGGAGATCGCGCTGCGTTACGGGGTGAGCCGGCAGCCGGTGCGCGAAGCCTTCATCAAGTTGGCCGAGACCGGTCTGCTGCAGGTCCTGCCGAGCCGCGGCACCTTCGTCGTCAGGATCTCGGTGCGCGACGTGCTCAACGCCCGGTTCGTCCGCGAGGCGGTGGAATGCGCGTTGGTGCGCACCGCCGCGGCCCTGATCTCGCCGGCCGACCTCGAACGTCTCGACGGCCTGATCGCACGCCAGGAGGAGGCGACCGCTGCCGGTGACCCCGGCCGCTTCTACGATCTCGACGAGGAGTTCCATCGCGCCATCGTCGAGTGCTGCGAGTGCGACCCGGCGCTGCGGGTCATCGAAGGCGCCCGCGCCCAGATGGACCGTGTCCGCTACCTGAGCCTGCCGGCGGCGACGCCGATCGACGTGCTCGTCGCCCAGCACCGCTCCATCGTCGAGGCGCTGCGCAGCCGCTCGCCCGACGCCGCCGAGGCGGCGATGCGCCGCCACATGCGCGAGATCCTCGCCGCCCTGCCGCGGCTCACCCGGCAGTTCCCCGACATGTTCGAATCGACCGAGGCCCCGGCCCACGCCCGCCTGCTCGAGGCGCGGTGAGATCGCGCCCCCCTCAGTGGCCGACGCCGAGGTGCTTCTCCAGCCGCGCCGGATCGGCGATCAGCTCGGCGCTCGGCGCTTCCAGCACGATGGCGCCGCGCTCCAGCACGATCGCCGTATCGGTCACCGCCAGCACCTTGCGCGGCTGCTGCTCGACCAGGATGCAGGCGACCCCTTCGTCGCGGACGATGCGGCGGAAGGCGGCGAGCAGTTCCTCGACGATGATCGGCGCCAGCCCCTCGAGCGGCTCGTCGAGCAGGATCAGCTTCGGGTTCAGCGCCAGGGCGCGCGCCACCGCCAACATCTGCTGTTCGCCGCCGGAGAGCTGGTTGCCCATGTTGGAGCGCCGCTCCTCGAGCCGCGGGAACATGTCGTAGATGCGCCTCAGCGTCCACGGCCCCGGCCGCGCGATGGCGGTGAGGTTCTCCTCCACCGTCAACGACTTGAAGATGTTGCGTTCCTGCGGCACCCAGCCGATGCCCGCCGCCGCCCGCTTTTCCGGCGGGAACGACGAGACGTCGGCCCCGGCGAGGCGGATGGTTCCGGCGAAGCGCCGCGTCACCCCGACGATACTGTCGATCAGCGTCGTCTTGCCCATGCCGTTGCGGCCGAGCAGTGCCGCCGCCTCGCCTTCCTTCAGGGAGAAGGAGAGGCGGTCGAGCACCACCGCCTCACCGTAGCCGGCGGTGAGGCCTTCGACCTCGAGAAGGTTGCCCATCAGTCCTGTCCTCTCGTCCGGCTCATGCTTCGCTTTCGCCGAGATAGACCGCCTTGACCCGCGGATCCGACTTGATCTGCTCGACCGTGCCTTCGGTCAGCACCGCGCCGGCCACCAGCACGCTGATGCTCTCGGCGAAGCGGAAGACCAGATCCATGTCGTGCTCGATCAACACCACGGTGACGTCTTTCGGCAGGTCGGCGACCGCCTCCAGGATCTCCTCGCGCTCGCCCTCGGGCACGCCGGCCGCCGGCTCGTCGAGCAGCAGCACCCGCGGCCGGGTGGCGAGCGCCACCGCGATCTCCAGGAGCCGCTGCTTGCCGTAGGGCAGGAGCCGGGTCTGCTCGGTCATCCGGTCGGTGAGGTCGAAACGGTCGAGCACTTCGACCAGTTCGTCGAGCACCGCCCCTTTGGTTCCGACCCGCCGCCACCAGTCTCCGCCGCGCCCCTGCCGCTCCGACACGGCGAGTGCCACCGTCTCGATCGGAGTGAGATCGCCGAAGAGCTGGTTGATCTGGAAGGTCCGGGTCAGGCCGAGGCGGACACGCTGTTCCACCCCGAGCGAGCCGATGTCGCGCCCGTCGAGTAGGATCTCGCCCGAGGTCGGCGTCAGCACCCCGGTCAAGAGGTTGATCAACGTCGTCTTGCCGGCGCCGTTCGGCCCGATCAGGGCGTGGCGGGCACCTTTCGGCAGTTGCAGCGACACGTCGTTGGTGGCGATCAGACCGCCGAAGGACTTCATCAGTCCGCGCGTCTCGAGAGCCAGGGTCATCGCGTCGTCTCCTTGGCGGCGAGCCACGGCAGGGCGCGCGCGACCAGTCGCCGGCCCGCCGTCTCCAGCCGGTCGCGACCGGCGAGCACCAGCGCGACGAGGCCGAGCCCGATCCAGAACTGCCAGTACTGCGGGGTGAGCGTGGCGATTCCGTCCTGCGCCAGGCGGAAGACGATGGCCCCGAGGATACCGCCGTAGAGTCGACCCGAACCGCCGATGACCAGCACCAGCATGACGTCGGCGGAGCGGTGGAACTCCAACACGTCGAGCGAGGCGAAGCCCGAAGTCTGGGCGAGCAGCGCCCCGGCGATGCCGGCGATCATCGCGGCGAGCGTATAGGCGGCGATCAGTCGCCGGGCGACCGGAATACCGATCGCCCGTGCCCGGAGCGGATTGTCGCGGATCGCCCGCAGGGTGTGACCGAAGGGCGAATGGACCAGCACCCGCAGCCCCAGCACCACGACGAACAGCACGCTCAGCGCATAGACATAGGCCGTCGTGCCGTAGAGATCGAAGCTGAAGCGGCCGAGCACCGGACCGACCATCATACCCTGAAGGCCATCGGCGCCGCCGGTCAGCCAGTCGAGCTTGTTGGCGGTCTCGTGCAGCAGCGAGGCGACGCCGAGCGTGATCATCAGCCGCGTCAGGTCGGTGCCGCGCAGCACCAGGAACGAGGTGACGAAGCCGAGGATACCGGCGGTGACCGCCGCCGCCACGAGACCGGTCAGGGGATCGCCCCAGCCGCTGCGCGCCATGATACCGACGGTGTAGGCACCGAGCCCGAAGAAGGCGGCATGGCCGAGCGACACGATGCCGGCATAGCCGAGGATCAGGTCGAGAGACACGGCGAACAGCGCCAGGATGGCGATCTCGGCGAACAGCAGATGGTTCGAGCGGAAGCCGAAGGCGAGCGCGAAGGCGACGATCCAGAAGACGATCTCGAGCCAGCTCCAGCGCGCTTCCGCGGCGAGGAAACGGCGGGCGCGGTCGACCGGCGTGAGGGTCGGGGAGGCGGTGGTGTCGGTCATCGCGTCCTCCTCAGCGACCCGGCCGGGCGAAGAGCCCGTTCGGCCGCACGATCAGCACGGCGATCATCAACGCGTAGATGACGAAGGAACCGAGCTGCGGCACGTAGTACTTGCCGCCGACGTCGGCGATGCCGAGCAGCAGCGCCGCCACGAAGGGGCCGACGATCGACGACGTACCGCCGACCGTGACGACGATCAGGAAGAAGATCATGTATTTGACCGGAAAGGTGGGATCGAGGCCGAGGATCTCGGCGCCGAGCGCTCCGCCGAGTCCGGCGAGGCCGGAGCCGACGGCGAAGGTCAGGGCGAAGATCGTCTGCACGCCGATGCCGAGACCGCGCGCCACCCGCTGGTCGTCGACCGCGGCACGCAGCCGGCTGCCGAACCGCGTCTTCGACAGGATCATCTGCAGCCAGACCGCGAGGACGCCGCACACCACCAGCAGGAACAGCCGATAGCGCCCGATGCCGATCCCACCGACGTCGAAGCGCCCCTTGAGCGCCTCCGGCAGGATGACGTTCTGCGGGCTCGACCCCATGAACCAGTCCATCCCCGCCATCGCCATGAAGACCAGACCGATCGAGAACAGCACCTGATCGAGATGGCTGCGCCCGTACATGTGGACATAGAGCGTGCGCTCGAGCACCAGGCCGATCGCCGCGGCGACCAGGAAGGCGAGCGGCAGCGTGGCGAGGAAGGGCACGCCGAAACGCTGCATGGCGATGACGGTGACGTAACCGCCGGCCATGGCGAAGGCGCCGTGGGCGAGATTGACGAAGTTCATCAGCCCGAGCGTCACGGCGAGCCCGCAGGCCAGCACGAAGAGCAACATGCCCGTCGATATGCCGTCGAAGAGAATGGTCAACATGCGGATGTCCTGCGGGGTTTCTTGCCGCGGTCGAGTTTCGGGTCCGACGCCTCCACCCGGCCCTCCCGCGCCGGAGGCGCGGACCCCTTCTCCCCTCGCGGGAGAAGGTGGCCGAAGGCCGGATGAGGGGGCGCGGCGGCCCCCTCGGCGAAGTGCGGAGGAGAGGCCGAGACCCCTCGTCCGCCCCTTTGGGGCACCTTCTCCCGCAAGGGGAGAAGGGAGCCGGGCTTCCGCCCGGTCGCGACGAGGCGGGGTCGGCGAGGACGACGCCTCGCACTCCCCACCGCCGTCACTTGCCCATCTTGGCGGCCTTGACCGGGTCCTTGACCTTCTCGAAGGCCTCGGTCTCGATGTTCCACAGGTGACCGTCGACCTTCTCGACCTTGCGGACGTAGATGCTCTGGATCACGTCGCGGGTCTCGGGATCGATCGACATCGGCCCACGCGGACTGACCCAGGACATCCCCTTCATCGCCTCGACCAGCGCCGTCCCGTCGGTATCGCCCTTGGTCTTCTCCAGCGCCTTGTAGATCAGCGCCATGCCGTCGAAACCGCCGGCCGCCATGAAGTTCGGCCGCTGGCCCTGATTGGCTTTCTGATAGGCATCGACGAAGGCCTTGTTCTCCGGCGAGGGATGGGCGGCGGAATAGTGATGGGTCGAGATCAGCCCGATCACCACGTCGCCCATGCCGTCGAGCTGATCGTCGTCCGGCAGGTCGCCGGTGCCGAACAACTTGACGCCCGACTTGTCGAGGCCGCGCTCGACGAACTGCTTGACCACCAGCGCACCGAAGCCCGAGGGCACGAACACGAACAGCGCGTCCGGCTTCTCGTCGGCGACACGCTGCAGGAAGGGCGCGAAGTCCGGGTTCTTCAGCGGCACGCGCAGCGCCGCGGCGACGGTGCCGCCGTTCTTGGTGAACTGCTCGCCGAAGGCCTTCTCCGCGTCGATGCCGGGGCCGTAGTCGGTGACCAGGGTGACGACCTTCTTCCAACCGTTCTTGGTGGCGAGATTCGCCGCCGGCACGGTCGCCTGCGGCAGCGTGAAGGAGGTGCGGACGATGTAGGGCGAAGCCTCGGTGATGGTGGCGGTGGCCGCCGCCATGACGATCTGCGGCACCTTGGCCTGGGCCGAGATCGGCGCCGTGGCGAGCGCCAGCGGCGTCAGGCCGAAGCCGGCGAGCACCGCGACCTTGTCGTTGACCACCAGTTCCTGGGCGACGCGCTTGGTGACGTCGGCGACGCCGGTGTCGTCCTTGACGATCACCTCAACCGTCTTGCCGCCGGCCTTTGTACCGTTCATCTGCTGATAGAGCTTCACCGCCGCCTCGATCTGGCGTCCGGTGGAGGCCGAAGCACCGGTCATCGGCAGGATCAGGCCGACTTTGACCACCTCCTGCGCCGAAGCGGCGAAGGGCGTGATCAACGTCAGTGCCGCGACCGAGAGGCCGGCGAGAGCGCCGCGGCGCGTGGTCTTCGAAATCGTCATGTTCGTCTCCCTGAGGTCGTTGGCGGGATCCCTCGCGCGGGACCCTTCGTGTCTTGCCGGCCGGGGCAGCCCCCGACCGGATCTTTTCGGCCGTCAGCATCGCACGCCACCACGCCCCGTGCGAGACGGAACGCGGCGACACGACGAGATCAGGCCCGCGTCTCCAGCACCATCAGCCCGGCGGCCGTGTTGGAGATCGGGATGTGGTAGTTGCGATGGATCTCCGCGACCTTGTCGCCGAGCGCCCCGCGCATCGCCATCCACAGGATGAACTCCGCACCCTGCGCTCCGGCCTCGCGCACCAGATCGAGGATCGACAGCTTCGCCAGTTCGTCCGGCGCGTCGACGATCTTGTCCATGCACATCAGGTCGAAGTCCTTGTTGATGAAGCCGGCGCGGGTGCCGTCGAGCTGATGCGACAGGCCGCCCGTACCGAGCACCACCACCTTCTCGTTGCCGGCGAACGAGGCGATCGCCCGGCCGATCGACCTGCCGAACTCGTAGCACCGCTTCGGCGACGGCAGCGGATGCTGCACCGTGTTGATGCAGATCGGGATGGTCTTGATCGGGGTCTTCTCGCGGTCGCCCCAGAACAACTGCACCGGCACGGTGAAGCCGTGATCGACCGCCATCTCCTGGCAGGTGCAGACGTCGAAGCCGTCCGCCACCACGCCGTCGATGATGTGCCAGGACAGCTCCGGATGCCCCTGGAAAGTGCCGATGGTCGGGATGCCCCACCCCTCGTCCTGGTTCTCGTAGGAAGCCGCCGCACCGATCGAGAAGGTCGGCATCTTGTCGAGGAAGAAGTTGAGCCCGTGGTCGTTGTAGAACACCACCGCGACGTCCGGCTTCTTCTCCGCCAACCACGCGTGAACCGGCGGATAGCCGTCGAAGAACGGCTTCCAATAGGGATCGTCGAACATCTTGCGATGATAGGCGTTGCCGACCGCCGGGATGTGCGACGAGGTCAGCCCTCCGATGATCTCGGCCATGGTCACTCTCCCTGCTTGCGGAGGAATTCCTTGAATTCCTCGACGGACATACCGGTCTGCTGCGCGCCGACGTCCTGGACCGTCAGGCCGAAGATGCCGGCGAACTTGGCGAGATAGTAGATGTTGCCGCCGGCATCGATGAGCTGCAGGACGTTGCGGGCACGGATCGCCGCCTTCTGCTGCTCGTTCAGCCCGAACCTCTCCATGTAGGCCTCTTCGTCCCTGCGGAAGGCCTCGCGGTTGGGGGCGGAGTTGAACGAGTAACACATCTTGTTGAGGGCATAGCCCTTCATCGCCATCCGGCCGTCGAAGATGACGGTGCCCGGAATCTCTTCCTGGATCGTATGCGTGGACATAGCGTTCCTCCCGGATCTTCCTTGGGCCGCGCCGTCACCGCGACCAGTAGAGGCGCATCGGATTGTCGACGAGGAGCGCCCTCTGCGCCTCCATCGACGGAGCGATGCGCGGGATCATGCCCACCAACCACCCGTCGTCGGGCATGTGGGTGGTCATGTTGGGATGGGGCCAGTCGGTGCCCCACAGCACCCGATCGGGGAAGCGTGTCACCAGCTCCCGGCCGAAGGGAACGAAGTCGTCATAGGTCGGCGGACCGACCACCGAGAGCCGCTCGGGGCAGGTCACCTTCGACCAGATGGTCGGATTGCGCGTCATCAGGTCGACGAAGCGCCGGAAGTCGGGGTGATCGACGCCCTTGGTCAGGTCCGGCCGACCCATGTGGTCGACCACGATCGGCGCCGGCAGCGCCTCCAGGAACGGCACCAGATCGGCGAGATCCTGCGCCTCGAAGTAGACGACGATGTGCCAGCCGAGCCGCGCGATCTTCTCGGCGATGCCGAAATAGACCTGCCTGGGCGTCGCATCGACCAACCGCTTGACGAAGTTGAAGCGCACCCCGCGCACCCCGGCCGCGTCCATCTCCTCGAGCTCGGCCATGGTGACCTGTGGCCCGACCGAGGCGATGCCGCGGGCGAGATCGCCCGACGCCTTCAGCGCGTCGATGAGCGCCCGGTTGTCGTGGCCGTGGCAGGTCGCCTGGACGATGACGTTCCGCGAGAAACCGAGGAAGTCTCTGAGTTCGAACAGCTTCTCCTTCGGAGCGTCGCACGGCGTGTACTTGCGCTGCGGCGCGTAGGGGAAGACGTCGCCGGGCCCGAAGACGTGGCAGTGCGCGTCCACCGCGCCGGGCGGCGGCACGTAGGCCGGCTTCGACGGGTTCGGGTGGAACGGCATGTAGTTGGGATCCATCACTCCATCCTCTCGCTCGGACTCGCGCCCGACGACGCTCGCCGAGGCTCCTTCCGGCACCCGCGCCGGAGAGATCCTCCGGACCGGGCGGGCGGTGCCTCAGACGTACCTCAGCCCCTTCTTCGCCAGCGCCTCGCGCATCCCGTAGAGATCGAGCCCGAGGACACCCGAATTGAGCTTCTCGCGCTTCTCGCCTTCCGCCGCGATGCGTGCCTGCGCCTTCTTCAACACCGCCGCCGCATCGGCGCGCTTCACGACGCAGACGCCGTCGTCGTCGGCGACGATCACGTCTCCCGCCTCGATGTGGGCCCCGGCACAGACGACGGCCACGTTGACCGAGCCCAGCGTCTCCTTGACCGTCCCCTGCGCCGAAACGCACTTCGACCAGACGGGGAAGCCCATTTCGGTGAGGTCGCGGATGTCGCGGACGCCGGCGTCGATGACGAGGCCGACACCGCCGCGCGCCATCACCGAACCGGCGAGCAGATCGCCGAAATAGCCGGCGTCCGACGGCGAGGTCGGCGCCACCACCATGATGTCGCCGGCCTTCATCTGCTCGACCGCGACATGGATCATCCAGTTGTCGCACGGCGGCACCGACACGGTGACCGCCGATGCCGCCACCCGGGCGCCGGGATAGATCGGCCGCATGTAGGCGGCGAGCAGCCCGATACGCCCCTGCGCCTCGTGGACGGTCGCAACCCCGCACTCGGCGAGGCCGGCGATGACGGCCGCATCGGCCCGCTCGATCGACTGGACGACGACGTTCATGGTCCCACCCTCACAGTTCGTCGACGGTGCGCGGGAACATCGACTGGAAGCCCTCCGCATACTTCGCGGCACGCCCGCCCGCCTGACCGCCCGAATTGCGCTTGAAGTGGTTGGCGCGGTTCTCGGCGAGGTTGGTGTAGTAGTGCCAGAGGTGCTCCTGGCCCTCCATGCAGCGGATCGCCGCGAGCTTCTTGTCCCACACCTCGGTGATGTCGAGGAACACGTCCGGCTTCCACTGCATCTGCTCGGTCTGATGCGGCTCGAACAGGTAGAGCTGCGGCGCCCCGAGCACCTTCTGGTGCGGGTTGTGGCCCCAGGCCTGGGCGATCATCCGGCACTCCAGCGCCCAGCGGGTCGCGTTCATGTGGTCGGTGTTGTAGGGGTCCCAGAGCGAGTGGCTCATCATGAAGCTGGGCATCGTCTCGCGGATGACGTCGACCAGCCTGAACTTGGCGTCTGTGTCCATCTCCAGCGGATAGTCGCCGAGGTCGAAGAAACGGATGTCGTGAGCGTCGAGCGCCTTGGCCGCGTTCTCCGCCTCGATGCGGCGCGCCGTCTTGACCTTGTCGAGGGTGACGCCGGGCTCCTTCCAGATCTTGGCGCTCTCGCCGCGTTCGCCGTAGGAGAGGCAGACGATCGTCACCTCGTATCCCTTGGCCTGATGCAGCGCGATCGCCCCGCCGGCGCGCCAGACGAAGTCTGCGGCGTGTGCGCTGATCACCAGTGCGGTCTTCTTGCTCATGGACGCCCTCCTCGGCCGCGGGTGGTCTCCCGCCTCGTCGATGAGGCGATCAAACGCCGCCGACCGTCCAGACACCAGTTCGAAGTCTCCACCTTCTCATAAGATCTTGCTATAAGCTGCGCCACACGATCGCCGGAGAGCCGCTCGATGTGGACCGACGTACCCAACCTTCGCCACCTACGTGCCTTCGTGCTGGTCGCCGAATGCGGTGGCATCACCCGTGCCGCCCGGCGCATCCACCTCTCTCAGCCGGCGATCACCCAGGCCCTCGCCAAGCTGGAGGAACGCTTCGCCACCAAGCTCCTGGAATTCGGCACGGAAGGTGTGACCCTGACCACCGCCGGCGCCCTGCTGCGCGACCGCGTCGATCGCGCCCTCGAACTGATCGAGACCGGCGCCCGCGAGGCGCTGCGCGGCGAGGCGCGGCGGGCGGGTGGCGGCTTCGCCAACTTCGAACACCTCATCACCGTGGCGCAACTCCGGGCGCTGGCCGCCATGGCGACCACCCGCAACTTCTCGCTCGCCGCGCGCGAACTCGGCCTCTCCCAGCCGTCGGTGCACCGCGCCGCGCGTGATCTCGAACGGCTCACCGGCATGGCCCTGTTCGTCACCACCAAGCAGGGCGTCGACCTCACCCCGGCCGCCGAAATCTTCGCCCGCCACGCGGCCCTGGCTCATGCCGAGTTGCAGCAGGGCTTCGCCGAGGTCTCCGAGAGCCTCGGCCGCGACCCCGGCATGATCGTCGTCGGCGCCATGCCCTTCGGCCGCACCAAGATCCTGCCCGACGCCCTCAATCACCTGACCCGCGAGCGCCCGCTCGCCCGCGTCCGGGTGATCTCCGCCCCCTACGACGGCCTTCTCGGTCGCCTGCGTTACGGCATCATCGACGTCCTGCTCGGAGCCCTGCGCGACCCGCCGCCGATCGACGACGTCGTCCAGGAGCCGCTCCTCGACGACCCGCTCGCCATCGTCGCGCGGGCCGGACATCCCCTGGTGACCAAGCCCGACGTCGACTACGACGACCTCCTCGCCTACCCCTGGGCGGTGCCCGGCGACGACACTCCGACCCGTGCCGTGTTCCACCAGATGTTCCCGCCCGAGGCGGAAAGACGCATGCCCGGCGGCATGTTGGAGACCAGCTCGCTGGTCCTGCTGCGCGGCGTCCTGACCGGTTCGGATCGTCTCACCCTGCTCTCCGCCCGCCAGGCCCTCTTCGAGATCGACCAGGGCCTGCTCGCCGTCGTGCCCTATCCGGTCTCCCTCGGCAGCCGCCGCATCGGCCTCACCTATCGCCGGGGATGGCGCCCGACACCCACCCAGGCGATCCTCCTCGACCACCTGCGCAGCGCCCGAGAGACCTATGGAAGCACCGCGTCGGAACCGGGCCTATAGCAATTTCGAATGCCGCGCCACAGGCTTCGACGTCGTGTTGCGAATGCTTCGCGCCTAAGACGGAGGGGACCCGCACATCCGAAGAGGGAGGAAGAGCCATGGCCGCCGACGCCCGTCCGCCACGCATCGCCTTCATCGGCTACGGCGAAGCCGCCCGCGCCTTCCTCGCCGGTTGGCGGAGTGAACCCGACTTCGCGGCGCAAGTCGTCGCCTACGACCTCAAGACCGACGGTCCCGACGCGACCCGCGCCGCGAAGCTCGCCGACTACGCCACCGACGGCGTCGGCGCCGCCATGACCGCTCACGAGGCGGTCGCCGGCGCGACCCTCGTCGTCTCGGTGGTCACCGCCGATCAGGCCCACGCCGCGGCGCTGTCGGTCGTCGGCGCGCTGGCCCCCGGCGCCCTGTTTCTCGACTGCAACTCCTGCGCCCCGCAGATGAAGGTGAAGTCGGCGGAGAGGATCGATGCGAGCGGCGGGCGTTACGTCGACGTCGCGGTGATGGCTCCGGTCCATCCGCGCCTGCACAGGACGCCGCTGCTGATCTCCGGTCCGCACGCCGAGGCGGCAGCGCCGGTGCTCGCCGGGCTCGGCATGTCGGCCGAGATCCAACCCGGCCCGGTCGGCGCCTCGTCGTCGATCAAGATGGTGCGCTCGATCATGATCAAGGGGCTGGAGGCGCTGATCTGCGAATGCGTCCTCTCCGGTCGGCTGGCGGGCGTCGACGACATCGTGCTCGCCACGCTAGAGGACACCTTCCCCGGCTTCGACTGGCCGAAGCGCGCCGCCTACATGCTGGAGCGGGTGATGACCCACGGCATCCGCCGCGCCTCCGAGCTACGCGAGGTGGCGTTGACCGTAGACCTCCTCGGTCTCGACGGCCGCATGGCGCGGGCCACCGTCGACTGGCAACAAGAGATCGGCGATCTGCGCCTGAAAGCCTCCGACCACGGCGCCGACTACCGCTCGCGCGCCGACGCCATCCTCGCCGCGCTGGGCAAGCACGCCCAGACCGCCGAATGACCCGGCCACCGGCCACCCCGTGTCGCAGAGGACGCCCATGATCGCCGAACCCGACTACAAGGACATCCCCGGCACCTACGTCTTCGACGCCGAGCAGTCGAGGAAGGGCTTCGGGCTCAACCAGTTCTGCATGTCGCTGCGCAGCGCCACCAATCGCGACGCCTTCCGCGCCGACGAGGCCGGCTACCTGAAGCGCTTCGGCATGACCGAGGAGCAGGAGCAGTCGGTCCTGACGCGCGACTGGAACCGCATGTTGGAGCTCGGCGGCAACATCTACTTCACCGCCAAGCTCGCCGCGACCGACGGCATCACCTTCCAGGACCTCGCCGCCAAGATGACCGGCGTCGACCGCGACACCTATCGCGCCATGATGCTCGCCGGTGGTCGCGGAATCGAAGGCAACCGCTCCAAGTCCGAATGGGAGGGCCGCTGATGGCCGAGATCGTCGCCGCCGCCTTCACCTCGCACGTCCCCGCCATCGGCGTCGCCCTCGACACCGGCCACGAGCGCGACGACTACTGGGCTCCGGTCTTCACTGGTTATGAGACGGCTAAGAATTGGATCTCCCAGGTGAAGCCCGATGTGGTGATCTGTGTCTACAACGACCACGCCACCGCCTTCGACCTGCGTCTCATCCCGACCTTCGCGCTCGGCTGCGCCCCCGAATTCCGCCCCGCCGACGAAGGTTGGGGCGCCCGGCCGGTGCCGGTGGTGAAGGGCCAGCCCGAACTCGCCTGGCACATCGCCCAGTCGCTGATCCTCGACGAATTCGACATCACCATCGTCAACGACATGGAGGTCGACCACGGCCTGACCGTGCCGCTGTCGCTGATGTTCGGCAGGACCGACGCCTGGCCCTGCCCGGTGATCCCGCTCGCCGTCAACGTCGTGCAGTTCCCGCCACCGACCGGCAACCGCTGCTACAACCTCGGCAAGGCGATCCGCAAGGCGGTCGAGAGCTTCCCCGCCGATCTGAAGGTGGTCATCCTCGGCACCGGCGGCATGTCGCATCAGCTCCAGGCCCAGCGCGCCGGCCTGATCAACGCCGAATTCGACAACCGCTTCCTCGACCTGCTCGAGCGAGACCCGATCGCCGCCACCCGCATCACCCACACCGAATACCTGCGCGAGTCCGGCTCGGAGGGCATCGAACTGGTGATGTGGTTGGTCGCCCGCGGCGCCCTCGACGAGACGGTCGAGACCGTCCATCGCTTCTATCACGTGCCGGCGTCGAACACCGCCGTCGGCCATCTGATTCTCGAGAACGCTCGCGCCGTCGCGGCCGAGTGAGGGAGGGTTCCCATGAAGATCTGCGTGGCCGGCGCCGCCGGCGCCTTCGGCATGAAGCACCTCGACGCCGTCAAGGCGATCGACGGCATCGAGGTGGTCTCGGTGGTCGGCGGCGGCCCCGACGACATCGAAGGTTTCGCCCGTGCCCGCAACATCCCCCACGCCACCAAGGACCTCGCCGAGGCGTTGGCCCGACCGGAGGTCGAGGCGGTGATCCTGGCGACGCCGACACAGGTGCACGCGTCCCAGGCGATCCAATGCCTGAAGGCCGGCAAACACGTCTTCGTCGAGATCCCGATGGCCGACAATCTCGCCGACAGCGAGGAACTGGTGCGGGTCCAGAAAGAGACCGGCCTCGTCGCCATGGCCGGCCACGTCCGCCGCTACAATCCGAGCCATCAGTGGGTCCACAACCGAATCGCGTCCGGTGAGCTGAAGATCCAGCAGATGGACGTCCAGACCTACTTCTTCCGCCGCTCGAATCTCAACGCCCTCGGCCAGCCGCGCACCTGGACCGATCACCTGCTGTGGCACCACGCCTGTCACACCGTCGATCTCTTCCAGTATCAGACCGGCGAAGTGGCTTCGGAAGTCTTCGGCCTCCAGGGACCCGAGCACCCGGAGCTCGGCATCGCCATGGACATGTCGATCGGCATGAAGACGCCGTCGGGCGCCATCTGCACCCTGTCGCTCAGCTTCAACAACAAGGGGCCGCTCGGCACCTATTTCCGCTACATCTGCGACAACGGCACCTACATCGCCCGCTACGACGACCTCTATGACGGCGACGACAAGAAGATCGACCTCACCGGCGTGGCGGTGTCGTCGAACGGTATCGAACTGATCGACCGCGAGTTCTTCGCGGCGATCCGCGAAGGCCGCGAGCCCAACGGCTCCGTCGCCCAGTGCCTCGACGCCATGCGGACCCTCGACCGGATCGAGAAGTCGTTCGGGAGCTGAAGCCCGCCGACCAAATCTCAGGGGATCGGATGAATATTCGGATCCCCTGAGACGAACATCCGGTGCAACCTATTTGGTGAGTCTTCGCCCATCACGGCGGCGTTTCGACACCCAATGTCGCGAAATAGTGCACATCGACATCGACCTCGGCATACGGAATATTGATCACCATGTGATCGTACCAAACTATCTGTACGTCCACTTGATATGGCTTGTCGGGATCGTTGTTTCTCCCCATCGCCATCCCGACCGGGACGTGACCGGCCAAATTGGGCAAACTCGACTCGAAGGTGACCGTCTTCACCCCGCCGGACGTCCCCTTCGGCACATTATAAACACCCGATCGGATCTCGCGTGGTGCTGCAGGCATTGAAACAGGTGCCTGATCCACTACGACTATGGAACAGAAATGCTTCCCCTTGACGGGCTCGATGTCACCATTCGACTTCCGCTCGACATTGGCGGCATCCATGATCACGCGAGTCGCGCAGTCTGCCGGACCTTCACGGATTTTCATCGAGTCGACAGCAAGAACAGAAGCATTATTCCCCAAGGGTAGAATTTGACAACTGACAGACGGGCACGACATCATCGCCGGAAGACAGAATTCTGCGACACGATGATCGGCTGCGCCCGGCACTGATACCATCGGAATATATGATGAGTAGCTGATACCACCCTTGATCAGCATTTCTTTTGTAAGGGGCTGAGTCGTCATTGCCATCATTGCTATGGTTGTATTTGCAACAATGGCAACTTGACAGCGACGGCCAGCGAGTACCCCGTCACAATTTCGTGTCGAAGTAGGCGGCGCCTCCCGCGTCGGACCTTTCTCATCTTCATGACTTCTCACCCCTCCTCCGCCCGTTCCCGCTGCGCCCTGCGGAACTCGGTCGGGGTCATGCCCGTGCGCCGGCGGAAGAAGCGCCAGAAGTAGGCCGGATCCTCGAACCCGAGTTCGTAGGCGAGTTTCGACACCGGCGCGGCGATGTAGACCAGCTTTCGCCGCGCCTCGAGCAAGAGCCGCTCCTGCACCACCTCGAAGGCCGACCGCCCGGTCACCGTCCGGACCGCCCGGTCGAGCCGGCTCTCCGTGACCCCCAGCTCCGCTGCATAGACACCGATCGGCCGATGCTCGGCGAACCGCCGCTCCACCAGGGCGCGGAACCGGCCATGGAGATCCGCCTCCGGCCGCACCGCCGTTTCCGCTCGCCCCGTCGAGGCGTGCCGGCGCGCCAGCCACACCAGAGCTCCGACGACCGATGCCTCGATCGCCGTCGTCCAGCCCGGCCGGCGGTCGCGAAACTCCTCGTCGATGTCGACGAAGTGGCGCTCCAGGCGCTCGCGCGCCGCCCCCACGTCGGTCAGATCGACCACCGCCGGCGCCGCGAACAGCGACGTCACCAGCGCCGCCCGCTCCGTTCCGCCGAGCCCGAGCCGGCCCTCCGCGAAGGTCAGCACCCGTCCTTCGGTGCCCGGCGCGAAGCGGAAAGCGTGCACCGTGCCGGCCGGCACCAGCACCGCGCAGGGCGCGACGGGGCTCGTCACCACGTCGTCGAGCCGCGCCGTCACCCCGCCGGCGAACACCATCAGCACCTGCGCCAACCCGTGGTGCGCATGCCGATCGATCTCCCAGTCGTAACGCACCGAGCGATCGGCGATCGCCTCGATGTGGACGAATTCGTCGTCCGGCGCCTCGGAAGCCTCACCATAGAGAGAAAATACAGGGACGCGGCGTCCACCCGTTGAACGGTGACGGCCTGCACTCTCAAGGCATTCATTTGTTGCAGCGCACATTTCGAAGTCCGTCCGACCTGCCGAACATATCGGAAAAGTACAGAATTTATCCCCTATCGTCCATTTTGTCGCATCCCGATCGATGGCACCGTCGCCTCGCTCCCGAAGGTCCGGCGTCTCGCGCCGGCAGAGGAGCCGCCCGCACGGCCGCGACACATCGCGCCGACTGCGGAAACGACGAGAGCGGAGGCCGCGCCGAACCATCGGCACGCGTGCTCCCCAGGGAGGTCCGATGTTCAGCTTCGATCCATATTCGCCGGCGGTCGACGCCGATCCCTTCCCCTACTACAAGCGCCTGCGTGACGAGTTCCCCTGCTTCTGGAGCCGCGAGGCCGGCATGTGGGTGCTCACCCGCTATGCCGACGTGGTCTCGGCGCTGGGCAATTGGCAGACCTATTCCTCGGCCAAGGGCAACCTGATGACCGAGCTGCCCAACCGCGCCGGCGCCACTCTCGGCACCACCGATCCACCGCGTCACGACCGTCTGCGCGGCCTGATCCAGCACGCCTTCATGAAGCGCAATCTCGAGTCGCTCGCCGACCCGATCCGCGACATCGCCAAGGCCTCCGTCGCCGAGATCGCCGGTGAGAAGACCTTCGACTTCATCGAGGACTTCTCGGCCAAGTTCACCGTCCGCGTGCTCTTCGCCGCACTGGGTCTGCCGATGGGCGACGAGGCGACGGTGCGCGAGAAGGCGGTGCTGATGGTCCAGTCGGACCCGCACAGCCGGGCCAAGGGCCCCGAGCACATCGCCGCCTACAACTGGATGCAGGACTATGCCGCGGGCGTCATCGCCGAGCGCCGCAAGAACCCGCTGAACGACCTGATCTCGCACTTCTCCCAGGCCGAGATCGACGGCGACAAGCTCGACGAACGCGAGGTGCTGCTCACCACCACGACGCTGATCATGGCGGGCGTCGAATCGCTCGGCGGCTTCATGTCGATGTTCGCGCTCAACCTCGCCGATCACCACGACGTCCGCCGTGCCGTCGTCGCCGATCCGAGCCTGGTGCCGGACGCGATCGAGGAGTCGCTGCGCTACAACACCTCGGCCCAGCGCTTCCGCCGTTGCCTGACCACGGACACCGAACTCCATGGCCAGACCATGCGCGAGGGCGACTTCGTCTGCCTCGCCTACGGCGCCGCCAATCGCGACGAGCGTCAGTTCCCGAACCCCGACTTCTACGACCTGAAGCGCAAGCCCAAGGGGCATCTCGGCTTCGGCGGCTCGGTCCATGCCTGTCTCGGCACGGCGGTGGCGCGCATGTCGGTGAAGATCGCCATGGAGGAGTTCCACAAGCTGGTCCCGGACTACGTCCGCGTCCAGGAACAGCTCCCGTGGATGCCGTCCTCGACCTTCCGCTCGCCGCTGCGGCTGGATCTGGCGGTGCAGTGAGGCGCGGCGAAGGTCGGTGCGGTGGCGGCCGTGATGATCGTGGTCGGGCGGCGGAGGGTCCATCCTCCCCCGACCCGCCCGTCCGCCGGGCGCGAGCCCCCCCTTCTCCCGCGAGGGGAGTGAGCGGGCCCGTTGCGAGGCGGGAGCGGCCGAACGGCGTCGATCGGGAGGGCCGCAGAAGAAGCGCTCCCACGCTTGCGATGCCGCATGGACCGACGCGACGAACCGCCCGATGATCGGTCGCGACGGGACCATCGCGGTTCCGCCGCGACGAACGACGACGGTGACCCGAGGAGGACGAACGGAATGGTCAAGGTGGTGTTCATCGAGCCGGCCGGCGCCGAAGTGGAAATCGACGCCGCGGAAGGCTGGTCGCTGATGCAGGTGGCGACGTCGCAGGGTGTCGAGGGCATCGACGCCGAATGCGGTGGCTCCTGTGCCTGCGCCACCTGCCACTGCTACATCGAGGGCGAGGCGGCCGAAGCGGTGCCGCCACCGAGCGAGTCCGAACTCGCCATGCTCGACCACGTCGTCGCCGAGCGTCGCCCCAACAGTCGCCTCTCCTGCCAGATCAAGGCGGAGCCGATGATCGACGGATTGATCCTCAGGGTTGCGGAGACACAGTCGTGAGCGAACGGGCGATGGTGATCGTCGGCGCCGGCCAGGGCGGTCTGCAGCTGGCCGAGAGCCTGAGAAGCGAAGGTTGGACCGGGCCGATCCGCCTCTTCGGCGAGGAGCCCTACGCCCCCTACAACCGCCCGCCGCTGTCGAAGGCCGTCCTCTGCGGCGACCAGAGCGCCGACCATCTCACCATCCGCGGCCCGGACTTCTTCGCCAAGAAAGCCATCGAACTCTCCACCGGCACCCGCGTCACCGCGATCGACCGCGCCGCTCGCGAGGTGGTGCTCGCCGACGGCGGTCGCGTCGCCTACGAAGGCCTGGCGCTGGCCACCGGTTCGCGTGCCCGCACCCTTCCCCTGCCCGGCGCCGACCTCGACGGCATCATGGTGCTGCGCACCCTCGACGACGCCGAGGCGCTCTGCCGCCGTATGGCCGAGGCCCGCGCGATCGCCGTCGTCGGCGGCGGTTTCATCGGCCTCGAGGTGGCGGCCTCGGCCCGCAAGTTCGACCGTGAGGTCACGCTGATCGAGGCCCTGCCGCGGTTGATGGCCCGCGCCGTCTCGCCGGCCATCTCGGACTGGTACGCCGACCTCCACACCCGCCGCGGCGTTCGCCTCCTCCTGTCGACCGGGGTCACCGGCTTCGCCGGCGTCGACGGCCGCGTCACCGGGGTCGAGACCTCGGCCGGCCCGATCGCCGCCGATCTGGTGATCGTCGGTGTCGGCGTGATCCCCGACGACGCGCTCGCCCGCGCCTGCGGCCTCGACTGCGATCGTGGCGTCATCGTCGACGACTTCTCGCGCACCTCCGATCCGACGATCGTCGCTCTCGGTGACTGCACCGCCCGGCGCCTTCCCGACGGCACGCTCCGGCGGCTCGAATCGGTGCAGAACGCCGTCGAACAGGCGAAGTCCGGCGCCGCCCGGCTGATGGGCAAGGAACGGCCGTTCACCGCCACCCCGTGGTTCTGGTCGGATCAGTACGACGTCAAACTTCAGATGGCCGGCCTCTCCGCCGGCGCCGATACCAGCGTCACGCTCGGATCGCCCGAGGAGGCACGCTTCTCCCTGCTCCACTGGCGTGACGGCCGTTTCGTCGGCTGCGACAGCATCAACCGTCCCGCCGACCACATGGCGGCCCGTAAACTCCTCGACCGCGGCACCGACCTGACGGCGGCCGAAGCCGCCGACCCGGCCTTCGACCTCGCCGCCCGCGCCCGTGCCGGCTGACGGCGAGCGCTTTCCGAACCGCTGGGCCGGTCTCCGAGAGCGCACCCGAAAAATTCTGGATCGCAGACTTTTTCCACACTCCCGGAAGCCGATCCGCTTCGGCCGGGAGTTTCGGCGCGCGTGGCGAAAATCCGCCCGAAGGTCCGTCCGACGCCACACCCGTCCCTGCCAGTCTCGGCGGTGACGATCCGCCGCAGATTCCGTCGCATCCGGGAAACTTGGAGGCCGAATATAATATTCATCATAAATATAATTTAAGCGCCTGCGGCGCCGACGCTCCCGGAGTGATCGGTTCCTTGGGAGGGAGGAAGGGATGCGATCGTCTCTTGGTGTGGCCGGTGCGTTGTTCGCCGTGGCACTGCTGTTCTCCGGCGTGTCGCGTGCGGAGGATGTCGCCGAGCAACTCTCGTCGGCGCCGGCGAAGCCGGTGGCGGCGCAGAAGTCGAGCGGACTGAAGGGCGGCACCGCCGACCATTCCAAGTTCGAGGCGCTGAAGGGACCGTTCGCCGACGGTTCCGAGGTGACCAAGGCGTGCCTCTCCTGCCATACCGAGGCGGGCAAGCACTTCATGAAGTCGATCCACTGGACCTGGGACTACACCAATCCCAAGACCGGTCAGAAGCTCGGCAAGCACAACGTCATCAACAACTTCTGCACCAACGCTCGCGGCAACGAGGGCATGTGCGCCCAGTGTCACGCCGGTTACGGGTGGAAGGACGACACCTTCGACTTTTCGAACCAGAACAACATCGACTGTCTGGTCTGCCACGACACCACCGCGACCTACTACCGTCTGCCGAACTCCCGCGGACACGACGCCTGCGGTGTGATGTTCGAGGGCAAGAAGCCGATCGATCTGCCGAAAGTCGCCCAGCACGTCGGCCTGCCCGGCCGTCAGAACTGCGGCACCTGCCACTACAACGGCGGCGGCGGCGACGGCGTCAAGCACGGCGACCTCGACTCGAGCCTCAATGCGCCGTCCAAGGCTCTCGACGTCCACATGTCGCCCGACGGCGGCAACTTCGCCTGCACCAACTGCCACGTCTCCGACAAGCACATCGTGTCCGGCAGCCGCTACGACATGATCGCCAAGGACGAGAAGGGCCCCGGCGCGCCCGGCTCCCGTCGCGACATCGCCACCTGCGAATCCTGTCATTCGTCGAAGCCGCACGACAAGCCGAGCCTCATCGGCTTCCAGCTCGACACCCACGCCGAACGCATCGCCTGCCAGACCTGCCACATCCCCGAGATCGCCCGCGGCGGCGTCGCCACCATGGTCGACTGGGACTGGTCCACCGCCGGTAAGTTCATCGACGGCAAGGGTTATGCGCTGGAGGAGTACAAGCAGGGTGACGGCAAGGAACGTCACACCTACTGGACGATCAAGGGCGACTTCAAGTGGAACGAGAATTTCGCCCCCACCTACAAGTGGTTCGACGGTCGGATGATGTACACGACCATCGACACCAAGATCGACGACTCCGAGCAGCCCGTACCGATCAACGCGGTGATGGGCGGGCCGAACGATCCCAAGGCGCGCATCTGGCCGTTCAAGGAGATGCACACCCGCTTGCCGTGGGATCCGAAGAACAAGTCGCTCGTCTACAACCACCTGTGGGGTAAGGACGACACCGCCTTCTGGGGCAACTTCGACATGGTCAAGTCGGTCGCCGCCGGCATGAAGATCGAGAACCGTCCGTTCTCCGGCGAAGTCGGCTTCCTGCCCACCGTCTCCAACTGGCCGATCACCCACATGGTGGCCCCCAAGACCGATGCGGTGAAGTGCGGCGAGTGCCACACCGAGAAGAGCCGCCTCGCCGGTCTGCCGGGCATCTACATGCCGGCCCACAGCACCGTGCGTTGGCTCGACCTGCTCGGCTACGCCATGTTCGTCACCACCATCGGTGGTGTCGTTCTGCACGGCCTCGCCCGCGTCGTCATGGGCAAGAAGAAGACCCACGGAGAAGTGTGATGACCGATCTTTCGATGGCGGCCGGCACCCCTCCGGTCAAGACCAAGCGCTCGGTGATGATCTATTCCCGCTACGAGCGCTTCTGGCACTGGTCACAGGCGATCCTGATCTTCGTCCTGGCGTTATCGGGCTTCGCGGTCCACGGCACATTGCCGTTCGTGAAGTTCTCGACCGCGGTGACGATCCACTCGTGGGCGGCGATCGCACTGATCGTGCTGTGGATCTTCACCACCTTCTGGCACTTCACCACCGGCCAGTGGAAACAGTACCTGCCCCAGATCTCGGGGCTTCCGGCGGTGATCCGCTTCTACGCCTGGGGCATCCTCACCGGCGCCCCTCATCCCTATTCGAAGACGCTCCGGCGCAAGCAGAACGCTTTGCAGTCCCTCGCCTATCTGTTCTTCATGGTGATGATCGGCCCGGCGCTGTGGTCGTCGGGTATCGTCTATCTGACCTATCCGTGGTGGGCGTCCTGGGCGATCGGCACCCTCGGCCTGCCGATCGTCGCCTTCGTCCACACCGCGGCGGCCTTCCTGATGATCACCTTCGTCGTCATCCACGTCTACATGACCACCACCGGCAAGACGGTGACCCACTACGTCCGGACGATGATCACCGGCTACGATTCGATCGAACTGACCCCGGCCGAGATCGCCTACCTCGAAGAGGAGAGGTCCGGCCTGCTCGGCAAGTGAGCTGCGCCGGGGGAGCTCCGCCATGAATCGGAACACCCTTCGGAACCGGGGGCGCGGGTCGACCACGCCCCGGTCGTCGTTCACCACCCATCGCGGCCGGTGGTCGACCGCCTCAGCCCGGGAACCCGACCGCCGCCAGTGCCTCGACGAAGGCAGGCACGTCGCCGACCCGGAGACCGGCGAGATTGATCCGCCCCGAACCCGCCATGTAGACCCCGTGGTCGAGGCGCAGGCGCTCGATCTGCGATCTGGCGAGCGGCAGGGTCGAGAACATGCCCTGCTGGTCGGCGATCCAGGCGAGCTTCGGCTCCGCGTCCGCCAGCGCGGCCCGCACCGCCCGGACCCGCGCTCCCATACGGTCGAGTTCGTCGCGCCAGATCGCGGTCAGCTCGGCGCTCTCCAGCACGGTGCGCACGATCGCCGCGCCGTGATCCGGCGGCATCGACCAGTTCACCCGGGCGAGTGCCGCCATGTTGGACTTCACCGCCGCCGCCGAAGCCTCGTCGGCGGCGAGCGCATAGAGCGCCCCTACCCGCTCGCGATAGAGGCCGAAGTTCTTGTCGCAGGAATAGGCGACCAGCACCTCCGGCAGTGTCGTCATCAACCGGCGGGTGCCGTAGGCATCGGCGTCGAGGCCGCGCCCCAACCCCTGATAGGCGAGATCGACGAAGGGGGTCACGCCGCGTTCCGCCAGCAGGCGGGCGAGGTCGTCCCATTGCGCATCGCAGAGGTCGGCGCCGGCCGGGTTGTGGCAACAGCCGTGCAGCAGCACCACGTCGCCCGGAGCCGAGGCGGCGATCGCCGCAGTCAACGCCGCGAAATCGAGGGTCTGCGTCGCCACGTCGAAGAACGGGTGGGCGACGAGGGTGAGCCCGGTCGCCTTGATGATCGGCGCATGGTTGGGCCAGGTCGGCGTCCCGACCAGCACCCGCGCGCCCGGCTTCGCCATGGCGATCAGTTCCGCACCGAGCCTCAGCGCGCCGGTGCCGCCCGGTGTCTGCACGCCCGTCAGCCGCGGCCCCGGATCGGCACCGAAGGCGATCGGCTTGAGGAGATCGACGTAGGCGAGGTCACCTTCCGGCCCGAGATAGGACTTGCTGGTGCGGGTCTCGAGCAGGATGCGCTCGGCCTCCTTCACCGCCGCCATGATCGGCGTGGCGCCGGTCTCGTCGCGATAGACCCCGACGCCGAGATCGAGCTTGCCCTGCCGCGGATCGTCGCGGAAGAGGCCGATGAGGGCGAGAAGGGCGTCGGCGGGTTGCTCGGCGAGGGTCTCGAACATGGGGTCTCTCGGTGGCGGGGATCGGGTCACGGGAAGGCGGCAGACTAGACCATGATCGATCCCCGAGAAAACCGCTCGATCGAACGTCGCCGCGCCTCACCTAGCCCTTCTCCGCCTCCAGCCGATCGAGCAGCGGCGCCACCACCGCCCGTGTCTCGGCGCTGCCCACCACCGGCACGATCTCGAACGACACCCCGAGCCCACGCCACTGCAGCACCCAGTCCTGCAGGAGCCGCAGATCGTCGCAGCGCATCAGTTGGAAGCAGCGGGCTAAGTTCGGCTCGACCCGGCTGTCGATGTACTCGAGCCCCTCCGGCAACATCCGGCCGGCCGATCGGACCCGCTGGTGGACCGGGATCATGTCGGCGTCCCGGAACCGTTCGATCACCATGAACAGCATCGTCGCGGTCTCCCGACCCCGAGGCGGCCGGAGGCACACCTCTCCGCCGGCGATCCTGTCATCGGCAGCGCCGGAAGGCGAGCCCGTCGACGGCCGATCCCGCCGGTGCCGCGGCGACCAGCCGTTCGGTGATCGCGTCGAGGTCGATCGACGCACCCGCCGCGATCTCCCAGCGGCGCAACAGAACCCGGCCGGTCGCCGGATCCCACGCGATCACCACCGCCGCCGCCCCGCCGTCGACGTCGGGCCGTTTGGCGATGCGGTGGTCGCAGGAAACCTGTGCCTCGCCCTCCTCCCGCCCCGCCGGCTCGAAGAACAGCCGTCGCCAGCGGTCTTCGGCGTCGGGATCGCGCATCCGCGCTTCGGCATCGTGTCCCTGCATGGCGGGCGCGCTCGCCGCCGCCTTCTCGAGCGCGCCGAGTGTCGTAGTTTCGGCTCCGGCCCCCGGGACGGCGACGACGACCGCGGCCAACGAAGCCGCGATCGCGCCGATCCTCAGGGCTTTGGAACGTTCCGACGTCATTTTCCGATCTTCGCCTTCCGTAGAGACGCAGTCTTGACGGTTCTCAAGGCGGACTCACGGATTCGTGACCAACTGTCGGGTCGTTCGGTCCCTGTAGGAGAGGAACATGACCCACGCCGTATTTCATTCGGCGAAGCTCCTCGGTGGCGCCGCGCTCACGAGCCTGATGCTCGTCGCGCTGCCGTCCGCCGGCTTCGCTCAGACCGCCGATGCCCCCCCGACCCTCACCAAAGAGCAGATGGACCAGGGCAACACCATCTACTTCCAGCGTTGCGCCGGTTGCCACGGCGTGCTGCGCAAGGGTGCCACGGGCAAGAATCTCGAGCCCGCCTGGTCCAAGAAGGCTGCCGACGGCACCGTGACCGAGGGCGGCACCCTCAAGCTCGGCCAGTCGCGCCTCGAGAAGATCATCGCCAACGGCACCGACGGCGGCATGGTCAACTTCGACGACATCCTCACCAAGGATGAGATCAAGTTGATGGCCTCCTACATCCAGCAGACCCCGGTCGCTCCGCCGGAGTGGGGCCTGAAGGACATGACGGCGTCCTGGAAGCAGATCGTGCCGCCCGAGAAGCGGCCGACCAAGCAGATGAACAACATCAACCTGTCGAACGTCTTCTCGGTGACGCTGCGCGACGCGGGTGAGATCGCCCTCATCGATGGCGACACCAAGCAGATCATCAGCCGCGTGAAGACGGGTTACGCCGTCCACATCTCGCGTCTGTCGGCTTCGGCGCGTTATGTCTACGTCATCGGCCGCGACGGTCTCCTGTCGCTGATCGACCTGTGGATGGAGCAGCCCGCCGTCGTCGCCGAGATCAAGATCGGCCTCGACGCCCGCTCCGTCGACACCTCGAAGTTCAAGGGCTTCGAAGACAAGTATGCGATCGCCGGTTCCTACTGGCCGCCACAGTACGTCATCATGGAAGGCGAGAGCCTGAAGCCGCTCAAGGTCGTCTCGACCCGCGGCATCACGGTCGACGGTGAATATCACCCCGAGCCGCGCGTCGCCTCCATCGTCTCGTCGCAGATCAAGCCGGAGTGGGTGGTCAACATCAAGGAGACCGGCCTCATCCAGCTGGTCGACTACTCCGACATCAAGAACCTGAAGACCACCACCATCGAGTCGGCCAAGTTCCTGCACGACGGTGGCTGGGATTCGACCGGCCGCTACTTCCTGGTCGCCGCCAACGCCTCCAACAAGGTGGCGGTGGTCGACACCAAGGAAGGCAAGCTCGCCGCCCTCGTCGACACCAAGAAGATCCCGCACCCCGGTCGCGGCGCCAACTTCGTTCATCCGAAGTTCGGTCCGGTCTGGGCCACGGGTCACCTGGGTGATGCGGTCATCACTCTGATCGGCACCGATCCGGAGAAGAACCCGCAGAGCGCCTGGAAGGTGGTGCAGGAGCTCAAGCACATGGGCGCCGGCAACCTCTTCGTGAAGACCCATCCGAAGTCCAAGAACCTGTGGGCCGACGCCCCGCAGAACCCGGACAAGGACATCGCCGAGTCGGTCGCGGTCTACGACCTGACCAACCTCGACAAGGCTCCGGAGATCATCAACGTCGCCAAGCTCGCCGGCCTGCCGGAGTCCAAGGCGATCAAGCGCGTGACCCAGCCGGAATATTCGAAGGACGGCACCGAGGTGTGGGTGTCGCTGTGGGCCGGTAAGACCGAGCCTTCGGCGGTCGTGGTCTTCGACGACGCCACCCGCAAGGTGAAGGCCGTGGTGAAGGATCCCAAGCTCATCACCCCGACCGGCAAGTTCAACGTCTACAACACCCAGCACGACATCTACTGATGCCTTGCTCTCCCCCGGGGGCCCAGGCCCCCGGGGGACCACTCCTCTGTTCGTCGCCCATCGCTAGGAGCCGGACCCATGGCGGGCCTCTTCGGAACATTGTCGTCGCTCTGGGCCACCCTGCGTCGGCCGAGCGTCTCCTGGTCCATCCTGACGCTGACCGTCGGCGGTTTCATCGCCGGTATCGTCTTCTGGGGCGGCTTCAACACCGCGATGGAAGCGACCAACACCAAGGAGTTCTGCATCTCCTGTCACGAGATGCGCGACACCGTGTTCAAGGAGTACGAGGGCACCATCCACGCGGCCAACCGCACCGGCGTCTCCGCCGTGTGCTCCGACTGCCACGTTCCGAAGGACTGGACCCACAAGATCCTGCGCAAGATCCAGGCGTCCCAGGAGGTCTGGGGCAAGCTCACCGGCTCGATCTCGACACCCGAGAAGTTCGACGCCAAGCGTCTCACCCTCGCCAAACACGAGTGGGACCGGATGAAGGCCTCCGACAGCCGGGAGTGCCGCAACTGTCACACCTTCGAGGGCATGAACCCGGAGAACCAGCGCCCGCGGGCCCGCAAGCAGCACATGGCGGCGATGGAATCCGGCAACACCTGCATCGACTGCCACAAGGGCATCGCCCACAAGAACGTCCGTGACCGCCTGACCGACGCCGAGATGGAAGCGCTGGAGAAGCCGGTCGCCGCTTTCGCCCGCCCGATCCCGGCGACCTACAAGGACGGCCTCACCCGCGCCGAAGCCAAGGAGGCCGCCGCCGCCAAGGCCAAGGACGCCGAGATCGCCGCCGCCGCCGAGACACTGGCCTCCAACAAGATCACCGAGGCCAGGGCCGAGATCGAGAAGGCGGCGCAGGCCAAGATCGCCGCCGCCGTCGCCGCCGCCAAGCCGGCCGATGGCGCAGCCCCCGCTGCCGCCGCGGCTCCGGCCCCCGCTGCCGCTCCGGCCGCGACCGGCGGCATCGACTGGGCCGGCGTCAAGGTTCAGAAGGTCAACCTCTTCTACCCCGGCATCGCTTCCTACGAGTGGGTCCAGACCGGCCGAGACCACGGCGGCGCCCGCACCTATCTGAAGTCCGGCGACCGCTGCGCTGAGTGCCATCTCAAGGAAACCCGCGAGATGGGCGCCAAGATCGTCTCCGGTGAGAAGGCCGAGCCGACCCCCATTCCCGGCAAGCGCGGCAACGTCGATGTCGGTGTCCAGGTCGTCTACGACGCCGACAAACTGCACTTCCGCTTCCAGTGGAAGAACGCCGCCCACACACCGGCGCCCTTCGCCGAGGGTGGCAAGCTCGATCCGACCAATCAGGTCAAGCTCGCCGTGACGCTCTCCAAGGCCGAAGGCATCGAGCGCATCGACCAGGCCGGCTGCTGGACCTCGTGCCACTCCGACGCCCGCTCCATGCCCGACACCCCAAAGGGTGACGCCCTGAAGGCCGGCCCGGCCGAGCTCAATCTCACCGACGGCGTCCGCAAGTACCTCGCCGACACCCGTACCGAAGTCGACCTCAAGGGTGATTCGGGCACCCGCGGCGGCTGGAACAAGCTGAAGCCGGCCGCCGAGATCGACGCCCTGCTGAAGGCCGGTTCCTTCCTCGACCTGATGCGCTTCCGCTCCGGCGCCGCGCCCGAACACGGCTACGTGCTGGCCGATCGCATCATGGAGGGCGGCAGCCCGATCGACGCCACCGGCACGCTCGACGGCGACACCTGGACCGTGACCATGTCGCGCTCGCTCAAGGCCGGCACCGACAAGGAACTGGCCATCGAACCCGGCAAGACCTACATCATCGGCATCGCTCTGCACGACGACCACGCTGCCGCCCGCTTCCACCATGTGTCGCTGGCGCTGAAGTTCGGCCTCGACGTCGGCGATGCCGAGATCGTCGCCACCAAGAAGTGAAGAGATCCGCCATGACCGCCCTCATCAGGCTCCGGCGTCACGACCACCCCCAGCGGTCGCAGCGCTCACGAGTGGCGGTCATGGCGGGCCTCGGCCTCCTCGCTCTCGCCGGCGTCCCCGCCTCGGGCCAGGAAGCGAAGCTCTCCCCCGAGGAGCGCGCCGCGATCTGCGCCGAGGCCGAGCCCCGGCTGAAGGACTGGCTCGCCGACCACCCGATCGGCGAAGGCACGGTCGCCGTCGCGATCTGGAAGGAAGTCTTCTGCCCCGAGCGGCTCACCGTGAAGGCCGGTCGGAAGGTCGTCTTCGTCAACGTCGAGAAGCGCACCTCCCATTCGGTTTGGTTCCGCACCGACGGCCGCCCCGAGAGCCCGCGCTTCTTCCCCGACGAGACCTTCGAGCAGCCGGCCGACCTCGCCGAGGGCGACCACGACTACGTCTGCGGCCCCCATCCCTGGATGCGTGGCCGCCTCACCGTGGAGGGCGCGCCGAAATGATCCGCCGCGCCACCCTGCCGACCGGCCTCGCCATCCTCGCGGTCGCCGCGTCTCTCGCCGCGACGCCGATCTCCGCCGCCCGCTCCGAACCGGATCCGGCGACGCGCGAGCGCCTGACCCATCTCCTGATCCAGGATTGCGGCTCCTGCCACGGCCTCACCCTCCAGGGCGGCCTCGGCAAGCCGCTGCTGCCCGAGAACGTGTCCGATCGTTCGGTCGAGGTGCTGGCCGAGATCATCCTCGACGGCATCGCCGGCACGCCGATGCCGCCCTGGAAAGGGCTGATCTCCCAGGACGACGCACTGTTCATCGCCGAAACCTTGAAGCGGGGACTACCGCGATGACCTCCGCCTCGACCTCCCGCCGCGGTCTCTTCCGCGCCGCCGGTGCGGGGTTGGCCGCCGGCCTCGTGCCCACCGCCGCGACCGCCGCCGAACCGCTGCTGCGCGGCACCGGCGACCTCGGCCTCGTCGTCGAGCGCGCCACCGGCTCGCTCCTCCTCGTCGACACCACCGCTCGTGCCGTTCTCGCCGGCATCGACGGCCTCGGCGACATGAGCCACGCCTCGCTGGTCTTCGATCGCTCCGAGCGCTACGCCTTCGTCTTCGGCCGCGACGGCGGTCTCACCAAGGTCGACCTGCTCACCGCCTCGATCGTCAAGCGCATCGTTCAGGGCGGCAACGCCATCGGCGGCGCCATCTCCGACGACGGCAAGCTCGTCGCCGTGTCGAACTACACCCCCGGCGGCGTCCGTGTCTTCGACACCGAGACGCTGGAAATGGTCGCCGACGTGCCGGCGATCGATGCCAAGGGCGCGCCCTCGAAGACCGTCGGCCTCGTCGATCTGCCCTTCCGCACCTTCGCCTGGTCGCTGCTCGACGGCGACGAGATCTGGATCGGCGACTTCACCGACGCCCGCGCCCCGAAACTGACCAGGTACCCCGGCATCGGCCGCCTGCCCTACGACGGTGTCGCCACCTCGGACGGGCGTTGGTACATCGCCGGTCTGTTCGGCGAAGATGCCCTGACCCGCCTCGACCTGTGGACCGCCGGGGCGCGCCCCGAGAAGGTCCTCGCCGGCTACGGCAAGGGCGAACAACCGCTGCCGGTCTACAAGATGCCGCACATGGAAGGCTGGGGCACGGCCGGTGATCTGCTGCTCATCCCCGCCGTCGGCCGCCACGAGGTGCTCGCGGTCGATCGCAACAGCTTCCGCGAGGTCGGGCGCATTCCCGTCCACGGCCAGCCGGTCTTCTGCGTCGCCCGCCCCGACGGCCGTCAGGTCTGGGTGAACTATGCCCACCCGGTGAACGACACCGTAGAGGTGATCGATGTGCCGAGCCTGAAGGTGGTGCACGCGTTCGTGCCCGGCCCGGCGGTGCTGCATCTCGAATTCACCCCGCGCGGCCACGAGGTCTGGATCTCGGTGCGCGACCGGAACCGCATCGACATCCACGAAACGCGGACCTTCGCCAAGATCGCCGAAATCTCCGCGAAGAGCCCGTCCGGCATCTTCTTCACCCCGCGCGCCCACCGGCTCGGAGTGTGACGCCATGCATGCGCCCCTGCTCTCGCCGCTGCAGAAACGCCTCCTCGACGGCTGGCAACGCGGCCTGCCGCTCGCCACCCGCCCGTTCGCGGCGATCGCCGCCGAACTCGGTGTCGACGAGGCGACGGTGATCGAGGCCTCGATCGAGATGCACGCCCGCGGCGTCGTCTCGCGTCTCGGCCTGGTGGTGCGGCCCAACACCGCCGGCGCCTCGACGCTGGCCGCCGTCGCCTGCCCCGCCACCCGCATCGACGAAGTCGCCGAGATCGTTTCGGCCGAACCCGGCGTCAACCACAACTACGAGCGCGAACACCCCGAGCTGCCGATCTGGTTCGTCGCCACCGGCGCCGACCGACCGGCGGTCGACGCCGCCCTCGACCGGCTGCGGATCGCCACCGGCTGCGACATCCTCGATCTCCGGCTCGAGCGCGAGTATCGCATCGACCTCGGCTTCGCCCTCGACGGTCCCTATCGGCCACACGATCATTCGACGGCGAAGCGTCCCGCCACCGCGGCGGAAAAGAGTCTGATCGCAGCGCTCGCCGACGGCCTGCCCTTCGTCTCGCGGCCTTTCGCCGCCGCTGCCGCCGACCTCGGCCTTGCGGAAGCCGACGTCCCGGCCATGCTCGACGACCTTCTCGCCGCCGGCATCGTCAAGCGCGTCGGCTACATCGTCCGCCATCGCCCACTCGGCTTCTCCGCCAACGCCATGGTGGTCTGCGACATCGACGAGACCCGGGTCGACGCCCTCGCCGAGGCCTTCCTCGGCTCTCCGACCGTCACCCTGCTCTATCGCCGCCGTCCGGCGGGCGAGCGCTGGCCCTATCGGCTCTACGCCATGATCCATGGCCGTGACCGCGCCACCGTCGAAGGCGAGGCGGCGGCCCTCCTCGCGCGCTGGAGCCAACCGATCCCGCACCGTATCCTCTTCTCCACTCGCTGCTTCAAGCAGACCGGCGCGAGGATGGACAGGTGAGATCGGCCCGGGAACCGGCGGTGCTCGACGACATCGACCGCCGCATCGTCAACGCGTTGCAGGGCGGTTTCCCTCTGGTACCGCGGCCCTACGCGGCGGTCGCCGAGCGCCTCGGCCTCGCCGAGGACGAGCTCCTCGCCCGCTTGGACACGCTCACCGCTTCCGGCGTCCTCTCCCGCTTCGGCCCGATGTTCGACGCCGAGAGGTTCGGCGGCGCCGTGTCGCTCGCCGCCATGGCGGTACCCGTCGATCGGTTCGACGCCGTCGCCGCCGTGCTCGACGCCATGCCCGAGATCGCCCACAACTACGAGCGCCGCCATCCACTCAACATGTGGTTCGTCATCGCCACCGAGACCCGCGCCGGCATCGGCGCCGCCCAACGGGTGATCGAGGCGAAGACCGGGCTCAAGGTCCTGCTCTTTCCCAAGATCCGCGAGTACTTCGTCGGCATGAGGGTCGAAGCATGACGGTGACGAGTCTCGACGCCCTCGACCGTGCCATCGTCGCCGCGACCCAGAGTGGCCTGCCTTTGACGCCCACCCCCTATGCCGACGTCGCCGCCGCCGTCGGCTGCGACGAGGCGGAGGTCATCACCCGCCTCGGCCGGATGCTGGAAGCCGGCGTCGTCCGTCGCATCGGTGCCGTACCCAACCACTACCGGCTCGGCCTCTCTCACAACGGCATGACCGTCTGGGACGTCGACGACGCGGAGGTCGACCGTCTCGGCGCCCTGATCGGCGCCCTCGACTTCGTCACCCACTGCTATCGCCGCCCGCGCGCTCTGCCCGACTGGCCCTACAATCTCTTCGCCATGGTCCACGGCAGGAGCCGCGACGAGGTCGAGGCCAAGCGCGCCGAGATCGCGGATCTCCTCGGCCCGGCGATCCGCGCCGCCGACATCCTCTATTCGACCCGTATCCTGAAGAAGACGGGCCTGAGGATCACCGGCTGAAGCGCCGCACGCGAATTCGTGTCCACGCGCCTGCGGTCCCTTGTATGATCCCCGCGCCTACGTGGGATTTCGGCACCCGACATCGGTCAAGGCCGCGCCCCCGACCCCGACCTATGGTCACCGGCGAAATCGTCTCGAGGGGGACGTCGATGTTTCGATTGACACGCTTCATGCGCGAGCTGGTGGAGCCGACACCGGTACGGCCACGCCGTGATCCGCCCGGCCCGGTGGTCATCTGGAACCTGGTCCGCCGCTGCAACCTCCTGTGCAAGCACTGCTATTCGATCTCCGGTGACGTCGACTTCCCCGGCGAGCTGACGACCGACGAGGTCTTCAGCGTCATGGACGATCTGAAGGCGGCGCGTGTTCCGGCGATCATCCTCTCCGGCGGCGAACCCCTGCTCAGACCCGACATCTATGCCATCGCCGAACGCGGCAAGGCGCTCGGCTTCTCGATGTCGCTCTCCTCCAACGGCGCGCTGATCGACGATGCCCATGCCGACCGCATCGCCGCCGCCGGCTTCGACTACGTCGGCGTCAGTCTCGACGGGATCGGCGCCGTCCACGACCGCTTCCGCGGTCGCGTCGGCTCGTTCGACGCCTCGATCGCCGGCATCCGCCGCCTCGGCGCCCGTGGCGTCAAGGTCGGCCTGCGCTTCACCATGACGACCGACAACCAGGAGAGCTTCCCCGCTCTCCTGGATCTGATGCGAGCCGAAGGGGCGACCAAGTTCTACCTGTCCCATCTCGTCTATTCCGGCCGTGGCAACAAGAACCGCACCACCGACGCCGAATTCGCCGTCACCCGCGACGCCATGCGCCGCCTCTTCGCCGTGGCCCGGGCCGATGTCCTCGCCGGCTCGGAGCGCGAATACGTCACCGGCAACAACGACGCCGACGGTGCCTTCCTCTGGATGTGGGTGCAGGAGAATTTCCCCGACAGGGCCGCACACATGCGCGGCAAGCTCGCCGAATGGGGCGGCAACGCCTCCGGCGTCAACGTCGCCAACATCGACAACCTCGGTCATGTCCATCCCGACACTTTCTGGTGGGACTACTCGCTCGGCGACGTCCGCTTGCGGCGCTTCGGTGAAATCTGGGCCGACACCTCGGATCCGCTGATGGCCGGGTTCAAGGCGCGGCCGCGCACCATTTCGGGTCGTTGCGGCGACTGCTCCTTCTTCGACGTCTGCGGCGGCAACACTCGTGTCCGCGCCTATCGCCTCACCGGCGACGCCTTCGCCGAAGATCCCGCCTGTTATCTGACCGACGCCGAGATCGGGCTCGCCGGGAGCCGCGACCGTCTCGCCGTGACACCGTTCCGGGGGCTGTCCCATGAACCCTACCGCGTGGCGTGACCTCGCCCTGCGGATCGATCGCTGGCTGCGCACCGAGCGTCGCCGGCCGCCGCACCGCCTCTCCCGTCTCGACCGCACCCTCGCCGGTGCGATCGGTATCGCAGGCTTCCTCGGCGCCGTCATCGTCGCCGGGGCCGCCCGCGCCGAAACGGACGCTTCGAAGCTCTACGCCGACCACTGTGCCGCCTGCCACGGCGAGGCCCGCCTCGGCGGGCAGGGACCGGCGCTGCTGCCGGTGTCGCTCGGTCGTATCCGTCCGGCCGAAGTGGCCAAGACCATCCGCGAGGGCCGCGCCGCCACTCAGATGGAAGGCTTCGCCGACCGCCTCTCCGCCCCCGAGATCGAGGCACTCGCCGCCTTCGTGCTGAAGGAGCCACCGGTTCGACCGAGCTGGACCCTCGCCGACGTCGCCGCCAGCCGCGAGCTCCACCCCGCCCCCGTCGCGACCGCGCCGGTGTGGTCCGCCGATCCGCTCAATCTCTTCGTCGTGGTCGAGGCCGGCGACCATCACGTCACCCTGCTCGACGGCGACAGCTTCGAGCCGATCACCCGCTTCCCCTCGCGTTTCGCCCTGCACGGCGGTCCGAAGTTCACCCCCGACGGCCGTCACGTCTTCTTCGGCTCGCGCGACGGCTGGATCACCAAATACGACCTGTGGACGCTCACCGTCGTCGCCGAGGTGCGCGCCGGCCTCAACATGCGCAACATCGCGCTGTCGTCGGACGGCAAGTGGGTGGCCGCCGCCAACTACCTGCCGTCGAGCCTCGTCATCCTGTCGGCCGACGATCTTTCGCCGGCGAAGTTGTTCGACGTCACCGACACCAAGGGCATGTCGTCGCGGGTCTCGGCGGTCTATCAGGCCCCCGACCGCAAGAGCTTCGTCGCAGCGCTGAAGGACGTACCCGAGGTCTGGGAGATCCCGACCGCCGGCGCGCCCGATTTCCCGCTGCGCCGCATCGCCGTCGCCGATGCCATCGACGACTTCTTCTTCGATCACGGCTACCGCCACCTGCTCGGCGCCTCGCGCGACGGTGCGAGCGCGCTCGTCGTCCGCCTCGACGACGGCGTGACCGTCGCCACCCTGCCGCTGCCCGGGATGCCGCATCTCGGTTCCGGCATCTCCTTCATGAAGGACGGCCGCCGCGTCATCGCCGCGCCGCACCTGAAGGAAGGCAAGATCTCGATCATCGACGCCGAAACCTGGGCGGTGACCGGCACCATCGCCACCTCCGGCCCCGGCTTCTTCCTACGCAGCCACGAGAAGACGCCCTACGTCTGGGCCGATGCCATGATGGGGCCGAAGAAGGACGGTATGCAGATCATCGACAAGCGGACGCTCCAGGTTTCGACCGTGTTGACCCCCGAGCCCGGCAGGATCGCCGCACATACCGAATTCGACCGCTCCGGCCGCCATGCCCTCGTCTCGGTGTGGGAGCAGGACGGCGCCCTCGTCGTCTACGACGCCGAGACGCTGAAGCCGGTCAAGCGCCTGGCGATGAAGAAGCCGGTCGGCAAGTACAACGTCTTCAACAAGATCACCTTCTCCGAAGGCACCAGCCACTGATCGGCCGCCTTCGCCGACGACGGGAGTCCTCCATGGCCACGACGCGTCGCGCCCTTCTCGGCGCCCTCGCCGCCACCCTCTTCCTCGGCGCCGTCGCCCCGGCCGTCGCCGGTCAGCGCCTGCTCGGCACCAGCCAGACCGGCGAGCCGGTCGCCGAGACGCTGCAGACCGGCTGGCGCCTCGTCTATTTCGGCTACACCTTCTGTCCCGACGTCTGCCCCCTCGGCCTGCAGACCATGTCCGAGGCCCTCGACGCCCTCGGCCCCGTCGCCGATCGCGTCACGCCGATCTTCGTCACCGTCGACCCCGAGCGCGACACGCCGCAGGTGATGGCCAACTACGTCACCTTCTTCCATCCCCGGCTGGTCGGCCTCAGCCCGAGCCAGGACGAGTTGAAGCAGATGGCGGCCGCCTGGCGGGTGAAATACGCCCGGGTCGAGGTCGGCGAGGGCCGGCCCTATCTCATGGACCACACCGCCACGATCTTCCTCGTCGACCCGAACGGCGAAATCGCCGGACGCCTCAGCCACAATCTGCCCGCCGACCGCATGGCGGAAAAGATCCGCACCGTCCTGGAGTCCCGCTCGTGAGCGGCGTCGACGGCTCCCACGACCCGCTAGCCGGTACCTTCGGCCGCGCCGACGTCGACCCGGAAGAGCGTCGCACCCTGATCCGCGCCACCTTCGAAGGCGTGGCCCGACGCTATGATCTGATGAACGACCTGATGAGCCTGGGGATCCACCGCGCCTGGAAGGATCGCCTCGTCCGCGATGCCGCCCCGCGCTCCGGAGAGGCCGCCCTCGATCTCGCCGGCGGCACCGGCGACGTCGCCTTCCGCTTGGCGAAGGCCGGCGCCACCGTCACCGTCGTCGATCCGAGCGCCGCGATGATGGACGTCGGCCGGGCGCGGCCGGACGGCGACCGCGTCGCCTGGATCGAAGCGGAAGCGGAGCGCCTGCCGTTTCCCGACGCCTCGGCCGACCTCGTCACCATCGCTTTCGGTATCCGCAACGTCACCCGGCTCGACGCGGCGCTCGCCGAGATCCATCGCGTGCTGAAGCCCGGCGGTCGCTTCGTCTGCCTGGAGTTCTCCCGCGCCCGCTGGTGGCTGCGCCCGTTCTACGAGGTGTGGTCGCGCACCGCCATTCCCGTCCTCGGCACCGTGGTGTCGGGACGGACGGAGGCCTACCGCTACCTGATCGAATCGATCGGCCGCTTCCCCGATCAGTCGAGTTTCGCCGCGATCATCGCGCGCAACGGCTTCGAGGCGGTCGGCTGGTCCGACCTCTCCTTCGGCATCGCCGCCATCCACCACGGCCGCAGAGCGGGGTGAAGTTCACTTCGTCGCGAGTGCCCGGAGCTTCGCCCTGAGCCTCTCGTCGGCCCAGTCGCCGGCGCCGATGATGCGGCCGACCTCGCGACCTTCGGCGTCGAGCACCACCGTGGTCGGCAGGCCCGGCAGCGCCAGCGCCGCCGCCGCCGCGCGATTGCGGTCGTGCAGCAGCGTCACCTCGCGGATCTCCAGCGCCGTGATGGTGCGGTCGATCGCCGGCCATCCGAGCCGGTCGAGCGACACCGCCGCCACCTGCAGCCCTTCGGCCCGCATGTCCTTCTGCAACGCGTCGATCGCCGGGAACTCGGTGCGGCAGGTGCCGCACCACGACGCCCAGAAATGGACGAGCGTCAGCTTGCCACCGAGCGCCGCCGGCGTCGTGTCGCGCCCGTCGCGATCCTGCACCGTGATCGCCACCGGCTTCGGCGTGCTCTCGACCAGATCGGCCGCCACCGCCGGCGCCGCCGCGAGCAGGGCGAGAGCGAGGACGGCACCACGCATCAGAACACCCCTCCGATCAACGCCACGGCGATCACCATGGCGAGCATCGTCTGGAAGCCGGCGGTGGCCGCGAGCCGACCGTTCAGCGCCCGTCCCACCGGCATCTGTGCCAGCTTGACCGCGAGCACCGTCGCCGGGATGGCACAGGCCCCGACCAGCAGCGTCACGGCGACACCGCCCGGCGCCACCACCAGGGCAGCGATCGCCACCGCGGCGAGAAGCTCGGCTGCGTAGAGCACCTTCGATCCACGCGTCCCGATCAGGATCGCCAGGGTGCGGCGCCCGTTGCGCCGATCCTCGTCGCGGTCGCGATGGTTGTTGACGGTGAGCACCGCCGCGGCCGGTAGACCGATGGCGATGCCCAGCGCCGCCGCCGTCGCCCCCACCGCTTCACTCGCCAACCATTCGATGCCGGTGACCGCGGCGACGCCGAAACAGGCGACGACGAAGGCCTCACCGGTCGGCGTCGCCGAGATCGGCAGCGGCCCGTTGGAATAGGCCCAGCCGGCGAGGATCGAGGCGAGACCGATCATCAGGATCGGCATCCCACCGTGGACGACCGCCACCAGACCGAAGAGCGCCGCGATCAGGGTGGCGACCACCGCCCCGCGCTTCACCTCCACCGCCGACATCAACTTCGAGCCGGTGACCCGCTCCGGACCGAGCCGCGCCGCACCGTCGTGGCCGCGTTCGCCATCGGCGGCGTCGTTGGCGAGATTGGTGGCGATCTGGATGGCCAACGCCGAAATCGTCGCCGCCATCACCGGCACCAACGCTACTCGCCCGAAGGTCGCCCAGGCGTGCGCCACCCCGACGACGATCGGCGCCAACGAGATCGACAACGTCCGTGGCCTCACCGCCCGGATCCACAAGGAGAGGCGTGAGAGTTCCGTGACGGAGGAAACTTCGGACATCGACGGCTCCTTCACGGCAGATCGCCCCGGCGGAAGATCGCCCAGCCTGCTCCGGCGGTCAGGAGACCCAGCACCAGCGGATAGACGAACGACCACACCATGAAACCGGCGCGTCCGAAGATGTCGAAGACGGTGAAGGCGGTCGGACCGAGCAGCACCAGCTGCGGGTCGAACAACAGCATCGAGCCGGTGCGGAACACCTGCAGCGGATTGAGCATGGCGATGGCGACGACGCCCTCGATCGCCAGACGGCTGCGGATCAGAGCGCCGAGCAGGACGAGATCGAGCCCCAACACCAGGACGAGCCAGATGATGAAGGCGAGCGTCTGGGCGGTATCGACCGAACGGGTCAGCGCCGAAATCAGGAAGCCGAGGCCGACGAAGGCGAAGATCATGACCAGCAAGAGCCCGATGTCGAAGCCGAGTTCGAGCCACGGCACCTTCACCCCGCGCACCACCCCGTAGACCACCGCCGCCATCAGCGCCGCCACCACCGGCGCGCTCGCCAAGAGATAGCGGCCGAGGAAGCGCCCGGCGTACCAGGCGCCGATCCCGACCGGCAGGCCGAGGATGTATTCGAAGACGCCGGCCTCGCGATCACCGGCGAGCGAGCGCACCGTGGTGATCAGGATGAACACCGGCAGGATCGCCATGGTGAGTTGGATGTAGGTGACGAGGGTGCGGGACAGGCCGGTGAAGCCGAGCACCCGGCTCTCGGTCAGTCCGAACACCAGCAGCAGGCCGACGAGACCGAAGAACACCGCCGCGTAGAAGGCGAACCAACGCGCCCGGAACGCCTCCGCCACCTCCAGCCGGAAGGTCGCGGCGAAGCCGGTCCAGAAGGGTGAAGCGGCAGGCGCCGCGGCCGGGGCCGTGTCGGGAGCGCGCAACTCTCTCTCCTCAGGTCTTGTGCTCGCAGGCCGCCTTGTCGCGGATCGCGGTCGCGGCGGCGGCGAAGCTCAACGGATGGTCGGCGGCGGTGGAGGCGGCGGAATGGCCGTAGCCCATCGGTGTCACCACCCCGTCGCGATAATGGGCGGTGCGGGCATCGATCCAGCGGGCCGGATCGAGATCGTCGCTCACCCAGAAGCGGACCTCGGCCCGCTCCAACACCTCCATCTCGGCCGCCGCCAGCACGGCACAGCCGAAATCGTCGTAGATCCGCGCCCGCGGCAGCGACACGTCCCAGATCTGGGCGGCGAAACGCTTGTCGCCGAAGACCATGTGGCAGTGCTCGCAGACGTCGCGGCCCCACTTGATCTTGCGCGGCTCGGGCGTCACCTCCGAGCAGGCCGGTAGCAACGACGCCACCGCCACCGTGACCCCGGCGCCGAGGAAACCGCGCCGCGACGGCCGAACGAAGAGCTCATCGAGACGCGGTGACGACGACATCTCGCCCTCCCCCGGCCGCAGCCGTCTCCTCGTCGATCGACAGGCCGGCGACGAGCCCGGCATGACGGGCGACGAACCCGAGGAAGCGCAGTCGGTCGGGTCCGGCGATCGACCCGATCCACACCCCCGGTTCCGTCTCGGTGAGCCCCCATTCGCCCGCCGCCCGTGCGAAGCTCGGCTCTGCGCGCGCCGTGGCGAGGCGGATGGCGAAACTCGATCCGAGCGCCCCGGCGTCGGAGACGGTGTCGTCGAGGATGACGCGGCCGTGCTCGAGCTCGATCACCCGGTTGACCAGCGCCGCGATCTCGTCGATGCGGTGCGACGAGATGATCATCGTCACCTCGGGCCGTTCGGCCAACAGGTCGAACAGCACCGCCCGCGCTGCCGGGTCGAGATTGGCCGCCGGCTCGTCGAGGATCAGGAGCCGCGTCGGTCGGCCCAGCGCCATGGCGATGAGCAGCTTCTGCTTCATGCCGCCGGAGAGCTTGACGAAGGCGCGCCCGCGGATCGGCGCCACGTCGAGGCCCATGCGGGCAGCGATCGCCTCCATCTCCTCGACCCGACCGCCGGTGACGTCGGCGACGTAGCGCATCAGCGCGGCGACCGGCATCTCGAGGCGTGGCGCGATCTGCGGCACGAAGCCGACGAGACGCAGCACCGCGGTGCGATCGCGGCGCGGATCACGACCGTCGATCGCCACTCTGCCCTCGTGGATGTATTCCCCGAGCAGACAGCGGAAGAGCGTCGTCTTACCGGCCCCGTTCGACCCGATCAGCGCGATGCGCTGGCCGACCGGCACGTCGAGATCGATCCCGTTCAGGATGCGGGCGGCTCCGAAGCTCTTGGTGAGCCCTTTCAGCGAGATCATGCGCGTCGTCCGTCCTTCTCGGGCGGGTCGCCACCCGCCCCGCCTCGCCGATCTCCCCCTCGGAGCCCGGCGAGGCCCTTCTTCACGAGCGCCCAGGCCGAGAGGCATCGAAGACGACCCTCGGCATTCCGGCTGCGGATGTCTCGTGCCGTTGTCGCACATGAGAAACCCGCAATTGCCCACCGGTCCGACGCGTCGGCGCCTTCGACCGATGGTGTCAGTGCGACGTCGGCTCGTGCCGCGAGATCCCCTTGATGTCGAAGCGCAGCGCACCGGTCGGGCAGACGTCGAGGCACATGCCGCAACGGGTACAATCCGGTCCGATCGGCGTCTCCACCTCGGTGGAATAGCCCAGCTTGGTCATGTCCAGCACATGTGGCACCAGACACACTTCACGGCACTTGCCCTCGTGGAAGCAGTTCCTGACGTCGTGGACGACTCTAACCGGCGTGACCGTGCCGACCATGCCATAAGTCAAGCCGACCGGGCAGAGGTAGCGGCACCACATGCGCCGCGACCAGAACACCTCGATCAGCAGCAGTACCCCGACCCAGATCAGCGCCATCGCCGTGCCGTAGGTGAGGAAGCGCGACAGGATGCCGACCGGCGAAATCGTCTCGAACAGGGTGTAGCCGGAGACGAAGGCGAGCACCGCGAAGACGAAGAACATCACCGTCCTCAGCCGTCGATCGAGCGGATGGTCCTTCACCACCCGCTTCTTCACCAGCTTCAGATGCAGCATCTCGGCGAGTTCCGAGAGCAGGTGGTAGGGGCAGACCCAGGAGCAGAAGGTCCGCCCACCGATCACCCAGTAGATGAGGAACACCGTGGTGATGCCGATCAGCAGATTGAGCACCACGTGCTTGTGGGCGAGCATCAACTGCAGCGACGAATTCAGATCGGCGAAATGGAAGCCGAGAACCCGGCTCGCCGTCAGCGCGCCTTCGACCAGTTGCAGATCGCTCCAATAGGACGCGATGAAGATGCCGTTGAGCACGAGAATGGAGATCCAGCGCCGGATCCGCCATTTGTTCGACGCCTTCGGATCTTCGAATTCGGCGAAGATCGCCGCCTTGCGGCGTTTGCGCTCGTCCGGCGTCTTCTTGAAGACGTGGATGGCGCGCGCCTCCTCGGTGATCTCCTCCGCCGCCGGCTTGGCCGGGGGGCGCCCGAAGAGCAGACCGAGACCGTCCAGGGTACGGCCGACGAAACCGGGTCTCATGCGTGCCTCCCCTTCGGCTCGCGATCGGTGGTCAGGACCTCGATGCGGATCGCCACCGGCTCGCTCGGACACATCATCTCACAGACGCCGCAGCCGACGCAGGAAGCCTCGACGACCGGCGTGCGGCGCTTGTCGGCCGGATCGGGCGACACCGGCTCGAGAGCGATCGCCCCTTCGATCGGGCAGTGCCGGACGCAGAGGTCGCAGAGATCGAGTTCGTAGGTGCGGCCCGCCACCCGTTGCGCCTTCCAGCGATCGACCTCCGGATAGCGCAGCACACCGGAGAAGCCGCCGCCGCGCGCCGTGCCCTTGTGGCCGAGCCCCTTGCGCGCCAGGCAGGCGTCGGGGGCGGCGAGCTTCGCCACGCCCATCTTCACCTGTTCCTTCTTGTCGATCAGGTGGGAGAGTGCCCCGGTCGGGCAGGCGAGGATGCATTGGGTGGCATCGCAGGAGAAGTCGCAGGCCTGGTCGCGCGCCACGATGTAGGGCACGCCGTTGCCGAGCCCCTCGTCGAGATCGCCGAGGTGGATGGCGCGGATCGGGCAGACCTGAACGCACTGGCCGCATTTGATGCAGGCGGCGAGGAACGCCTCCTCGTCGAGGGCGCCCGGCGGTCTCAGTCGCGACTCGGCGTGCGCCATGCGATGTTGCAGCAGGCCGGCCAGCGCCGCACAGGTGACGACGCCGCCGACGGCCATCGATCTGAGCAGGCGACGCCGTTCTTCGTCCACCTTGCGCGAGCGCTTCGGTTGGCCGTTCGGTTGGCCGTTGGAGCGGCCACCGTTCTCGTCGTTGATCACGTCGGTCATGAGGTCTTCTCCGGCCGTTTGGTGCCGCGGGCACCGACGTCGGGCGCAGGGAGTCGGAGGCGGGGACGCTCGTCGCGCATGATCAGGCGCGGTTCGGTGAGCGATCCCAACCGCTCGACGAAGTCGATGAGTTCGAGCGACGGCGAAGTGCGGAAGAACTGGGCATCGGGGACGTCCATCCACAGCCGATCGGCCCAGCTCCAGCTCTCGTGCGGCGTGTCGCCGATGCCGTCGCCGTCACGATCGAACCCGACCCAATCGTCCCAAAGATTGCCGGTCCAGCGGTTGCGGTTCGCCGACCCGGTGCCGTAGACGGTGACGCCGCTGTGGTTGCCGAGAAAGGCATTGTCTTCGAAGGTGTTGCCCTCCCAGTCGGAATGGAAGGCGACCGCCGTTCCGTTGTAGGCGATGCGGTTCGAGCGGAAGATGTTGAACCCTTCCGGATCGTAGGGCGAGGCATCCATGAACACGCCGCGGGCATTGGCGAAGAAGTCGTTGTGCTCGACCCGCGTGTTCGACGACTCCTTGAAGCCGAGGCCGATGCCGGATGGCCCCTGGCTGTAGTGGATGACGTTGTCGATCACGTCGTTGTCGTTGGCGTACATCAGGAAGATGCCGACCGTGTTGCCGAGGAAGCTGTTGCGCAGCAGGCGGTTCTTGTGGGCGTACATCAGATGGATGCCATAGCGGCTGTCGGTGATGCGGTTGCCCCCGACGATGTTGTCGATCGAGTACCAGATCACCGTGTCGCGACTGTGGGCGATGTCGTTGTCCTCGATGATGTTGCCGTTCGAGTACCACACCCGGACCGCATCGCCGCGCAGCGCCTCGGGCAGATCCTTCGAGCCGATGCGATTGCGACGGATGATGTTGCGATCCGCCTGCTTGAGTTCGAAGCCGAACAGGCAGTCCTCGATGACGTTGTCCTTGAACGAGCCGTGCTTGCCGCGCAGCCGCACCGCACTGTCGGTGGTCTCGTGGCGATCGCCGGAATTGCGGAAGGTGATGCCGGAGATCGCCACGTCGTCGGCCTCGACCGTGACGATCGACCCGATGCCGCCGCCGTCGACCACCGTCCCCGGCACGCCCTCGATCCGTATCGGCTGCTGTACCCGCCCGGGCGCGGCATAGATCTTCGGCTCGAGCCTGAGCGTCCCGCCGGCCGGCGTGGCGTCGATGAGCGGTTGGAGGGGTACCGCACCGACGGGGAAGCGCCTGAGGTTCTCCAGCTCCGCCTCCGAGCGCGGATCGGGGGCCGGCGGATGGTGATCAGCGAAACCGGCGTCGCGGGTCAGATCGTCGATGCCACGCATTTCGGCGTAGCGAACCACGGCGACCCCGATCAGCCCGACCACGCCGACGACCACTCCGCCGGCGACGATCCCCTTCAGCCACCGCATCACCCGGTGAGACCCGGTCATGACGTCCTTCCTCGTCTCGATCGCGTGGGTCCCGACGCCGCGATCACCCGCGACGTCGGAGCGGCCCCGACGGGCCGACCCACGAGGGGCGGATCAATCCTTCGCCGAAGCCGGTAGCGACCGGCGGACCAGGGTCGCGACCGCCATCGACGCCCCCACCACGCACATCAGGCCGAAGCCGATCGCAGGATAGGAGTGGGTCGAGAACTGCGCCACCTTTCCGTCGCCGAACACCGTCGGCATGAACGGCTTCAACGTGAAGGCGCCCATGGCGTTGAGGCTGTGCCCGTACCACCAGAGCCAGGCCGAATACTCGACCAGGAAGCCGATCGGCAGGATCATCGGCACCAGCGCCAGCGCCAGGAACAGCGGCGAACGGGGCCGCGCCGCCACCCACAGGAACACCACCATGGCGGCGAGCACCGCACCGAAGACCACATGGGTCGCGGTCTTCATGATCGCCACCAGCCGCTGGTTCTTGGCCGGTTCGTTGAACCATCGCCCGAGGCTCTCCTCGTAGTGCCAAGCCATGACGTCGATGCCGCGCCCGGTCCATTTTCCCACCGTCGGATCGGTCAGGCTGACCGGCGCCTTCATGTCGTGCACCGCCTTGAGCACCTCCACCAGCTGCGCCTTGGTGGCGGCGGCCGCGAGTTTCGGCCCCTCGTTGCCGACCACGATGCCCGACTTGGCGAGCGATTCCTTCAGCTGCTTGACGATCGGATGGAGGTTCTCCTCCTTGGTCTCGTCCTCCGAGCGACCGAGGCTGTCGACGAGGCCGGTGACCCAGCCCTTGCCGATGTACTGCACCCCGTTCGCCGTATAGAGCGCCAGCGTCATCCACACCGCGATCGCGGCGAAGCCGAGCCCCATGGCGATCAGTCGCAACCTCACGCCCGGGATCGCAAAGCCGAGGATGCACACGCCGATGAACGAGAACAGGAAGGGCGACAGCAGTTTCTCCACCGGACCACCCGACGCGATCGGATACATGCCGACGAAATGGTTGATCGTGTCCATCTCGTGCACACAGTCGAGCGCTTCCTTCTCCAGCACCTCGGCCGACACACGCATCTGGCAGCCGTTGGCGACGCGATCGACGTGGAAGTGGATCTTCACGCCGTCGGGAAAGGTCTGCTCGGGATAGTTCGGCGCCTTCAGCGACACCCACCAAGCGGGCTGGAAATAGGAGGCGCCGAGCGCCACCAGCGCCACCAGGCACAGAACACGGAAGAGCAGAGCGGCCGGGCCGGCGCCGGACGCGGCGGGGGCCGGCGAAGCCGAGGGGGTGGACGTCATCGGTCGGGTCTCCTGGATGGCGGCGGCGCGCGACGCACGATATCATCGATCGGAAATCCATATTCCATGTGTCGAGCGCCCGTTCCTTGAGATGAGGCAAGTGAGCCCTGCGCCGGCCGCGTGGCCGACGAGGGCAAAACGAAGAGAGCCGCACGGACGCTCGCGGCGCGCGTGGCGGCTCTCGGGCGGGCCGATGGGGAGACCTCCGCCTCCCCCCGGTCCTGATCACTGGAAGTCCGGATTCTTCCACCCCTTCGGCGCGACGAGCTCCGGCGACGGCTTCAGCCGCGACACGTAGTCGAGCACCGCGAGCGTGTCCTTGTCGGAGAAGTTCTTGATCTGCTCGACCATCTCCGGGTTGGAGTTGCGGCGCTTGCCTTCCTTGATCCAACGATACTGACGAACGAGATATTCGTAGTGCTGCGCCTGGATGCGGGGATAGTACTTCTCGGCATTGCCTTCGCCGGTCTCGCCGTGGCAGCGGACGCAGTTGTCGGCATAGAGCTTCTTGCCGTGCTCGAGGTCGTCGCCCTTACCGACACCGTTGTCGGGATTCATCTTCAGCACGGCGATGTATTCCGACACGTCGGCGATCGCCTGGGTGCCACCGATCTCGGAAGGCAGGGCGAAAGGATACATGGTCGGGTTGTCGCGGTGGCCGTCGCGGATGTCGGCGAGCTGCTTGATGATGACGGTGCGATGTTGGCCGGCGAGCTGCGGGAAGGTGCCGTCGGCGAGGCCCCAGCCCTCCGGCATGTGGCAGGCCGAGCAGACCTCGTAGACTTCGCGGCCGTTCTTGGCATCGGGCTTGAGCGTCAGGGCTTCTTCGCGTTCGCCGCCCTGGCTCATCCATTCCTTCTTCTGCTTGTTGGCTTCGAAGGTGGCGTTGTCCACGGCCGGACCGGCGGCGAAGGCCGCACCGGCCCAGAACAGGGTCGCGACGGCGACCGTGGTGGAGAGGAACTTCTTCATCTGATGTCTCCGGTTCAATCCATCCGCACAGGCGTCACTTGGCCGGACGCTCGATCTGGGACAGGTAATCGGCGATCGCCGCGATCTTCGCATCGTCGAGCTTCTTGGCGAAGGGCAGCATCGTCTTGACTTTAGCGCCCTGGCGGATGCCGTCCCTGATTTCCGTCATCTGCAGGACGAGATATTCGCGCTTCATCGCGGCGAGATAGGGATGGGCGGCGAGCGGCTTGGCGCCGTCGACGCCGTGGCAGGTGACGCATCCGCCCTTGGCATAGAGGTCCTTGCCCTCGGCCAGGCGCGCCGCATCCGGGGCGGGATCGAGTTTGCGCGGCTTCGGGGTCGGCTCCTTGGCGAGATAGTCGGCGATCGCCTTGCGTTCGTCGGCGTTGACCAGATGCATGACGTCCTTCATGCCCTGGGTGCGGGGATAGCCGCGGGCGTCCGGACCGGAGACGCGCTTGCCCTCGGCGATGTCGGTCATCTGCTCAAGCATGTATTTGGCGTCCTGACCGGCGAGGTCGGGATACATCTGGATCGCTTTCGCCCCGCCGCGGCCGTGGCAGGCGACGCAGGTCTTGGAGGCGAACAGCGCCTTGCCGTCCGGTGCGGCGGCAGCGGCGGCCGGCGCACCCTCGGCGGCCGGCGGCGGCGCCGCGGTCTGCGCCGAAGCGACCGTCGTGGAGATCAGGAGAGCGGCGACGAGGCCGATGGCATTGCGGAACATGTCGGTCTTCCTCGAAGCGGCGACGCACGTGCGTGCCGATGTCGTCGATCGCGGCTCCTCGGCCCTGGGGATCGGCCGTGCCGCGTGGTTCGTCGTCGTACCCGGGCCCTGATTCGTCCCGGTTGATCCGGGAACGAAGAGAGGGCGGCCCGCCGCCCTCCCGGTTTTCGTCGCGGAACCTCCCGTCGGTCGCCCGGCGGGAAGCCCGAGGTTTCCGTCACTTGGCGATGACCTTGGCGCCGTTCTGTTCGAGGTAGGTCTTGACGCGCAGACCGATGTCCGCCGCCTTGACCTGGTACTGCCACCACTGGTTCGCCCACAGAGTTCCCTGCTGCCAGTCCTGCTTGGCCGCGGCCGCGTCGGTCTTGTCCTTGGCGTCCTTGGCGAAGTTGAGCTGGTCGACGGCGTCCTCGACGAGGGCGACGACGGTCGGGAAGTCCTTGTAGTTGGTCGACAGGATGTACTTGACCACCGAGTCGATCACGACCTGCGTGTCGAGGTTGGTCTTGTACTGCTTGTCGAAGTCGGCCTTCGAATAGGCCACCGCGTCCTTGACCGCCGCCGGGGTGGCGTCGGCCGCACCCTTCGGCTTGACCATCAGGTAGCCTTCCATCTCCAGATGGAGCGCCGAGCAGAACTCGGTGCAGTAGTAGGAGAAGGCACCGGCGCGATCCGCCTTGAAGGTGACCGAGGCGGTCTTGCCCGGCTCGATCGACAAGTTGCCCGAGTAGGTCGACACGGCGAAGCCGTGGGTTTCGTCCTCGGCACGCTCGGCGTTGGTGACGTGGAAGGTGACCTCGTCACCCTCGGTCACTTCGACGATTTCCGGCGTGAAGTGCGAGCGGATCGCGGTGCCGAACACCTCGACCTTACCCGGCGTGCGGACGATCTTCTCGGAACCCGGACGCACCGCGAAGGGGCTGTCCTTGCCGGTACGGCTGTCGGTACCGTACTTGTAGCGGACCAGCGGCTTCAGCTTCTCCGAAGCGATCGAGGTCGCATAGTGCGGCTCGCCGAGCGGCAGCGGCATGTCGTAGAGCAGTTCCATCTTGTCGCCGCTGATGTCGATCAACTGATGGTTCTGCGGATGCAGCGGGCCGACCGGGTTGAAGCGGTCGATCGCCAGTTTGTTCAACGCGATCAGGTACTTGCCGGCAGGAGCGGCGGACTCGCCCTCCATCGCCATCAGGTGGCCGATGTTGTAGTGCACCGAGATCTTGTCGAGCACCTTGCCTTCGCAATAGT
>ERZ1645192.16-NODE-16-length-97504-cov-9.836622_pt1 | contig 97504 bp, 66 predicted proteins | sample MGYA00575354_ERZ1645192 | MGnify/ENA primary metagenome ERZ1645192 (study PRJEB40844, sample SAMN11349763) | freshwater sediment metagenome | isolation source: river sediment | host: Sediment | place: India: Faizupur Khadar , New Delhi | collected 2017-02-21 ... | reverse complement strand
CTTCGTCGATGAACAGACTTTTTATGTCGACCTGTCTGGAAGCCAGATCTGAAAGGGCAAGGGCGAGTGAGAGGCTCACAAGGAAGCTTTCTCCCCCCGACAGGGATTTTACCGATCTCTTAAGGTCACCCATGTGAGTGTCGATAACACTAAGGCTGTCGTCACGGTCTTCTTCCGGAATGTTTAGCAGATATCTGTCGTTAAGCATCCTGAGTCGCAGGTTGGCAAGCTTCACAAGCTGGTGCAGTGTCAGCTGCTGTGCAAAGGTGCTGAATTTCTTTCCATCGGCGTCACCGATGTATTTATTCAGAAGGACCCATTTTTCAGCAGATTTTCTTTGCATTTCTATTTCGGCGCCAACCTTTCCGAGTTCTTTAAGCGATTCGGTCTGGACGCCTTTCCGGGTGACAAAGTCATCTCTCCTGATGCTCTCTTCTCTCATCTGATTTGCAAGGACCTCCAGTTCAGCATCCATTTCCTCGATCTTTGACGCTGTGTCGGCTGCCTTCATCTCCTCCAGTCTTATCCTCATATCGCTTATGGTAACGCCGATTTCGACAAGTCCTTTATTCATACGCTCTTCCAGTGAATAAAGGGCATTGTATTCCTGGACGGGGATCAGGTCGTCAAGCGCTTTGCCCGGCTCGGGATAATCAGGAAGTTCATTTTTAAGTTCTCCTTCGAGCGAAGCAAGATCCGTCTTTTCCTTTTCTACAAGCTGATCAAGTTCTTTCTTATCCTCAAGAAGTTTATTCAAGGAGGTGTTGTTTTCAGTAAATCTTTTAACAAGGCTGCCTTTTACAAGGCTGACATCAGGGCCGTTGAACAGAGTCTGTCTTTTCATTGCCAGATCATCCGACTCGCCTTTAAGTTTTCTGAGTGATGCAAGACGGAGGGTCAGGTCATGGAGTTTTTCAAGCGCAGCAGTTTCATTTATGAACATTTCCAGGTCCGCAGTTCTTGTCCGGAGGGTATCCAATATAGTCTGAGGCTCCAGCTTTCTGTATTCTTCAGGCAGGCTCTCAATCGCTGACATGCATTTCCCCCCGGCTGCCAGGATATCTTTCTGAAGGTTGGCTATTTCGGCGGATTTCTTTTCCTTTATGTCATTATTTTGCTTCAGGCGTGTTTCGAGTGAGTATAGGTTTTTCCTGCACCTTTCACAATCATCAGCCGCTTCTTTTATTTTTTCTTCCAGTTCATCGGGTGACGAAGGGCTGTTTTCGCAATAGGGATGGAGAGTCGAACCGCAGAGAGGGCAGGGTTCTCCCTCTGCAAGCCTCCGCCTGTGTTCTTCGAGGCTTGCAGAAAGTTCGCGTATTCTCTTTTCCTTTAGAATATTATCCTGAATAAGATCGGCCCTGTCCTTTTCTTCCTTTGCATTTGAGATCAACCCGGGAAGTTCTCCCAGGGATTTTATGGCTTCATTAAGCTCAATATTGTCTTTATCAAGCCATTGGCTGAGGTTGTCGAGTTGTATTTTGTCGGTCCTGTATCTTTCGGCAGCTTCGCGAAACGATCTGAGTGATCCAAGGCCTTTCTCCGGCGATTCAAGAAGCAGCGTATCGATCCTAGATTTAAGTCCTGCTGATGATAACTCCTTTTCCGAAAGCAGTTTGAGTACATCAGCCTCCATCAGGTCGGGACGGGAAATGTCAGGTTTGATCTTAAGTCCGCTGCAGGTTTTTACAATCTCTTTTTTACTTCCTTCGATAAGTGCATCTTTCGCGGCTTTCTCCCTTTCAATATCGAGGACCTTTTTCTCGAACTCGTCCAGAGCAGTCTGAACCTCACCTGTGCTTCCGGTTAAACGGATAATCTCATTCCTGATCTCCTCATCCCTATTTTTGCACTCAATCAGGCTCTGCAGCGTTTTCCTCTGCTTTCCGGCATGTGTATCAAGGTTTTTTTCCAGCGCCTGCCAATCCCATAATTTCTTTGAAAAAGGAGTCAGCTTCCGGTGCTTCTCAAGTCTTTCTCCGTTGAGTCTGACAAACTCATTTATTTCCGAAGTCAGTTCCTTTTCCCGGTTTAGCTTTTCATTCAGTCCTGAAGCCAGCTTACTGATTTCCTCTTTCAGTTTCTTCTGATCATTCAGAGCCAGTATCCTTTCCTGGTATTTTTTTCTTTTTTTCTCAGATTCGTCAAGTTCGTGCAACAGACTTTCGAATGCTTCATTGTCCATCAGTCTGTTTCTGAGATCTTTTTCCCTCGACAGCAAAAGTTCAAGTTCCTGTCCGAACAGTTTGTTCCTGCCGAATGCGGCTTTCCCGAGTTCCCTGTATATCCAGCTTCCTGTGATCTGCTCAAGGAGAAGGCCTCTTTCATCCCCCTTTGCCTTCAGGAAAGCGGCAAAATCGCCCTGTGCCAGGATTATTGCCTTCACGAACTGGTTGAAGTTAAGGCCGATGTTTTTAACATTTTCATCCGGGACCTCAGTTTTCTTAAGATCGAGCAGCTCACCACTGCTGTTGTACAACTCCATTTCATATTCCCTGAGCGATCCTGTCCGCGTTCGTGAGATGCTCCACCTGGTGGTAAAAACACCTTTTTTGCACTGGTATGAAGTTTCGGCAAAACAACTGTTCATATTGCGTGTCATGATCAGCCCGGTCCTTTCGATCAATCCCTTTGATATTTTGTCGTCCACCCTGGGTATCCTGTCGAAGAGAGCCAGTGTGATAACGTCGAGTATGGTCGTTTTTCCTGTTCCGGTTGCTCCTGTAATGGCGAAGAGCCCTGCGGAAGCCAGGGGATTCCTGGTGAAATCTATTTCGTGAACTCCTTTAAGGGAGTTGATGTTTTCAAATCTTAGCTTCAGGATCTTCATGGCTTATTCATTCTGTTTATGAAGAACTTCCTCAAGCAATTCTGCAAATGCTTCTTTAAGCATACGGGCGGTATTTTCGTCGAGATAGTCGTTTTCAATTTTTCTGTCAAGCACTTCCGACGGTTGAAGTTCTTCAATCCCGGTTCCGGCATCAAAAAGATCAGCCGTTCCTGTTGTCCTGTTCAGAAAACGGATCCTGCTCTTTATGATTTCCGTCTTTCCGAGGGTGAATTCACTTACAAGTGTTTCGAGCCCGGTTCTTTTTGCCGGATCGTCGTTTTCCTCGGTGGCATCGAGTTCGACAAATGTCGGAAGGATGTTGTTACCGGGTATGAGCCGGTTGATTTCCTCTCTGATACTGCTTACAGTTCCCTCAATTTTCAGTAGTGTTCTGGCAATCGGGGCGGGAATTGAACTGTATGACAAGTTTCCTTCAGAGATAGTGTACATTATTACCCGGTTTGCATTGTACCTCTCGCTGAATGAATATTTCACGGGCGATCCGCTGTAAAGTATCCTTCGTCCGTCATCGGGCGACTGAGGTTTATGCAGATGTCCGAGAGCATAGAAACTGAACCTGGCCGGCAGTTTATCCGACTCTATTGCCGCCAGGTTCCCGACCTGGATATCTCTTTCACTTTCAGAAAGACTGCCTCCCTGAGCATAGAAATGGCCCGTTGCCACAGCGGGAATGCCGGGATAAAGTTTATCACAAAGGATTGCGAGCTCAGAATAGATATTAATGATCCCTGTCCGGATACCTTCGAGCCTGTCCTCATAACTTTCGACGGCAGTATACCTTTTAAGATCAGCATCGCGGATGAATGGAACTGATGCAATCACCAGTCCGGTTTTACCATCGTGATCTTTGACTGCGACAAGCATGTCTGCAAAATTTTCGGGCAGTCCGCCCGTGACATGGATATCGAGTTCCCTCAATAGTTCTCCTGGCGCCTCGAGCATTGAAGGTGAATCGTGGTTGCCTCCTGATATGATCACCCTGCATTTAAGTCTCGACAATCTGACCAGGAGTTCATAATACATCTTTCTTGATTCGCTCGACGGGTTTGCAACATCAAAAATATCACCCGCTATGATCAGGGCGTCTATCTTTTCCGATCCGATCAGAGACGTAAGCCAGTCAAAGAAGATCTGCTGATCCTCTGCAAGTTCCTTTTCGTAAAGCCTTCTCCCGATATGAAGGTCGGAAGTGTGGAGTATCTTTATTGCCATAGAGTATCATGTGGATAATAAAGTGCAGCAGAAACACGTGCTAAATGAATCGGGCATCGAAATCAGCTGAGGGATCATCATTTCCGGCATCGATGATCCACTGGAATCCGGTTTCGCCGTTTTTGTGAGTTGAAGATCCGGCGTTGTAGCATCGTGGAATACCCCATGTTCCGTGGTATGTCCTTGTGGCAGTCTCCTTATCGCGGTGGTAATGACCGAAAAGAAGCAAATCTGCCTGGTTTTCTATTATGAGTTTAAGCTCTTCGCTATCCTTCAGCTGCATTGCAAGCTTGAAATCGAAGGGGTGATGATGGAGGTAAACTGCTTTTCTCCGGGATGCGACTTCAGGCTTGCGTAATATTCTTTTAAGCCTTTTGAGCTGTGCTTTCCCGAGTTCGCCTTCGGAGAAAAAGCGGTCGTTCCAGTTAAGTTCACCAGCGGTCGAATCGAGGCCGATGAAAGCAAAATCATCAATTATGTCGACCTTTGGATAGGATATCTTTCTGTTCCCGAAGAATTTTTCTTTGAACAATCCAGCAAACTTCCTTTTGGCCATAATGCCGGTACCATAATCGTGGTTCCCGGGGATAACCAGAACACGGTATCCCGTTTCCTCCAGCATTTTAATTCCGGCTGCAGCTTCTTCATGATATTCTCTGTGAAAGGCATTATCGGCAATATCTCCGGTGATTACTACAATGTAGTCTGATGACGGCCTGCAGTTTTTTGAAATACTGTCAATTATCAGGCGGAACCTGTCTCCGCACTCCTTGTGTCCGACATGAAGGTCGGACAGGTGAATGATCTTTTTCACGGGTTTATGTTAAAAAAGGTACAGGTTTTAAAGATAGTACAGGATCGCCGGATTATCAAGGTTTTTATAGCAGCGAAACTGATTCCCCAAAAAAATGGCGGAGGAATGCAAAGCGGGCTATTCGTCCGGCAGGTTATACATACGACGGGTTTCGCATGCTTCAAGGAATTCTTTCCTGAACAATTCCTCATCCTGAATTATCTTATAGAATTCATTAAGGTAAGCCAGGTTCCTGTTTCTGGTGGATCTTGATATCAGATCATCCACGCCGAACAATGATTCGAATACAGGCTTCAGATTCCTGAAGGTCTTGAAAGTTTTCTCAAATTCCTCCCTTGTATAGCATAAACCCTTGAAAACTCTTCGTGTACTCAGGTATTGCTCAGGGACATTTCTTGGTTTTGTATAGCTTGCGTCGATCAGTGATGCAAAATCAAAATCATAGGGCACCACATGAAGCGCTTTGGTGGTATCATCCGGCCGTATGATGGTGACATTTCTGCGTGATGAAATAAACCAGTCTTTGTTTCCGATCAGGTACTCGAATACCGACATAAGCATAAAGTTTTCCCTGTCGAGGTCGAAAGGAGTCAGGAATTCCTCGAATTTTGAAGCATTGAACCGCCCGGCCAGCCGGTCGTCGTCCTCAATGAAAAAGCTGTATTTTTCGAAAAGTTCAGTTTCGGAAGCGGTGTCAAAGTACCTGATCTTTGCGAGTCTGACCTTATAACTCAGCGGGCTTACAAAGTTATACATCCTGTAGACAAGGTATTCTTCGATGACATCCTCTTCTCTCTGGCATGGTGTGACGAGCTTCAGTTTATCCTCGCCCATGAATATTGTATGCTGTACTTCTTTCTTTTTAAAATTGACCATAAGAGGAGGGAAGGAGCATATATCGGTTCTGCGCCGGAAATCGCCCCTTGCTCTGACCTTTACATCGAATTTTTTCGTTTTTCCATCAGCTTCGTGATAGATGAGCCGGCCGTCATAAAAGACGGGATCTGATGATGTATCAGCCCTTATGGAGGTGAAATCGGATCTCAGTTCGATATTCAGTATCTCATCGGAAAGGAAAAGTGTGTCGGGTTTTCCCCCCGGCAAAGATCCCTGGGCTGAAGCTGCCATAGAACAGAATGCCAGGATCGCAGTAAGCCCGCATTTTGCCAATATGACCATTATGAACCTGATTGTCATTATAAATTTACAATATTCACAGGAATACAAACAAGATGCGGGAAAAATTGTTCAGCCTGCAATTTCCGGAATTGCAGGCTGAACTTTGTTATTGGAATAACGCTACTGAGCTATAGAAAGGACTATGGCATTATTTAAAATCCTCATGCCATTTTGAGCGGTCGGGAGGAACAGGTACTGTGACTTTTTTGACCGGTTTTTCATTCAGCTCTTTGAGGAGGACCTCCACAGCCTTTTCAACACTGGGGTCCATACCTTTTACAAGTTGTTCAGGCCGGTCGACGACCTCTATGTCGGGAGCAACACCTACACCTTCAATAATCCATCCTTCCTCCTTGTCGAATATTCCGAACCGGGGAACGGATATGTTTCCTCCGTCAACAAGACGGGCATTTCCGGATATTCCCACCAGACCTCCCCAGGTCCGTGTGCCAATAAGTTTGCCCAGCCCGAGTTTCCTGAAGAAGTAAGGGAAGGCATCTCCTCCTGATGATGAATAACCGTTCACGAGCATCACTTTGGGGCCATCATGTGCGATGGCAGGTGATTTCCCGGGCTGAAGGCCGTTCTGGTGCCAGTAAACCAGTGTGTGCCTGTCGAGAAGGTCAGCCATCCTGTCGGGAATATATCCGCCTCCGTTATAGCGTTCATCTATTATTAAGGCCTCTTTGTTCCAGTATGTGTACATACCATGAAACAATTCCTTGTTTCCTTCAGTAGATGTATTAGGCACATGGATATAGCCGATTCTGCCTCCTGAAAGCTTATCAACCATTGCGCGCCGTTCGTTAACCCAGTTTATATATCTGAGTTCGAGTTCGCTTTGGATTGGTTTTATCATGCTGGTCCGGGCTCCGTCGGGGGATGGCCTGGAATTGACTTTTATCTCGACAAGTTTTCCGGCTTTGTTTTCAAGGAAAGAATAAGGATTTGCTGAGGTTGTTACGTCATTGCCGTCGATGCTTATCAGGTAATCTCCTTCCTTTACATCTACTCCCGGATCGGTTAGCGGCGAGCGGCTGGCTTCCTTCCAGCTTTCACCCTGGAATATTCTTGTTATCCTGAACCTTCCCGTACCCTCATCCGGTGTCAGATCGGCTCCGAGAAGCCCGTTGTCAATTCTTTTCACATTTTCGAAGTCTCCCCAGTCGACATAACTGTGGCCTGTATTGCTTTCAGCCAGTATCTCGTTAAGGATGTAGTCGAGGTCGGCTCTGTGACTTACATGGGGAACCAGAGCGCTGTAGCGGTTTTTCATTTCCGGCCAGTCGACACCGTGAAGATTGTTCACGTAGAAGAAGTCACGGAAGATTCTCCAGGCGTCAGTGTATATCTGGTTCCATTCCTTCTGAGGATCAATTTTCATCTCAAGGCCATCGAGGTTCAGTTTACCGGCTCCGGCCTTCTGTCCCGGAGTAAGCTTTATAATCCCGTAATCGGGGCCTGAACGGTACATAGCCATTTTACCGTCGGAAGTTATTGATGCTGACATTACACGGTCGAGTATCTCTTCATTCTTCTCTTCCTCCATATTGTACTTCATCAGCTTTCCGTCGTTAATGAAGATCAGGCCGCCTTCGGCAGCGCCTGCAATCCTGTATTCTCCCGCTTCACCCGGAAGAGCTGTAACGCGGTTGTTTATCCCGTTGAAATCTATTTCAACCTTTACCTTTTTGGTTTCAGCGGGGGTATCTTCAGCCGGAGTTTTATCCTTTTTAGCCTTTGCCGTCTTTGTGGCCGGTTCAGCCGCTTTTTCTTCCTTTACCGGTTCTGTATCATTTTTATCCTTGAATATTTTAGGGCTTTTTGGGGTAAGGGCCAGTGCGTAAAGGCGTGTCGCCTTGTCGTATATGTAGTCGAAGTCGAAACTCGAGAAAGAAAGATTATAGTCCCGGCCTGATGCAAAGAAAATATAATTTCCGTCGAGGCTGAATACCGGACTTTCATCGGAGAAGGTGCCGTCAGTAAGCTGATGCTGTGTCCCTGCCGGGATGTCATAAACCCAGACAGCAGGTTTTTCGTTCTCTCCCTCTTTTGTGTAGGTTATCCAGCGTGAGTCGGGTGAGAAGCTGTAGCTTCTTATTTCACTCGAAACAGCCTTGTCGACATCTGTAATCTTACCGGTTGAGGCTTCGATCAGGCGGAGTTTCATCGTCCTGTCGAAGAACAGAAGGTAACGGCTGTCGGGCGACCACAGGGGCTGATACTTCCAGGCCGATGAATTGAAGGTAACCTGCCGGGGTACGGCACCTTTTTTATTTTCAATGATCCAGAGTTCATATTCTCCAGTCTTGTCGGAGTAGTATGAGATATATTTTCCGTCGGGCGACCATGCCGGAAAGACCTCACGTATTCCCTGCGTCCGGGTAAGGTTTTCTGTGATCCCGTTTTCTGCAGGAACTGAGAAAATGTCTCCCCTTGCATCGAAGAGAGCCCTTTTACCTGTGGGAGATACGGCTCCGCTGTGAATATCGTTCTTCACATCTTTATAATAAGGTATCAGGTTGGGATTATCGAAGTTAATATTCACTTTCACTTTTTCCGTCTGTCCTGACCGGAGATTGAGCCTGTAGATGTATCCACCGTTCTCATAGACCAGCTGATCTCCGTTTCCCGACGGCCACATTACATCGAAATCGGTATGCCGTGTGATCTGTGAGTTTTCTTTTGTCACAGTATTGTATTTCCATATATTGAGTCTCAGGTCGCGGTCGGAAGCATAGAAAATATTGTCCCCCGACCATGTCGGAAGCTGGTCGGTGCCTTCGAAATCGGTTATCTGTTCTGAGGTATTTGCTTTCAGGTCGTATATCCACAGGTTTGTTGCCCTTCCCCCCTTGTAGCGTTTCCAGTTCCTGAACTCACGGTCGACAGGGGTAAACACCATTTTAGATCCGTCGGGCGACAACACTCCGAATCCTCCATTGACTATCTGGAGTGGTTTTTCGAGAAGTCCGTCGAGGCCAACCAGGAAATACTTTCCCTGGCGTTCTCCGAATTCAGTCCGGGCCGAACGTATAAGTATCTGTTTGCTGTCGGGAGTCCAGTCGAGCACGGCATTGTCCCAACCTCCCCTTGGTGGCATGACTCCGACAGAGTTGTACCATGTGAGCTGCCTCGGGATTCCTCCGTTTGAGGGTATCACGAAAACCTGGCGGCTTCCCGAATACTCGCCCGAGAATGCTATCCACTGACCGTCGGGGGATATTTTCGGAAAGAGTTCGAGACCGTTATGGGAAGTCAGGCGGCGGGCTTCACCCCCTGAAGAACTCACAGTCCAAATATCTCCTGCATAAACAAAAGCTATAAGGTCATTGTTGATGTCCGGGAATCTGAGAAGCCTGACATCATCAGCGGCCCGGGCAGTCAGAAAAGCGCCCAAAGCAAAAAGCGACAGAGTGATGTATTTGATTATTTTCATAAACTATAAAGATTTGTGATTGGTATCATTTTGTTTAATCGGCTTAAGATAAAAAAATAATTCCATTTAGTGGTTTTAAGAAGATTAATATTGAAATTAGCCGGGACTTAATCCGGCAGCGCCATCTTAATAATCGCTGATGAGCAACGACTACTTTCAGTTCAAACAGTTTACAATAAGGCACGACAGGTCAGCCTTCAAAGTTGGCACCGACGGTGTTCTTCTGGGAGCAGTTGCCGATGTATCCGGAAGAAGAAGAATCCTTGATGTCGGTACCGGCACCGGACTTGTTGCCATTATGCTTGCACAGAGATGCGATGCTGAAATAGTCGCAATAGAGCCTCACCGGGAATCATTCCTTCAGGCCTGCGATAACACGGCTCAAAGTCCATGGTCAGGCAGGATAAGGGTTTTGAACATTTCATTTCAGAATTTCAATCCGGGAGCCTTGCGTTTCGACCTTATTGTTTCAAATCCCCCGTGGTTCATCGATTCCCTCAGGTGCCCCGATCCTGCCAGGTCAGAGTCGCGTCATAATGATACTCTGACTCACAAAGATATTCTGGAAGGAAGCGTCCGTCTCTTAACTGAGAATGGCCTGCTTCAGGTAATAATGCCTGTTAACGAAGGCAGAAAGTTTGTTGAAAAGGCTTTGGAACATGAATTATACTGCAGCAGGATCACCCATGTAAGCCCGACTCAGTCTTCCGGGCCGAAAAGAATGTTAATAAGTCTGGGCAGACAAAAAACTGAGATTTCCGAAAGCTTCCTGACAGTGGAAAAGGAGCGGCGGCACGAATACACACCTGAATACATGGAACTTACAAAGGATTTCTATCTTAAGTTCTGAGTTTGATACATGTCTTTTTAAGTCTGTTTATCCGCTTTCCTGAACCTCTTTCAGGGCAGACGTTTAGTGGTGAGTAAGGTTTCTTACATTCTTTTAAACAAACTGACAAAATTATCGGGCCATTGTTGTTACTTTGGAATGTTCAATCATTGCAGCAGGGATGTCACTCACAAAAGAAATCAGGTATAAATTACCATCTCTTCTTATTATTCTTGCCCTTTCAGCCGGAACATTGTCAGCAGAAAAGCCATCGGGATCTGTCAGGACATCCATTATAGGGGATTCAATTGAAAAACAGTTACTATTCAACGGAAAGATATGGACCAACATTTACCACATGACTGAGGGGCACCAGTTTTTTTCTTCCAGGGATTTTCTTCCCGGATCGGTAAGCATGAACTCAAAGGTTTTTTCCGGACCTTCTCTCAGGCTGAAACTCGATCTCGTCAATGATGAGCTGTTGCTTTCTGCAGACAAGAGCACTGTTCTTCAGCTCAACAAGGAGATGGTTGATTTTTTCAATCTGGAAGCGGAAGGCAGGACTTTCCATTTCGTAAGGCTCGGGGGTGACAGTATCAATTCCCTGTCGGGGTATTTCAATCTTTTGTATTCCGGATCCGCCGGGCTGTATGTAAGTTACAAAAAAGAACTCCGGCTGAGAAGTTCGGTTGGAGAACGCGATACTTTTATACAGATGCAGTCTGTTTTTCTGGTCAGAGATGGAATCGCTCACAGGATAACAGGCAGGGCGAGCCTGATGAAACTTCTGGCCGACAGGAAGATACAGGTCAGGAGGTTCATCAGGTCGGAGAAGCTCCGCATTACGAAAAACAATCCGGGTAATATGGTTCCCGTCATGGAGTATTACGATGGCATTGAATAGCAGACAGATATTGATCAGGTTCAGGTTTCGCATACTGATCCTGATACTTTTATTTTCAGGCAATCTTAAAGCCCAGGATGAAAAGCTGATCACATTCACCTGCGACAATATTTCTTTCAGGGAGTTTGCAGCAAGGGCCGAAAGCCTGCTGCCCCTCAGGTTTTATTTCAGAGATGAATGGATCAGCGATCTCAGAGTGACCATAAATGAGGAGAATATATTGCTAACCGACCTGCTTGATGAAATATTCCGGGGGACTTCCCTTTTTTATTACATTGATGAGAGATGGAATATATATATAACCAGGGATTTTGCAGTAAGGGTTACAGAGACCGGGGCCGCGGATGACAAGCTTTATCTGGCCCCATCTGATATTGCAGGTGAAACTGACAGTATGCAGGCATCCGGGAACCTTGTGGTAGAGATCGGAGACCTCTCCATGAAGCAGGCCGGAGGGACAGTCGTGGTTTCGGGTTATATTACAGATGCAGCAACCAGGGAACCTTTAACCGGGGCTACCATATATGTTCAGGATCTTTCAGCCGGTGCTTTTTCAGATGAATTCGGGCACTATTCTCTGACCTTACCCCGGGGAAATCACACTGTAAAGATCTCTTTTCTTGGGATGAAGGAAAGGACTGTCGATCTGCGGCTTTACGGCGCCGGGGAGATGAATATCGGATTGTCCGGCACTCTTATCCCCATAAAGGAGACTGTCATAACTGCTTCCCGGGATAACAGTATGATCCGGAGAATGGGAGTTGGAATTGAGAAGGTCAGTATGACAACTTTCAGGTTGTTTGCAGCGGCGATGGGTGAATCGGACATATTCAGTAATTTTCTTATGAGGCCGGGGGTATTATCGGTGGGTGAAGGTTCTGCAGGGTTCAATGTAAGAGGAGGATCAGCCGATCAGAACCTTATTCTTCTTTATGATGCTCCTCTTTACAATCCAAATCATTTTTTCGGTTTCTTTTCTGCAGTCAATTCCGACATAATCCGTGATGTGACACTTTACAAGGGAGGGATTCCCAGCCGTTATGGAGGAAGGGTCTCATCGGTTATGAACATTGAATCAAAAGAAGGTTCCCGAAGTGAATTTAAAGGCAGGGCGGGTATAAGTCCGGTAACCACTCAGCTTACGATCGAAGGTCCGCTGAAAAAGGATACACTTTTCTTCATGCTTGCCGGCCGGACTACTTATTCCAACTGGGTTTTTGATTACATCGACTACCCAACGCTGAAAAGAAGCAAGGCCTCATTTTCTGACTTTAACGGGAAGATAACCTACGACATTGACAGAAACAACAAGATAGACCTTTCGTCCTATTTCAGCCATGACTCGTTCAGATTCAATTCCGACACGCTTTATTCGTATAACAACAACATTGTTTCCCTTGGCTGGCGCCACTTTTTCACATCCGATTTCTTCTCCCTGATTTCAGTCAACAACTCCAATTATAAATATGACATATCAGGCGACAGGGTTGCAACTGATGGTTTCGTGTTATCTCACATTGTAAACAGCACAGGTCTGAAGGCAGGCTTCAATCTCTACAGGGGCAGGCATGAGATGAATTTCGGGCTTGATGCAACCCGTTACAGCATCTCACCGGGCAATCTCAGGCCCTATTCCGATTCCTCACATGTAGCCGTCAGGAGGGTTCAGCAGGATAAAGCCCTTGAATCAGCATTGTATTTCGACGACAGGTTCCGTCTTTCTGAAAAGATTACACTCGAGGGCGGGATAAGGATGTCATCCCTGTTTAGCTTCGGACCCAGGACTGTACTGCTGTACGATCCGGAAGTAGCCAGGGGAGCATCGTCGGTCGTCGACACGCTCACATACAGCCGTGGGGAGCTTTACAGGACATGGGGAGGGCCGGAATACAGGCTTTCGGTCAATTTCATGACCGGCGTTAACAGTTCCATAAAGCTCAACTACAACCGCACGAGGCAGTACATCCATCTTCTTTCGAATTCCGCTTCGATATCTCCTACCGATAACTGGAAACTGAGTGATTATTATCTGAAGCCGCAATCCGGTGACCAGTATGCTATGGGATTCTATCAGCTTCTTTTCAACGGAAGGCTGGAAACCTCAGTTGAGTTTTACTATAAAAGGCTTAAAAACCTGATCGACTTCAAGGGAGGAACAAGGATCATCATGAACGAGAACGTTGAACAGGATCTTGTAAATACTGAAGGGAGAGCGTATGGAGTTGAACTTATGGTCAGGAAAGAATCCGGCAGGCTGAGATGGACAGCCGGATATACATATTCGAGATCGCTTCTCAGAAGTACAGGTAAGTTCAGCAGCGAGATAATCAACGACGGGAAATGGTTCCCTGCAAATTTCGACAGGCCTCATGATCTGGCTCTTACATTGAACTATCTCTCGACCCGCCGGATCAGCATTTCTGCAGCTTATTCGTACAGCAGCGGTCGTCCGATCACTTATCCGATAACAGGTTATGAACTGGAAGGACTGGAACTCATACATTATTCCGACAGGAACCGTTACAGGATACCTGATTATATGCGTGTCGACCTTTCACTTAAAGTCACGGGCAATCTGAAGTCGCGCAAAATTGCACATCCTTACTGGACATTCTCTGTTTATAACCTGCTGGGCCGTGAGAATGTTTATTCCATCTATTTCACCAGGACCAATGGCATTGTGAAAGGATATAAGCTTTCGGTATTTGGGAATGCAATTCCTTCTGTAACCTTCAGTTTTGATTTTTAGCATTATGCGGTTATTATTTTCCATAAGCGGCTTAACGGTTCTCCTGGCATTGACAGGGTGCATCACCGAATTCTATCCAAAGACAGGTGAGTCGCAATCCCTTCTCGTTGTACAGGCTCTGCTGACCGATCAGCCTGAGAAAAATGTAGTTAAATTGTCGAGATCACATTCTCTTGAACTGAAGGAAAAATCCTTACCTCTCGAAGGATGCAGGGTGATCATTGATGACAATAATGAGAACAGTTACGAGCTGGAGGAAACGGAACCGGGAACCTATGTTACCGATCCTGATTTTTTCAGGGGAATGACCGGATATATTTATACCCTTAGGATTTATGAGATGAATGCAGGAGAGACAGTCCGTTCTTATGAATCCATACCCATGGAAATGAAACCGGTCCCGCCTGTCGACACCATCTGGTATGAAAAGGTTGTGATGCCTGAAAATGACATCTCCGGAACACCCGTTGAAGGATGCCGGGTTTATCTGAGGACTGTTGATCCTGAGGGTCTTTGCAGCTATTTCAGGTGGGATTTTACGGAGACCTGGGAAATCCGGATTCCATACGATGTTGACAATAACAAGTGCTGGATAACAAGAAAATCCACCTCCATAAACGTAAGGAATACATCTATCCTGACAGACAATATCATAACCAGGCAACTGGTTAACTTTGTCTCAAATGAGACAGACAGGCTGGGTGTAAGGTACAGCATGCTGGTAAACCAGTACAGCCTGAGCGAGGATGAATTCAGCTACTGGGAAAGACTTCAGAATGTGGGGGAGGAATTGGGAAGTCTGTATGATATTATTCCTGCTTCAGTATCCGGTAATATACACTGCCTGGAATATCCCAATGAGAAGGTTCTCGGTTATTTTAGTGTTTCGGGCCGCAGTTCGCGCAGGATTTTTATCAGGGACAATTTTAAAGGGCAGCCCGATTATTATAGCGGCTGTATTGAAAAAACAGTTCCCCGCCAGCCTTCTCCCCCAGGTTTCAATGAGACCGTATGGGAGGTGACTTATGACAGGTACACACAGGCAGGGGAAATGTATATTACTTCAAATAAGGGGTGCGTGGATTGCACAGTAAGGGGTTCAGCAATAAAACCGGATTTCTGGGATGAAGAGTAAGTGGAAAATATCTTATCCTCACGGCTTTGCAGCAAGGCGGTTAATATTAGCACTTGTGGTGTTATTTTTCCTGAGGTCCGGCTGTCTTCCCGGTCAGATCCGGCCGGTTTCGCCTGATTCCGCCACTTCGGGCCTTCAGGAGTATGGCAGCTTGTTTCCCCTTGAGAAAATTTATGTTCACACTGACCGTGAGGAGTATATTGCCGGAGAGAACCTGTGGTTCAGTCTGTACCTTTTCGAAGGTCAGGCCGGTAAACTGTCATCTTCTTCAGAAATTGCATATCTGGAGATATTGAATCCGGGAAACAGCCCCGTTGTGCAGAGCAGGATAAGGCTCGACAAGGGCCTCGGGTCAGGGCTGGCTGTCCTGTCCGATACTCTGGGTTCAGGCGCCTATACCTTGAGAGCTTATACCGGCAGCATGAAAAATCTGATGCCCGGTAACTGCTTCAGTAAGGTAATAAATATTTATAATATTCTGAATACTAAGAACTTTGTGGCAGTTTCCCATGGAGAGGCAGAGGCAGAAAGTCGTTCAGCAGGCAGGCCATCAGATGAGAGAAAGGTAAGTAAATCACCTGTTGCAAATCAGCTTATTGAATTATCTGATCCGGGCCCTGTCGGGATCAGGGAAAGAATAGTCCTTGAATTTCAGCTGGGCAAACCCGGAGAAACTTCCGGGCAGGTTGGGAATTTCAGCGTTTCCGTTTCTCCTTGTGGCAGCAATCCGGCTCCCGACATAGATGAATACCTTTTTTCCGGCTCCGACAATAGAAGGATCAGCCGGACTGCTGTATCGCCGGGCAATTATCCGGGTCTGATATACAAGGCTGAAAATGAGTATCATTTTCTCCGTGGTCAGCTTATCGACAGGAGCGGACAGGGATTGGATTCAGGCCGGTATATGTTCCTTTCAATACCCGGGAAGAGCGCTTTATTCCAGTATTCCCTCACGGATAATGAGGGATGGTTTGAATTCAGCATTCCCATTACGGATGGCCGGAATAACTTCATAATACAGCCTGAGGACCCGGGTACAAATGATGCAATCAGAATGGAGTCTTCCTTTTCGGACAGGTATCCTTCATCGGCACCCTTGGCCTCTTCTCAGGGTAGTGCAACAGCTCCTCATATAGCGAAATGGAGTGTCAACTATCAGCTGAGAAGGATTTTCAGTACCGACAGCGTCCTTCCTCCTGTTGAATCCGGATCCTACGGATTGCCGGCGAAAAGGTTTTATGGCCGTCCTGAGACAGAACTCTTTCTTAAGGATTACATAGATCTTCCGCTTATGGAGGAAGTGTTTTATGAGCTGCTCAGCGGGGTTCAGCTCAGAAGCAGAAGGTCGGGTTATGAAATAACGATGACGGATCCCGTCTACAACAAGCAATATGAAAAGTCACCGGTAACCTTTGTTGATGGGGTTGTGGTCAGGGATCCTTCAGTCATTGCCGGACTCGATCCCGCAAAGGTTGAAAAGATAGACGTCATCAGGAGCCGGTACGTAGTGGGCGACTATCTTTTTTTCGGCCTTGTGAATGTAATTACCGGAGCAGGAGATTTCAGCGATATAGCCCTTCCGGAATATGCAGTAAGGCTTCCATACAGGATTTTTGAGCCTGAACCCAGGTTCTGGTCACCCTCGTACACTGATCCCGAAAGCAGGCAAAGCCGGATACCAGACCTCAGAAACACTCTTTACTGGAACCCGTCAGTTAAACCAGGAAGTGATGGCAGATTCAGTGTTGAATTCTGGTCATCGGATTATGTTACAAACTATGAAGTTAATATTCAGGGTGTTGATTCAAACGGAGAACCCTTGTCGTTTCATAAAACAATAATGGCAAAATAACATCCTGTGAGAACATCAGTCTGTCTCACGAGAGGGGCTACATGTTAATGATCTCCGACTCCGGAAGGCCGTACTCCTCCTTCATTTCGATGCCGAGTTTCCTGAGTTCATCGATAACCGGGTTGTAAATCTCGGGCACCACAGGCCTGTAGACTCCGGTAAGATTTATTTGCTTTTCAAGGATCATCTTCACAGCCACCGACGCCGGGAGTGCGACTGTTCTTGCAACTGCCGTGTTTGTCGCGGGTGATCCGTAATCGAGCATCGATGATTTTATAACCTCTTTTTTGCCGCCGGGATAGGAAGCCAGGAAGATATGCTGCATTACCACCATGTCGCGGTCTTTTTCCGTCATCATCATCTTGCTTATCATTCTTCCCGATGTGATTTCGAAGGGGGAGGTCTTCGTACATTCGAGCTTCTCATTTCCAAAAAATCCAAGCCATTCGAGGGAGTCGAGGGCCACTGATGATACCGGTATGCCAAGTTTTAGAGCCAGATTCTCACGGAGGTTTGAAACGCCCAGGCCCGACCGTTCGGAAAGGAATCCTGCATAATCTTTTCCGGTATAATCTATTATGGTGTCATCGAGCATGTTAAGCGCCTTCATCAGGTCGAGCGTCTCGCACCATCCCCTGAACCTGAAAGTTCCGCGGTACATCGTCGATACCTCGGGTATCCCGTAAATATCCATATAGCTTATTGAATCCCTGTTGGGATATACCTCCATCTCGCCCACTCCCGGAAAACTGTAGGAGAACCTGTCTTTGAACAGGTTTACGGGTTCAATAGTCACTCTTCCACCATTTTTAAGATACAGTGCGCTGTTCCGGCTTGCCAGAACCACCCCCTTGGGGCTCCATGAGAATTTGTATTTCATCGGGTTACCGGTATCCTCCGGTGCAGGAAGAGCGCCGCACAGCGACCAGAATTTCTCTACCTTGCCGCCTCCGGAGTGAATATGGTCGATCACTTTCATTGCTGTCATGTGATCTATTCCCGGGTCAAGTCCTATCTCATTAAGCAGAAGGACTCCCGCTCGTTTTGCAGCCGTGTCGAGAGCCTGCATTTCGGGTTGTACGTATGATGTTGTAACAAGAGGCTTGCCGGATTTTATGCAGGCTTTTGCTGCAAGGGCATGATACCTGTAGGGAAGGAATGAAACCACAATGTCGTGCTGGCCGGTAAGCTTGTCAAGCGTTTCTGTCTCATCTGTCGACCATCTCATCGATGATCCGTTTGGATGGCCCTTTATCATCCTGTCAGCCTTTTCTTTAGTTGTGGTTGCAACCTTTACAGCGTATTTGTTATTCAGCAGGAATTCTACCATAGGTTTTACTACCATCCCTGCTCCCAGGATAAGGACTTTCTTCATTTCCGTCAGGTATTTGTTAATATTTCCCACAAGTTACGAAAAGAGGTGAAGCTGAACAATGATAATTGTTACCTGTGGGAGGCCTGTTCTCACTCTGCTTTACCCTCAGCCGCCCTAAAGCCTGTTTTACCCCCCACCCCCCCTAAAGGGGGGCTTAAAGAACTAATGATGAGGTATATATAAGTATGGAAATTATCCACACTCAAATAGTTTACTGTTTTTGGATATAACACTAATGGATTCCTGGTAATCTGATCTGGTATTACCCCATAAATAGTTGTAATAAAGCGATCTAACCCCCCTTTGGGGGGGCAGGGGGGTGGACCCAACAGGTACGAAAAATCAATACACAGGGGAAGGAATGCAAAAGGAAATGAAGTGATCCGGCATGATACCAAAATAAATTATCTTTGTTTTTGACCAATTGTTGAAATGTTTCCTGCTGTTCCCCATGGCCGAAGATCAGAAATATGTTGAGACACCGCTGATGAAGCAGTATTATCACGTCAAGGCAAAGCATCCTGACGCAATTTTGCTTTTCAGGGTAGGGGATTTCTACGAGACCTTCGGCCCTGATGCCATAAAAGCCTCGGAGATACTGGGGATCACCCTCACTAAGAGGGCAAACGGGTCAGCATCCTCTGTGGAACTTGCCGGATTTCCATATCATGCTCTCGACATCTATCTTCCCAGGCTGGTGAGGGCAGGTCAGAGAGTGGCCATCTGCGAACAGCTTGAGGATCCTAAACTGACGAAAAAGATAGTAAAAAGGGGTATTACGGAGCTTGTTACACCGGGTGTGTCTTTTGATGATAATGTACTTACCCACAAGGAGAACAACTTTCTTGCTGCAGTTCACATCGACAAAAAAGCCGCAGGTGTTGCCTTTCTTGATATTTCCACAGGAGAATTCCTTGCGTCGGAAGGAACTTTTGAGTATATCGATCAGTTGCTGAATAACTTTCAGCCCAAGGAGGTTCTCTATGAGAAAAGGAAAAATGAACTCTTTACTGAGAATTTCGGAACAAAGTTTTATACATTCAAACTCGACGACTGGATCTTCACCCCTGAAGCTGCATCCGACAGGCTTCTTAAGCAGTTCGAGACTACCTCACTCAAGGGTTTCGGGGTCCAGAACCTTTCGCTGGCCGTTATAGCAGCCGGTGCAGTTCTTTACTACCTCGACATTACCCAGCATTCGCAATTGGGGCATATTACCAATCTGTCGAGGATAGATGAGGACAGGTATGTATGGCTTGACAAGTTCACCATCAGGAACCTCGAGCTGTTCCATACTCCATACGAGGGAGCCCGCACCTTCATTGATGTTATCGACCGGACTATTTCTCCGATGGGAGGGAGAATGCTGAAGAGGTGGATTTCGCTTCCTCTGAAGGACATGCAGCCGATAACCGACAGGCACGTTATCGTGGAATACCTCATTTCTGCCGGGAATGTCAGGCATGAGATTGCCGGACTGATGCAACAGGTGGGCGATCTCGAGAGACTTGTTTCCAAAGTGGCTGTAGGAAGAGTGAATCCAAGAGAAGTTGTTCAGCTGAAGAGAGCTCTCCGGGCGCTGGTTCCGATAAAGGAACTGTGCGAGAAAAGCAGTTGCAGTCCGCTTGCAATACTTGGTGAGCAGCTTAATCCTTGCCAGATTATTGCCGACAGGATAGAAAAGTGGCTTTACAACGATCCCCCAGCCCAGCTTATAAGGGGGAAGGTTATCTCGGAAGGAGTCTCTGAAGAGCTTGATGAGCTCAGGAGAATACTTTATACGGGTAAGGATTATCTTAATGATCTTCAGTCGCGCGAAATACAGAAAACAGGCATTACCTCGCTAAAGGTAAGTTTCAACAATGTATTCGGGTACTATATAGAAGTAAGGAACACCCACAAGGACAAGGTTCCCGCGGAGTGGATACGCAAGCAGACTCTTGTAAGCGCCGAACGCTATATCACGGCCGAGCTGAAGGAATACGAGGAGAAAATACTCGGAGCGGAGGAGAAGATCATTGCACTCGAGACGAAACTGTTCAACGACCTCGTCCAGTCGATAGTTGAATACATTCCTCCCATTCAGCTTAACTCCTCGGTGATAGCCAGGCTCGACTGCCTTTATTCATTTGCCCTGGTATCGGAGGAGAACAATTATGTAAGGCCCGTTATGGATGATTCGATGCGGCTTGATATCAGGGACGGCCGTCATCCGGTGATAGAGAAGCAGCTTCCTCCCGGTGAATCATACGTGCCTAACGATTTGTATCTGGATACAGACGATCAGCAGATAATAATACTTACAGGTCCGAATATGTCGGGTAAGTCGGCTCTTCTCCGGCAGACAGCCCTGACAGTTCTTATGGCCCAGACAGGCTGTTTTGTTCCTGCCAGGGAAGCAACAATCGGCATTGTCGACAAGATATTCACAAGAGTGGGAGCCTCCGACAACATTAGTCTGGGCGAGTCGACTTTTATGGTTGAGATGAATGAGACGGCGAGTATCCTTAACAACCTGTCGGACAGGAGTCTTGTTCTTCTCGATGAGATAGGGAGGGGGACCAGCACCTACGACGGAATCTCGATAGCATGGGCCATGGTTGAATATCTTCATGAGAACAGGCACAGGGCGAAGACGCTCTTTGCCACTCATTACCACGAGTTGAATGAGATGGAGAACTCATTTCCAAGGGTCAGGAATTACAATATCTCTATCAGGGAATTCAACAATAAGGTTATTTTTCTAAGGAAGCTCAAGAGGGGAGGCAGCGAGCACAGTTTCGGGATCCATGTGGCCAGGATGGCCGGTATGCCCCGGAGTGTCGTTTCGCGTGCTACTGACATTCTGAAGGAACTTGAGCAGAGCCACGAGAAACAGGAGCTTGCCAAGCCTATTGCCGGTCTGGCCGGTCACAGGGAAGGATACCAGCTCAGCTTTTTTCAGCTCGACGACCCGGTCCTGAAGCAGATCCGCGACGAGATACTCGGTCTTGACATCGACAACCTTACTCCCATGGAAGCTCTGAACAAGCTGTACAATATAAGGAAGTACCTGAAGTAAGGAGTCGTGCGGTCATGCGGTCATGCGGTCTTGCCGTCCATGCTCCTCATTCCTCATTCCTCTGCTTCTGTCTTCCGTCTTCGGTCTTCAGGCTTAAAAAACATATCGTTTCAGGTAAAAAACTTATCGAATATCATATGGATTTTTATTGTTTTACAATAAAAATTCGTATGTTTTCAACACTGATTTTCATGTTTTGCAGGTTCAGCTATATTTCGCAACTTTGTGTCATAATAAATGATGGAATATGAGAAGAGTGATTTTTCTTTTTGCAGCGGTAATGGTCATTGCTGCTTCATGCGACACGAGTAAGACAAGTCTGTTCGGAAGCAGAAAAACCGAAAAGGAACCGGAAGGGACTTCTATAAAAGCTTCGGTTCTTATGCCTGCAACTCCCATTTCCGTTCCCATAAAGGAAGTTGAGGAGAAACTGGTTCCCAATGAGAACCGGGAGCCTTCGCCGGGAAAATACTTTGTAATTATCGGCAGCTTCAGGGATCCTGCAAATGCCAGGGACCATCAGGCGCTGGTAGGTAAGGACGGCTTCAATTCAGAAGTACTCAGGAACGATGCCGGATTGTACAGGGTATCTGTTATGGCAACCGACGATATAATGGTTGCAAGAAATGAGATCGGACGGATCAGGACGAAATTTCCCTCATACTCCGATACCTGGCTTCTGATCAGAAAATAGCCGGATAGAAGCAGGGCAATTGAGAAAGTTCAGATACCGGAACAGCAACTTCCGGTATGTCCGTATTGTAATTTCCTGTCACTTTTCCCCCGGGGCAAAAAAGGGATAATGACTGCGGGTTCAACGGGATTATTCAGTATATTTCAGTTTTGAAACATTAGTGTGCCACTTGGTGCATCATGACAGGAAACAGGACAAGGCTGAGTATCCGGGAAAGGATCTATAAGATAATTTTCGTTGCAGGCGACAGGTACAGATCAATTGTAAGGTGGCTGGATGATCTGAGCCGTTTTATACTTGTTGTTTCGATTTCTCTCTTCCTTACGGGTTTTGTGTTCTATGTGGGCTTCATAGTGTCGGAGGAGAGCCTGAAAAGTCTCAGGGCGGCTTTCAGGATACTTTTCCTGGTTATTTATTTTGCCAAGTATCTCCCTGAACTGCTTTCGGCAGGGAAGAAATTCAATGCATCGCTGATTTTCAGGGCTATAGTATTTCTGTTTTGTTCGGCAGTTTTAATCTCAAATTTCGGATTACCTGAAAAGCCCGCATCAATATGGGCTAACTTCAATGGGATAGTACCTCTCATTATCGCTCTCTTTCTGATGGCAGTATCTGAAATTTCGGAACTTCTCAGGAGGATCAGCACTGTAAAGATCCAGCCGGCAATGGTATTTTCCACCATATTCCTGCTTATTATTTTCCTTGGCACGGGATTGCTGATGCTCCCGAAGGCTCATTTTCAGGATGTAACCTTTCTCGATGCCCTTTTTACTTCAGTGAGCGCTGTGTGTGTCACCGGACTGGAAGTGACGGATACTGCAACATCATTCACAATGCTTGGGCAGGTTATACTCCTTATTCTTTTCCAGATGGGAGGGCTGGGAATAATGACATTTACAGTTTTTTTCAGCTTCATCTTCACCTCCAGTTCTTCCTTCCGCGACGGCATACTTCTTACCGAGCTCTTTTCATCCGAATCAATGGGGAGTTTTTACAGGATACTTGCCAAAATCTTTCTTCTGACTCTTCTGACTGAAACAGCCGGAGCTCTTCTGATTTACGGGGTTCTTGAACATGATGTGGGTGAAAGGATTTTCTTCTCGGTTTTTCACTCGGTATCGGCTTTCTGCAATGCCGGTTTTTCAACGCTGCCCGACGGACTGGCAACGGAAGGGATCAACAGGAACGGTTCACTCAAGATAATCATTTCCGTTCTTGTAATACTAGGAGGAATAGGATTCCCGGTGCTTCTGTATGTCTACCGGTATTTCAGGCATCTGGTTCTCGTTTTTTTCAGAAAGATCAGGAGAAGGCAGAAGCCCGTCAGGCCTGAGCAGCGCAACATTCCGGTAAGGATAGTGATAGGCACTTCAGCGATCCTGATACTTGCCGGGATGGCGCTTTTCTGGTTCTTTGAGAAGGATGGCAGCCTGAGCGGTGACGACAGCGCGATGAAACTGGTGGATGCTTTTTTTGGCAGCGTTAGCGCAAGGTCTTCAGGTTTCAACACCATGAACGTCTCTCTTTGGAGCTATCCCACGGTTTTCATGATGATGATACTGATGTGGATCGGGGCTTCTCCGGGGTCGACAGGGGGAGGGATAAAGACAACCACCTTCACCATAGCTGTTCGGTCGGCCTGGAATTATATAAGGGGAAGGGAATCTCTCAGGGTGAGCAACAGGGAGGTAAGCAATGATACCATAAGAAGGGTGCTGGCTATTGTTCTTTTCTCACTCCTGTTTCTCGCGGCGGGATTTATGGGTCTCATGCTGACGGAGCCGGGTAAGAATCCGGTTCACCTTCTGTTTGAAACCGTGGCTGCATACAGTACCTCAGGACTGAGTCTGGCCGACCCGTCGACCTTTTCAGCCGCCGGCAAGCTTATTATGATCCTTCTTATGTTCATAGGAAGGATCGGCCCGTTGACACTGCTTGCCGGTATATTTTCAGCACAGGGGAAAAGATATTCAAGATACCCTGAGATTGACATCGTTATAAACTAAAGAATATGAAATACATAGTAATAGGGCTCGGCTATTTTGGATCAAACCTGGCATCAAAGCTCACCGGTATGGGGCATGAGGTTATTGGGATTGATAATCATCCCGAAAGGCTTGATGAGCTGAAGGACAGCGTCACAACAGTGATGAAGATGGATGCGACCAATATCAATGCCATGAAGAGTCTTCCTCTTGAAGAAGCCGATGCAGTAATTGTTGCCATTGGCGAGGATGTGGGATCCTCAATACTGGCAGCCTCCATTCTGAAAAACCTGAAGGTGAAACGGATAATCGGCAGGGCGGTCCACCAGACTCATCACAGTATCCTGAACCAGATAGGGATTGATGAAGTGGTTATGCCTCTTGAGGACTCAGCCGCTCATGTTGCGTCGATGCTTCAGATAAAGAATACCCGGCGGCTTATAGAACTGAATGATGAGTATGCAGTGGCAGAGATACCTGTCCCCTCCAAGTACGTCGGTCATGCCCCGGAGACTATCAGCATCGGCGAAAGGTTCCATCTCAGCATGGTTGCTCTTAAGTGCCCTCCGAAAGAGGGTGTTCTTACATCCCTGTTCAAAAGAGATTATAAGGTCGATATGTCATTTGATCCGGTTGCTCCGCTTGGAGAAAGGGACATCCTTGTGGTTGCTGGCCGCATACTGGATATCAAGCGATTCATCGACAGCTGACCATGCTGGAGGCAAATTGACTATTTACCAGGATATGTAATATTATTAACAATACAACCAAAACAATATTATGCGCAAATTAAGATTGATAGCCGTGTTTTTGCTGATCAGCCGGATTCTGGCATATTCCCAGACCGCTGAGATCAGACAGGTTAAGCTTACCGATTTTACCCTGCAATCCTCTGCAGTCATTAAAGCTTCAGGTGAAGAAATTTCACTTCCGGGTTATAAATCCGGGGACTACTGGTATCCGGTTAAGGTCCCTTCTACTGTTCTTTCTGCCCTGGTAGCCAACGGCGTTTACCCCGACCCGAACATGGGTCTCAACAATATGCTGATCCCCGATGCTTCGGATGAGTTCAATAAGAAATACGACCTCGAAAAATTCAGTTTTCTGCCCAATGATCCCAATCCATGGAAGAAGCCCTACTGGTACCGCACCGAATTCCGGGTACCGGCTGTTGATCGCGGACGTCATTTCCAGGTTATATTCAAGGGGATAAATTACCGTGCCGCAGTCTGGGTGAACGGCAGCCAGGTTGCCGACTCTGCCGGAATGGCCGGGATGTTTGCCCAATACAGTCTGGATGTCACCAGGCACATAAAGCCGGGAGAGTCCAATGCCCTTGCTGTTCTGATCTATCCCCTTGATTACCCTGGGACTCCGTCTGCCGAACAGTTGAAGGCGTTTGATGATTTTTATCCCAATGGCGGACCAACCGGCGATATAGGAAAGAATGTTACCATGCTGTGTTCGGTAGGTTGGGACTGGGTGCCGCCGGTGCGCGACCGGAATATTGGGATATGGCTGCCGGTATATCTCAGGACAACAGGAGGGGTAACCTTTGGAAATACAAAGATCACGACTTCATTCCCCGGAGAGCAGGACACATCGGTCGCAAAAATCTCTCTCGGACTTACTCTTTTCAACCATACAGGCTCCAACGACATGGGAAAACTGACAGTAAAGATCTCTCCCGCGAATTTCAGGGGAAGAACGGTTCAGTTTTCCAGGAATGTGGCTGTCGGAGCCAACGCAACCAATACGGTGGAGCTGAGTCCCGAAAACACCAGGGAACTTACCATCAGCAAACCGGCAGTATGGTGGCCCAACGGATACGGCAAGCCGAACCTTTACAGGATAAGCCTGAGTTATACCGGTCAGACTGGGGTTTCGGACGATACCACATTCCTTTTCGGTGTCAGGACGGTTTCGTCAAAGTCGGTTGAGATTGACGGCAACTGGCGCCGCGATTTCTACGTGAACGGAAGAAGAGTCCATTTAACCGGCGGAGCATGGGTTCCTGATTTCATGCTGAACCGCGATTCGCTGAGGTATGATTATGAGATGAGGCTTTGCAGGAATGCAAATATTAACCTTGTAAGGATATGGGGAGGAGGAGTCACTCCATGTGATGAGTTTTTCGATGCGGCCGACAGGTATGGTCTTCTTGTGTGGTCCGATTTCTGGATTACGGGCGACACCCAGGGAGAGTTCAAGGGATCGCCCGACTGGCCGCTGGAGAGTGAGGTTTTCAAGCGCAACGTTGAGAGTACTATACTGAGGATAAGGAACCATCCGAGCCTGCTGGTCTGGACCGGAGGAAATGAAGGCCATGCAAGGAGGGAGCTTTATGATTTCATGAGGAACAGCATAATTTCGCTCGACGGCACCCGGCCTTTTATCCCGAGTTCATCCGGATTTGCGAAGCTGCCCGGGGGCTGGCCTGCCTCATGGCCCGACAATAATCCCTCAGGTGTCTACAGCGGCGGTCCCTATACCTGGCAGGATCCCGTGAGCTCATATAAAAGAGCTGTTTCGGCAAAGGACTGGGTGTTCAAGGATGAAACCGGACTTCCGTCAATGCAGCCTTACAATATTCTGCCAAAAATAATTCCCGGTCTGGTGTGGGATAAATCTTTGCCATACCCTCTTAACAATACCTGGGGTTACCATGATGTGTGCACGGGCAACGGAAGGTGGGACAATTATTACAGCGATATGATAAAGCGTCATGGAGAAGCTGAAAGCATGGAACAGTTCTGCGACAGGATGCAGCTGATGAATGCAGTCGGCTACCAGGGTATCTTCGAAGCTGCGGGCCACAGGCTGAATGATATCGGCGGTGTGATGCTCTGGAAGCTCAATGCGGCATTCCCGAGCCTCGTATGGCAGGTGTACGACTGGTTCCTCATGCCCAATGCAGGCTATTATTTCATGCAGAATGCATGCGAACCTGTGCATGTTCAGCTTAACCTGCTTAACAATAAGGTGACTGTGCTTAACAGGTCGTACAGGAACGTTTCAGGACTGACAGTGGAGGCTGATGTTTTTTCGGTTGACCAGAAGAGAATCTTTACCGGCAATGCCGGCATTGATCTCGGAGCCACTGATGTAAAGGAATCAATCGACCTTGAGAAGGTGCTGAAGGAAGCTCAGGGTATCTCGTTTGTGATCCTGAACCTGAGGGATAAAGCCGGGAATGTCGTCTCACACAATTCATACTGGATTTCCCGGTCAGGCGATTACAGGGCGCTGAACGACATGTCTTCCACAGGTGTGGAGACAATGGTCCTGAAGTCGGAAACGGACGGAAATGACCGGACCTGGAAGATCAGGATCAGGAATAACCAGTCGGGGATAGCCTTCTTTATAAGGCCCCAGGTGCTTATGGACGGAGATGAGATTCTGCCGTCATTCTGGTCGCAGGGATATTTCACCCTGGCGCCCGGTGAGGCAACAGAGCTTACTCTTACCTGTCCGCTGTCAAAACTTTCGGGCGGCACACCAATGCTGAAAGTGTCGGGATGGAATGTGCCGGCATCATACAAACTGATGAAAGATTGAAAATTTATGCTGCTTGCTTTAACCAATGCCAGGATATTCACAGGTGCTGAGACGGTAGAAGGGAAAGCCCTGCTGGTCAGAAATGGAATTATTGATTCAATGATATCTCCCCGGGATATCCCCTCCGGATATGAAATAATCGATTGCGGGGGAAACCATCTTTGTTCCGGATTCATCGATCTTCAGATCGCCGGGGGAGGAGGGTATCTTTTTTCAGCCGAACCGACTCCGGAAGCCCTGAATGCAATCACCGGGGCAATAGTACGTACCGGGACCACGGGTTTCCTGATCGCGATCCCAACCAACTCGATGGAGGTTTACAGGCAGGTCATCAGGGTTGCGGCAGAGAATCCGAATCCTGCACTTCTCGGATTGCATGTGGAGGGTCCGTTCCTTAATCCGGTGCGAAGGGGCGCCCATATCAGGGAATATATCAGGCCTCCGGTCAGGGAGGATGTTGAAGCTATTGTCTCTCAGGCAGAAGGTGTCGTAGGGATGATGACTGTGGCGCCGGAAGTCTGCTCCCGTGAAATGATTGAACTGCTGATTAACAAAGGGATAGTGGTTGCAGCAGGCCACAGCAACGCTACTTTCAAAGAGGCGGTGGAAGGATTCAGAAACGGCATAATGACAACAACCCATCTGTTCAATGCAATGTCGCAGCTCCATCACCGTGATCCGGGATTGCCGGGAGCTGTGTTCCGGACACCCGGAGTGTTTGCCAGCATTATTGCCGACGGAATACATGTTGATTACAACATGGTATCCATAGCAAAGAAACTCATGGGCGACAGGCTTTTCCTTATTTCGGATGCAGTGGAGGAAAACCGGAAGGAATCCTACATGCATATAAGAAAGGAGGACAGGTTCACCCTTCCCGACGGGACTCTTTCGGGATCGGCCCTTACCATGATGAAAGCCGTGGAGAATTGCGTGAAACATGTCTCCATACCGCTTGAGGAGGCTCTCAGGATGGCAACACTGTATCCGGCGAGGGTGATGGGACTCAGTGACAGGGGCAGGATCGGATCCGGATGCCGGGCCGATCTGGTTGCATTTGATGATGAATTCATCGTTCAAAAGGTCTGTCTGAATGGCAGAATTATATAAAACCGGGGCACAGGACCCTATGACAAATTGAAAAAGCCAGTTTAATGTTCAGGTATTATTCAGATCTGATCTTCATCCTTTTCCTGACAGCCTTGGCGGCCTGTTCAGGGAACGACGATCATGTATTTACATTCAGTCATGGTGCAATAATCCGGGGAGACACCTCTGTTCCGGAAATAGCGCTGGTTTTCTCCGGAGACGAATTCGGCGACGGACTGGAGTTCATATCGGGGATGCTTGAAGGTGAAGATATCAGGGCATCTTTTTTTCTCACAGGAAAGTTTTACAGGAACAGGGAGTTTGAACCATGGGTAAAATCTCTTGCCGCAGGCGGAAATTACCTGGGTTCACACTCCGACAATCATCTGCTATACTGTGACTGGGAAAAAAGGGACAGCCTTCTTGTTACCAGGAAGGAATTTATTGATGACCTTGAAGATTCCTATAACGAATTGCAGAAATTCGGAATTGAAAAAGAGCAGGCGCTCTGGTTCCTTCCTCCATATGAGTGGTATAACGATTCAATTGCCATATGGACCGGGGAATATGGTCTTCAGCTCATAAATTTCACCCCGGGGACAAGAAGCAATGCCGATTACACCCTTCCTGAAATGGGTACGGGATATGTTGACAGCAGAACAATTTACAATTCTGTCGTTTCCTATGAAAGCATGCAGCCAACAGGTCTGAACGGTTTTATTTTGCTTGTTCATGCCGGTACGGATCCCCGCAGGACCGACAAATTTTATTTTTTACTGCCGGAACTTGTGAGGGAATTGAAAACCAGGGGTTACAGATTTGTGAGGATAGATGATCTCCTGAACGGAACAATGAAAAAAAGATAGCTGATGGAAGTTCTCGGAGTTGATCTTGGAGGCACAAAGCTGGCACTTGCCGTTTTTTCTGAAGGGGGTGAGATTCTGAGCAGTGAGAGCTTACCACTCGGATCCCGTTCAGGGAAGGAGGCAGGCAGTTTTGTAACCGGACTTATCAGGGCAAATCTTGAAAGAGCCCGGAGCGAAGGCTTAAACATTGGATCCGTCGGGGTTTCTGTTCCCGGGATCAGCATGGTGAGGACTGGCACCGTATGGGCTCCCAACATTGAAGGCTGGATCGACTATCCCCTGTACCGCGAAATTAAGGAAGCGGCAGGAGATATTCCGGTTCTGATCGACAGCGACAGAGCCTGTTCGATTCTGGGCGAAGTATGGATGGGAAATGCAAAGGGCTGCAGGGATGCAGTATTCCTTGCTGTAGGAACAGGGATAGGGGCAGGAATTCTTTCAAACGGTGAGGTTCTCAGAGGAAGTGATGATATAGCGGGGGCAATCGGCTGGATGGCTCTCGACAGACCATTCCACTCTAAATATAAAAATTACGGATGCTTTGAATACAATGCTTCGGGCGACGGAATGGCAAGAGTTGCAAGGGAGTTTCTTGAAAAAGAGAACGACTATTCAGGGATGCTGAGGCAGCTTGCCCCTGGAACCATAACCTCCCGTCACATCTTTGCCGCCATGGATGCGGGAGATAAGCTGGCGGATCAGGTGCTGGGTCAGTGCATTGTATTCTGGGGAATGGCAGTGGCAAACATTGTCAGCCTCTTAAATCCTGAGAAAGTAATTCTGGGAGGCGGCGTTTTCGGGCCCGCAGTACGATTCATTCCCGAAATCACTAAGGAATCGGAACTCTGGGCACAGCCGGTAAGCATCAGGAAGGTAAAAATTGAAGCTTCGGGGCTTGAAGGAGAAGCCGCCGTTTATGGAGCAGGTTATCTGGCCCTGAAGAAGGCCAATGCCCTGAATCATTAAATATTTGAAGATGTATAACAAACGGATAGTATTCTGGTCGGCCTGTTTCGGCATGCTGCTTTTTGGCGTGGCGCTTATTACTCTTGGTTCGATTGCTACCGACCTGAAAGACAAGCTTGGGATGAGCGAAATAGAAACAGGCACACTGTTTTCAATCCTTCCTTTCGGTATCCTTGTCGGGTCGCTTATTTTCGGACCTGTTGCCGACAGGTACGGGTACAAATTACTTCTGACAATCACCTGCATATTTCTTGCAGCCGGATTTGAGGGTGTTGCATTTTCTTCCTCGTCGGCACTGCTTAAGCTTTCAATATTTCTTATCGGATTATCAGGAGGAGTGCTTAACGGTGCTACCAATGCACTCGTTTCAGATATAAGCAATTCAGACCGGACGGCAAACATAAGCCTGCTGGGGGTGTTCTTTGGAATAGGAGCCCTGGGGATTCCCCTTATGCTGGGTTCTGCAGGGGAGAAGGCCGGATTTGAGGGGATAGTCTCATCAGTAGGGCTTGTTTCGCTTTTTGGTGCAATCATTTACGGATTAATAAAGCTGCCTCCTCCCAAAAATAAGGAGAAGATCCCCTTTTCACTGATAAAGGGATTTTTCAGTGACAGTGTGTTGCTGCTGATTGCTTTTTATCTCTTCTTTCAGAGCAGTTTTGAAGGGTTGATGAACAACTGGACAACGAGTTACCTTTCTGATCATCTTTCTCTGTCGCAGCCAAAGGCACTTCTGGGCCTTTCGCTTTTTGTGGGCGGAATGGTCTCGATGCGGCTTGTAACCGGGTTACTGATCCGTAACATGCCGCCTGCCAGGATGCTTGCCATTTCATTTTTCCTGCTGATAGCAGGTTTAGCGCTGTTAATCACAGGAAGAGCTGCAGCAGTGGCGCATACCGGATTTTTCCTGATCGGTACCGGACTTGCCAACGGATTTCCGGTAATGCTCGGCCTGGCAGGGGAGAGATATGAGAAACAGTCGGGGACCGCCTTCAGCTTTGTGCTTACCATTGCACTCCTGGGGAATATGATAATTAACTACATAATGGGAATCATTTCCGAGCATACCGGAATAGGCAACCTCGTGCTTGTGATTTGTTTTGAGACTCTGATTATGATACTTCTTGGATTAATGATATTTAAAAACTATAAAAAGAAAAGACTATGAAACTGGCGATGCAATGGCTTGAGAATGCAAGGGACGTGATGACACGTATTGAAGAAACCCAGGAAGAAAACATTACAAAGGCTGCCCTCCTGATGGCTGACACCATCCAGGCCGAACGATGGGTCCATACCTTCGGATGCGGTCATGCTACACTCCCGATTGAGGAAATGTACCCGAGGATAGGAGGGTTTGTAGGATTTCATCCCATGATCGAGCTCCCTCTTACTTTTTTTACAAGGATCACAGGCGAAATGGGAGTTCACCAGTTTGTATTCCTTGAACGTGTTGAGGGCTACGGAAGGGAGATCATGAAAGGGTATGATTTCGACAAGAGGGATATAATGTGGCTTTTCAGTCATTCAGGAATAAACAATGTCAATATCGACATTGCCATCGAAGCAAGGAAGAGAGGAATGAAGGTTATTGTTTACGGTTCGGCTGCGGCAGCTAAGGGAAAGAAGACCAGGCACTCGAGCGGAAAGACGATCTTCGACCTGGCCGATGTTGTTGTCGATACCTGCGCCCCCATCGAGGATGCTTCTGTTCCGCTGATGAACCACCCCGACAAGATTGGCCCGGTATCAACAATGGCATTTGTAACCTGTGTATGGATGACGATTACTACAGTTGCCGAAATTCTGGCCGAAAGAGGAGTAAAACTTTTCATTCATCCTTCACACAATGTTGCCGGCGATGGAAAAGAAAGGGAAAGGCTGGATGAGGCTCTTGCCGAATACAAAAGACGAATTGCCGGGGTTTAAATCCCGGATTATTGACCGGAAGGAATTTTTGCCTGGTGGATGACAGCCTGGGGGAATGGTATTTCAATTCCTTCCTTATCAAAAGCTATTTTGAGCCTTTTCCTTAGTTCCCCAGCAATTTCCCATTGTTTAAGAGGTTTGGTATCTCCAAGGATCTTTATAATAATAGCAGACTGGTCGAATCGTTGCACCCTCAGAAATTTCGGAGGAGAAATTATTGATTCACGAAAAACGGGATCTTCGGCAAGTTCCGTTCCTGTCCTGTTGATCACCCTGATCAGATGTTCAAGGTCGGTATCGTATGCAATTCCGATTTCGATATTTACCCTTGCAAAGTCTTTTGAAAGATTCGAAACAAGGACAATGGATCCGTGATTTATATGGTGAACAGTGCCGTCCATGTCCCTTAAGGTGGTCTTTCTCAAAGTTATGTCCTGAACCACCCCTTCAGTGCCGTCTATCTTCACAACATCACCTATCCTGTACTGGTTTTCGAGTATCATAAACAAGCCTGTGATAACATCTTTTATAAGGTATTGTCCGCCAAATCCGACAGCCACGCCTACTATCCCGGCTCCGGCAAGTATCGGTCCGATTTTAAGGCCGAATTCCTGAAGGATCATTAGCAAAGCCAGTACTATGAGGATAACTCTGAGAGCGCCTTTGAAAATGTGTATCAGAGTATTCTCGCGTTTCTGTTCGGCTTCGACCGACATATTTTCGTCGCGGACAACTGCGATCCTGACGGTTCTGACAATTATCCTTCCGATGATTATATTAAGCAGGTATGCCAGAACTGCAATAAAAACTATTTTGATTCCGTGATCAAGAAGCCAGGGGATCAGATTATCAACCCATTTGGTAATATTTTCATGCATATCAGGTAGAGAGTTTACTTGAATTTTACGGCCTGCAATTTAGCAAAAATCCTTCACTGCTGCCTGATCTCTCAGTTACACTGTCGGGCAGAAAATCCCCGGCCGGATGAATGATTTTATTTAATCGCCTTTCGCTTCAGAGCGCCGAAGAGTATGAGATAGATGAGGAACGGAAGGTAAAGGTTGGCTACTACAACAGCCATGAAGGCAGCTCCGTAGAAGAAAAGGACAGAAAATCCAAAGATCGCACTGTTGATTATCACCGTGTATTTTAGTGCTTTGGCCCTGGCTTCCTTCACGGCATCGGTCTCCTCTTTTTCCTGCGACATAGCCAGAAGAAAGCAGCCGGCCAGAAGGAGCAGCATGGTAAGTTCATCGGCGAAGTTAGTGCTGAAGGAAGTGAAAGTTTTGGTTTTCAGATAGGAAGAGATTACGGCAAAAACAGGAATTTCGAACCTGAATTTGAAACCGGCGTACAGTATTGCCATTATTATACCACCGGCCAGAAGCAAGTATCCTGGGATCCTGAATTTATGGGAAAAAAGCATATTGTTTTTTTCAGAGCTCACCACCTTGATATTTTATCATTTCCCCAGAACATAAGACTTGTCAGCAGACCGAATCTTCTTCTTTCTTCACGGGGCATTTTTGAGTACAATTCATCGGCGACAGCCTTCCAATTCTCTGCGATAGGCCTTGTTTTAGCCACCAGTTCCTCAGGGCTTTCGGGATGACTCAGGTGAGTTGACCTTACATTCCCGTCTTTTGTGATATGCAGAAGCGCTTCAGGTGCATCGAAGAAAGGGCAGGGGCGAAGGAAATTTTCCGAAAATGGTTTATGGCCCCGGAATTTTTTGAAGAAAGGTGAACGAAGGGCATCCAGCAGCGACATCTCGTTTATGTTGGAGTCGGAATAATGGCAGAAAGCACATGGTTCCAGATCTCCGTTCGAGTTGATATGGGCAAAATCGTTGCTGGCAGCCACACAGCCAATCGATTTGTGTCCTGAGTTCGGGAAATCGATTATGGTAAACTTCTTCCTTCTCTGGTAGTTTTCTATTTTTTCCTTTACATACGCTCTTTGTTCGGCGGTGCAGCAGAGAGAAGTATCAGCATCGCTTCCGATAGGGAGGTAAGTGAACATCCATCCGAACCAGGCTCCCTTTTCCATAAGGAAATCGAGAAATTCATCGCTGGTGACTGTCAGATAGTTTTTTGAATGGTAACAAATTGAGAATCCGAATCCGATATCCTTTTTCTTCAGGAGGTCCATGGCAGCAATAACCTTGTCGTAGGTTCCGGAACCGCGTCTCATGTCGGTTTCTTCTCTGAAACCCTCGATGCTCAGGTAGAGATTGAGGTTTCCCAGTCTTGCCATCTCATCAGCAAAAGGCTCATCTACAAGGGTTCCGTTTGTGAAAAGTCCATAGGTAAGTCCCGAATGCTTTTTGCACAGTTTCAGGATGTCATTTTTTCTCATAAGCGGCTCACCGCCTGTCATGAGTATTTCAAACACCCCCATCTTTTTTGCATCTGTCAGTATCTCGTCGAGTTTCTCGTACGACAGATTTATGTTCCTGCTGTAGTCGGCAGCCCAGCATCCCTTGCATTTCAGGTTGCAGGCGCTTGTAGGATCGATCATCAGCAGGCGGGGAAGGACCGTTTTGTACTTCCTGTTCAGGTAAAGCCTCTTCGGGATATAAAAGAGACCGTCGATTGTCAGAAAATCGAAAAGATTCTTAACCTCAAAATAGCGGTAAAGCTTATATATAAAATTCTTATGATGAGGATATTCGGGGATCTCTTTCCTTACTCCCCCGATATGCAGATACTTCATCGGAACGTCAATTTGTTACCATTTACCCATGAAGGGATGATCAGTCGTTTTCGGTACTGGAGTAAACAGGGAATTTTGCCGTAGAATTGTCATCAAAGGTGAATTCAATACCTACCAGTCCGAAGCGGTGGTTTGCATAATAAACCGTTTTCTTGACCCCGAATTTGTTTGTATTCTCTTCAACCTGAATCACTTTGATGTTCATTCCTCCCCAGAAGTAGTCATTGTCGGTCGACTTGGCTGTGACTGTTCTGGTTTTTCCTCCGTTAATATCATAGCTGTCGCCGACATTTGAATCATATTTGACTATAACGCCAGGTTCCAGTCCGTTTATGCTCTCGATTCCTTCGGAAGTTATTCTGAATTCCACATCCGTTATGGTAACATTATCTCCGTTTACGGTTGTCTGAGGATGATTCTGGAGGATACTCTTTATTGTGCTGTTGGTAATTACTGCTGTACCTGAAAATGATGATACCCCGTTTTCAAGCGAAACAACTTCCGCCTGAATGGAACTTACACCGGCAACCGACCCAAATGATGATGAGATGGTCTCTCCAACCTCACCCATTGGTGATTGCGTGCCGCCAAGAGTATCCGTTTTTTCTTTTTTACAGGCAGAGAAAGCAATTGAAATTGCCAGAACAGAGAAAAAGAGTCTTTTTTTCATAAAGAGCAGTTTTAAAGGTTAATGTACAATGGCTAAAAATATTTGTAATAACATTACAAACGCAGCGAATTTGACAAAACGTATATTTTTTATGATTGTTTAACAAATGAATGACAAAAGCCCTGCCGGTTTCAGGGCTTTACTTCTCATTATCAACACAAAAGGGAGTTCCTACCAGCCCGGTGTAAAGTTAAGGCCGAACTGGATATTTTTGAATCCGCCGTTCTGAAGGGGGGCTGCGACATAGGGTTCCAGAATGAGATAACCCAGCAGGTTGATTCTTACCGAGGCTCCGGTGCTTATGAGCGGAGAGCTTTCAGGCGTTTCTTCAGGCAGGTCCTGAACAAGATTCATATTTACGGTTTCAGGCCTGAGGTTCATTGTTACGTTTGTTCCTTCACTCCAGGCCAGTCCTGCATCGACAAATAAATTGATATCTGTCAGAAAGAATTTCGATTTGATAAGTGCGAGCCTTTCGGGTCCCGAGAATGGAATTCTGAGTTCGGCATTTCCAACCACTATTCTTGTTCCGGAGAGCCACGATACATTGAACCTGTTTTCTTCAGCTTCACCCCGGTTGTATCTTACATTCTCGTAACCTCTTACCAGCCATGGGTATCCAAGGTAGAATGGCGTTATCACCCCGTTTTCCGCATCCTTTCCGTACATTCCATAGTTGTAAAGCCTCAATGCAATGGTAAGAGGCCTTGCATAGAAGTATTTCCTGAAGTCGGCAAGGGTTGTAAAGATATCTGCTGCGCCAAAATATTTCTCGAGTTGAAGCCGCGCCCTGTGTCCCTGCATGGGTGCAGTCATGCCGAAATAGGAATTGTCTTCCACATAGGCCAGGGATATCTGCTGGAAGTTGTCGCCCTTTGGTGCATCAAGTTTTTCCTTGTGTCCGCCTATAGGGATTTCCTCCATGGTGTAATAGTAGTTGTACCTGTCGATCCTGTAATAATACCAGGATGATGAAGCCTGCGATTCAAACCTCCTGGTCTGCGAGAGAGGCCAGGAAGCGAAGACAGAAATATTGTCCTCGAACATTCTGATGTAGTCTACCATGAAATTGTAAACCGGCAGTTCAGTTTCATCATACATGATGGTATCGAGGACCAGGCTCATTCCTCCGGTAAGGTAAGGCACGTGTGAGACGGCTCCTCCCCATTTGAGCTTACCTTTCTGGTTGATGAATGCTGCCTGTCCGCCGAAGTCGTAAATCTCCCCGTTGAGGTTGAGTGATGTAAAGAGCTGATTATTGCCTACCATATCGCTGAAGAGGGCATTTACGCTTCCTGACATTCCATTTCTGTACATCCCGGTTGACACGCCTATTCCTCCGGAGTTTGAAATATAATCGAGTTTAAAGCGTGATTTATATGGTATTGTCTTTAATGAATCAGCCTTCAGCACAGGCATGTCTGCCCTGTTGAAAAGGGCTTTGTCAACAATATTCGCTTTAGAATGCTTCAGGGGCGGCAGTGTGGCAGCGCTCATGTCAAAAAAGTTTCGGTCGACCACGGTCTTGTTGAACTGGCTTTCCTCTGCTGTCCATATCTCGTAATCGTTTCTCCTGTAATAGTTGTAAGCTATCAGTTTTCCTCCCAGGGGAACGCTGAGGGCGGGGGAATATGCTGTTATTCCGCTGATCCCCCTTGGGTAGTCGGTGAGCCTGTAGACAAGTCTGGATTCAAATTCGTATTTGTAAAGATTTCTGAACCCGTCAGCATCTGATAGAAAGAAGATCCCGCTTCCGTCGGAAGAAAATTGCGGATTAAGGTTGAAGGCATCCCCGAAGAGGTCGATGACTTCTGTAGTTTTCTTTCTCAGGTCGAAAACTGCTATGTCGAAGCTGAATTTCTTTTTACCTGAAACATCATTAATCCTTTCCTGTGAGTAAACTATTAAGTTGCCATCGGGCGACCATGAGGGATGAAGGTTTGAGGTGAAATCGGAAGTAAGCTTTTCAGTTTCAAAGGTATTCAGATCGAAAAGATAGAGGTCGCTTATTCCGTCGACCGAGCCTGTGACCACTATTTTTTCTCCGTTGGGCGACCAGGAGGGATTTGAGAAAGACTGTACGCCGGGAATCCGGTATTCCCTTGTAATTTTTGATCTGGCTACATCGAGAATTGCAAGTTTATTCACTCCCTTCGTGAAAACGACAAATGCGAATTTCTTTCCGTCGGGCGACCATGTGCCGGCAGATTCTATGAAGTTGAAATCATCTATTTCATTATCCCTGATAACGCTCGACAGTTTCTTTATTATTTTGCCCGTACTAGCATCAGCCAGAAAAAGATCGAGGGTGAAAAGGTCCTTTTCGCTGAAAAAAGCCAGGTATTTCCCATCGGGGCTGATGGAAGGTGAAATATTTGTTTCACCGGCATTGGCTCTGGATACAACCATTCTTCCTGCAAGATTGTCGCTTTTGCCCTCGAGGTATTTTTTATAATGTTCCTCTGTGGCAAGCCTCCACAATGCCGACAGGTTGTTCTCTTCTAATCCCAGGATTTCTTTCGAAGCTTCATTGAATCCCAGTTCACCTGTTTTTTTAAGAAGCGGGATTATTATGGTATCGCCCCAGGTCTTTCCTGCCATTGCCCAGAACGACTGGCCGTAGCGGTAGGGGAAATACCTTGAATCAGTTGAAAGCTTTTTGATTGTGGGGAAATCGTTGCTCAGTATCGCATCTCTCATCCACATTGAGGTATGGGGGTCGACGCTTCCTATGGAAAAATATTCTGCCATTCCTTCTATCATCCACAGGGGGACGTTATTCAGGGAAAGCTTCCTCATTGTGTCGGGATTGAGGAAAAGATTGTACTGGAAAGCATGTACCAGTTCATGACCCAGGGTATGATCGGTCTGGGCCAGAGATGAAGCGACAGGCATGATAACCCGGTTTTTGAGACTTTCAGTAACGCCTCCCGTTCCGGTTCCTATAAGGCTGCTTATTGTGTTTGTCTGCTGGAAATCTGCATGTGTGCTATAGAATATGACAGGATTCCTTGTCATAAATGTGTCTCTGAAAATGGCCTGGTGCATCTGGTGCCAGTTCTCGCTCCATTGGGATATGGACTTTACCAGTGAATCATTCTTCAGGTAATGGTAGAGTTCAAAATTTGGTGTCCGGACCACATCGAATTCAAACTTCCGGTAACCGGGTTTGTTCCTTCCGAAGTACTGAGCTTCCGCAACAAGTCCCGGAAGAATTACCCATGCCAGAAATAGCAAAGCGGGTCTTAAAAGTTTCCCGCTGAATGGACCTTTATGTTCAGATAGTGAATCCATAGCTGATATATTTTAATGCAACCGGAATGTGCCTGTTTACTTATCTTATTCAAGGTGTTAACATGTACAATAACATTGTTGCGACTTCAAAAACTATACCATTCTGACACCATGGGGCGGGTCATGAATCCATCAATCGTCCTGTAAATTTAACAATGAAGAGGAACAATCTGAAAATTCAGATGGTTTTTTTCAGATGAGACAGTAGCAAGCTGCATATGGCAGCTTGTCGGAGTATATGTCTTATAGGTTACAACCGGCAGTTGCTACAACCGGGTCCGTTAATGATGATCCCGGACCTGATTGACGGGGCGGGATAATTCAGCCCCTGGTTATTTCTTCCTTGTCAGGATCCCAGTACATCGTCCGGCCTTCAAGCCAGGCTCTTGTTCCCATGTGGGCTGTCATTGCCTCCTGGAATGCCTGATCGATATTGCAGGTCGGAGTCTGGTTCTGCCGTATGCACTCAAGCCATTCCCTCATGTGAAGATGAGTAGTGTCATACCTCTTTCCGTCGACGTAAGTGTAAAGCAGTCCCCGCTGGGCAAAGTAGAGTTCTGTGGCTGATGTCACTGCATCGACCTTGCTCTGTCCGGGAACATAGGTAAAGAATGGTGCATCGGTCGGAATAACTCCTTGTTTAATTTTTTCGGCATACCTGTCGGAGTTTCTGTCGGCTGTTATCTGGAGGATGTTGGAAACCTCCATGGATGCATCATGGCCCATAAAGACTTTTCCTCTGTTACGTGAACTGGCCAGGGTAGCGCTATAGAGCATAGTGAGGTTTTTTGAAGGCCATTCAAAAGTTGTCTGAAGAACGTCCGGAACTGTCCGTCCGTCCTTAAAGAAGTAGACTCCTCCCGAAGAAGTGGCCGAATCCGGGATCCCAAGATGCATTATCTGGTTGGCGGCGTCATATTCGTGTGTCAGAAGGTCTCCCGACAATCCTGTACTGTAGTCCCACCAGCAGCGCCAGCGGAAAAACCTCTCAAGGCTGAATTTGCTTCTTTCATCAGGGCCGACGTATTTTTCCAGTCCGAATGATTTCATATAGTCGAGGTATTCGGCTATCCTCTCAGGTTCGCCTTCAAACTGTTTCCAGTCGATGGTCTGCGGATTGGAACCCTCAATAATATCATAAACCCAGGCGCCGTTGGGGGTGTTCCTGTTTGTACAGACTTCTATCAGGTTGACATGCCCCAGCAGTCCGTTCCCGATTATCTCTTCCGCTTTCTGGTAGCAGGCAGTCTGGCGTCCCTGGTGCCCAAGCTGAAATACTATTCCTGTATCCTTAACAGCCTGTCGAACCATGTAGGTCTCAGGTACCGTCCAGGTCATCGGTTTTTCACAGTAGACATGTTTACCTGCCCTGGCGGCATCGATAGTCATTGTGCCGTGCCAGTGGTCGGGAGAAGCGATAACAATTGCATCTATATCGTCGGCAGCCAGCATCTCCCTGTAGTTCCTGTATCGTTTGGGCGCCGGACCGAACTTTCCGTCTGTTCCCTCCTTGTTAATATTGGAGCTGGCGAGCCGGGCTGCTTCGCCATAATTGTCGAAAATGTCGCACACTCCGTTTACCACAACATTCAGGTCATCCTGTTCAAGGAAAACGTCGAGCCGGGTATCATCGGGATTATCCTGCTTTGCCTTGATAAGAGTGTCCATATATGATGGTTCAGCAAATCCAAGGGCCCTCATAAGCTGTTTACCCCTTATGCCGAAGCCAATAACTCCAAGGCGGATTTGCTTCCCCCCTTCGGCAGGTTTCAGGAAAACAGCATTTTTATTGCTTATCTGGAAGACATCTGAAATATCCCTGTCGAGGAAGGCGGTCTTTCTGGTTTTTGCCAGACCATAAGCCACTGCTCCCAGAAGAGGGACTGTGGCAAGAGTTTTTATAACATCACGGCGGCCTATCTTTGAAGCCTTACCTGTATTTTTTTTGTCGTCTGAAGCCATATCCGAATTATCTTTTTCCGTTATTATATGACGAATTTTCTGAAACTCTCCGGCAGCACCCTGAAAAGCCACCTGTCGATGCCGATTACCCTTGCAGCAGGAAAGACAAAGAGGAGACCAAGTCCGGCAAATTCTATCAGATTCTTATCTATCAGAAAGTAAGTTCCCTCAAAAGGCATCATGTATTCAACTCCGATAAATGAAGGATGCGACATTGTGTAGAGCAGGAGCAATACCATTCCTCCGATGCATGCCAGCCGTGTAAAACAACCAATAAACAATCCCAGTCCCACAAGAACAAGACCCCATTCATTGAGGAAATCAACATATCTCATCAGTCCTTCGTTTCCTGCCATATTTATAAACATAGAACTGAATGGTCCTTGGGAATCAAGCAGATAGCTTTTAGCGGTCCAGTTTGGATTCAGTACCTTGACCATTCCCTCAAAGAGGATGTTCCATCCGATGAACAGGCGAAGAATCACCAGCCAGGTAAGCTGCGCCTTAGTGTAATTGTTTTCCATAAAGCTGAGTTTTCTTGTATTGTTGAGAAAGTTTAACTGGAATTTAAAAGGTCATAAATTTAATAGTTTCCTATTCTGATAATACGATTTTGTTAAAAATATTCTGAATAATTTAAAATATTTAACTCAATTTAAGTTTTCGGGTTGCAGATTATTAAAACCAGCGAAACGATATGCGCTGGTTTCAGGTTTAGTTTCAGGGTTGATGGTTGGTTGTCAGTCTCATTTTGCCGTCTCCGGGTCGCTTCGTCCCTCCGTCTCTCGGTCTCCCCTTCTCCCTTTCTCCCCTTCTTTCTTCCGTCTTCGGTCCTCCGTCTTCCGTCTTCTTCAAAAACCATATCGTTTCAGGTAAAAAACTTATTGTTATTCATATGTTTTCTTATTGTTTCGGGGCAAATATTTATTGTTTTTTTTAGATTTGTAGTATATACGCTCGATCCAATCCTCAAACCATGAAGGCGTTAATGCGTTTTTGCTGCGTACCGCACACCGAGTGCCGCTTACCGTTTCACCAGAAACCAGTAACCCGCAACCTGAAACTGACAGACTTTTTTACAACACTAAACATAACTCCAATGCGCAATTGTTTATTTACCCTCCTCATCCTGCTGTCGTACAGTGCAGCAGCCCAGGTTGCCGCCCCGAAATACAGGGAACCTGTAACATTCACCACTCAGCAGGATCATCAGAATATGATGGACCAGCTTGGCATAACAGAACTCAGGCCCGGTCCCAGCGGGAATGAATCCGCGCCTGATCATGCTAATTATGATGAGTCAAAGGCTGATCCTTATCCGGTTCTTCCGGATGTTCTTACATTGAAGAACGGCAAAAAAATTTCTTCTCCTGAACAATGGTGGGGCCAGAGGAGGCCCGAGATCGTTGAGGACTTTGAAAGGGAGGTTTATGGCCGGCTTCCGGAGAAAACCCCGGCAGTTACCTGGAAGGTTCAGATACAGGAGAGGGAATATGTGGGCATGACACCGGTGATTGCAAAACAGCTGGTGGGCCATGTGGACAATTCTGTATATCCGCTTATTGATGTGAATATAAAAATGACCCTTGTCACACCCGCCAATGCGAAGGGTCCGGTTCCGGTGCTTATGATGTTCGGTTTTGCATCACTGCCGTCTCCGGTTCAGCCTGATCCCGACGACCTGGCAAAGCTTAACGAAGCTTTCAGGGCCCTTCTCGGGAGGGATCCGGAAATAAAAGCTATTCTTGACAAATACCCCGCTTATACACCGATGGTCCGTGCAACGCCCATGTTTGGAGGATTCGGAGCCCCTGGCGGAGAAATACCTTCAAACCAGCAGATCCTTGCAGCCGGCTGGGGCTATGCCACGATCGATCCGTCAAGCATACAGGCCGACAATGGAGCCGGCCTGACACGGGGGATAATAGGTCTGGTCAACAAAGGTCAGCCCAGGAAGCCCGACGACTGGGGTTCTCTGAGGGCCTGGGCCTGGGGAGCAGCCAGGGGACTGGATTACCTCGAAACTGATCCGTCCGTCGATTCAAAGAGGGTTGGCATAGAAGGAGTATCACGCTATGGGAAAGCAGCACTGGTTACAATGGCTTTTGAACCTCGCTTTGCGATGGTTCTTGTCGGATCATCGGGTAAAGGGGGAGCAACACTTCACCGCAGGGTATTCGGAGAAGCTGTCGAAAACCTAACGGCGTCGGGAGAGTACCACTGGATGGCAGGGAATTATCTTAAGTACGGAGCAGAGAAGGGAGCATACGGATCGATGAATGCAGGCCGTCTGCCGGTCGATTCGCACATGCTTCTTGCCATGTGTGCACCGAGGCTGGTTTTTATAAGCTATGGCATACCTGAGAAAGGTGATGCGAAATGGCTCGATCAGAAGGGAAGCTATATGGCTGCGGTTGCCGCGGGACCTGTATTCAGATTTCTCGGAGCAAAGGATCTCGGTGTTTCAGATTATTATATGAAGGAAGCTATGCCGCCTGTGCTGACTGGTTTGCTCGACGGTGATCTTGCCTGGCGTCAGCACGATGGAGGACATACCGACACACCCAATATGACACACTTTATTAACTGGGCCTTAAACAGGTTTAAATGACATATGCCGGAAGACATACGGTATCAGTCATATCGGTTCTTGCACTTATCCTGTGCGTCGCCTGCAGGAATGAAAAGATAACGCTTACATACATAGCCAATTGCGGGTTCATTATAGAGAGTGCAGACAATAAGATCATTGTGGATGGTCTTTTCAGATTCGGGCACAACCGTTATCAGACACCCGACACCGGTGTCATCAGGATGATTACATCAGGAGGGGAGCCATTTCAGGGCATCGACCTGATTCTTGTCACTCACACTCATGTCGACCACTTTGACAGGCGCCTGGTGACTGCCTGCATGGAGAACAATCCCGGAGCGGCGCTGATCTGTCCGTCTCAGGCTGTCGACAGCCTGAGGGTCGACTCCCTGTCATTCCTGAAGATAAAGGACAGGATAATTCAATGCAATCCGGATCCTGATACATCGCAATGTATAAGGCATGGAGAACTGGAAATCCATGCCTGCAGATTTCAACATACGGGAGGTGAGAGATTTGCAGATACCGAACATCTGGCATTCCTTATTTCAGGGAAGGGCGGAACGGTTTTTCATTCGGGCGATATTGATCCTTACAAGACCGGAGATTACAGTGGAATAAGGATAAATGAACATAATCCGGATATCGGTCTGCTTAACGAGGATTACTCAAAGCCGGAGAATGCAGGTCTTGCAGCGGAATTTATAAATGCCCGGAATAATGTTGCTATGCATCTGCCGGAATCACAAAATGCAGTCTGGGCTGACACAGTCAGGAAGAACCCGCATCTGTTCAGGAATCCTTTCATTTTTACCCGCAGCCTGGAAAAGAAGAGCTTTTAGCAAAGGTCTGATGTAATACCCTCAGTTTTAGCTACGTTGCCGTCAGTTTTAACTGTATTGCCGTCAGTTTTAGCTGTGTTGCCGTCAGTTTTAACTGTGTTGCCGTCAGTTTTAACTGTGTTGCCGTCAGTTTTAACTGACGGAAAGCATAGTCATCTGCCGGTTTCCCTGACTTCAGTCCCATAATAACAGGATAATAAGTCAGAATTTTCCTGGAACAAATTTCTGTACAGATTACCGGACCTCAAAAAAATGCATCCGATTTCCGTTTTTTTCCCTGATTCGATTAAAATAAAGTTTGTGAATTGTCCATTTCATTCATTACGCTCAGGGTTATAGCTCAGAATTACAATAGGTTAATAAATCATAATGTTATTTAAAAAATATTAAAAAAAGTTAACGTATTTTTTACGCTAAGTTTGGATATTTAAAATATTCATTATACCTTACAGGTAGCATTTTAATATGCTTTTTAACCTGAGATCTTTTGCCTGAGAAATAGAATTGTTTAACTTCTAAATTAACCTGAGCTGCCTATGAGAAATAAACCTTATGCTTCCCCGGATTGACTAACCTGATTTATTGTTATTTTACTGCAACCGATTGCAGAAAATAAATGCATGAATGAAACATTAAAAACTTTGTAGCAGGATCCGCATGTGCTTCAGGCGCTGCAAAAAAGCAGGGTTTTCCGGCCATGTGGATTTCATGACTGCCGACAGGCAGTCAGGCGATCTTTAAAACCAAAATTATTAACACATGAAAAAAACTAGACCTTTTTTACTGTCAGGATCTGATTCCTGCCGTGTAAAACCAGGCAGAATTTTAAGATTCTGGGCTTTTCTTTTTTCCTTGGTTTTTTTCGTTTTTTTCCGCTTTGATGCCGTTGCGCAGGATTCTTACACGTCTTCATTGACAGGATCTTATGCAATTTCTGGCTTTTCGGCCTGGCAGGATGATGCCGGCCTGATTAACAGTCAGCGGAGAATAACCGGAACTGTCAGGGACGAGTTGGGCGATCCTTTGATAGGAGCCACCGTACAGGTTGTTGGCACTACTTCAGGTGCCCTGACCGATGGAGACGGCAAATTCACAATTGACATCCCCAATGAGAATGTGATGATCATGATCTCATTTGTGGGTTACATAACGCAGCAGGTATCTGTTGCCGGGAAGACTACCATTGATATTGTCCTAAGCTCGACTCTGGCGAGCCTTGATGAGGTTGTTGTGGTAGGCTATGGTACCCAGAAGCGTACCACTATGACAGGTTCGGTGAGTGTGGTAAAAGGAGATGAGGTTTCGAAGGTTCCTGTTTCGAACATAACGAATGCCATGGCAGGGAAGCTTGCAGGTGTCCTTACCAGGCAGGCTGGCGGCCAGCCTGGCGCCGACAATGCCGAGATCTTTGTAAGAGGTGTTGCCACTACGGGTTCAGGGGCTCCGCTTGTTGTTATCGACGGGATTATAAGAAGCCGTTCGGAGTACAATGCCGGGCTTGGCAGGTATGAGCTTGTAAGTAACCTTAACCAGCTCGATCCCTCGACCATCGAATCTGTAACAGTGCTCAAGGATGCAGCAGCAGTTGCTCCCTATGGGATGGCGGCAGCCAACGGTGTTATCCTTATTACGACCAAAAAGGGGCAGGAAGGATTACCAACCCTCACCTTCAATACCTACTATGGTGTTCAGCAGCCGACTTACTATCCTGATCTTCTGAATGCTGTTGATTACATGAAGCTTCGTAATGAGGGCGTTTTAAACGATAACCCGAATAACCCTCTTACCTTTCCTCTGGAGACTATTAACAACTATGCTTCGCTCAACGCGTCTGATCCCGACAAGTATCCTTCGAGCAACACAAAAGACCTCGTCAATCTGTCCATCCCGATTCAGAAATATGATATTTCGGTCAGCGGTGGTTCGCAGAAGATGAAGTATTTTGCAGGAGCGGGCTATTATGGTCAGAAAGGTCTCTTTGAAAAAGTTAACTACAACAGATTCAATGTAAATCTTAATCTGGACGCCAATGTGACCAATACGACCAAGATGTCTCTCTCAATCATCGGATCACATGAGCGTACGAATGACCTTGACGTTGCATCATCGGCAGCCCAGCTTTTCAGGAGCGGATACAAGTTCATTCCCACTGAGGCCATTTACTACTCGAACGGGCTTTGGGGGCAGTTTGCGGGCAACTCGCCCGTGGCCGTGCTCGAAGGCGACGGATATGAACACATTGATGCCAATACCATTTTGACAGCTCTCTCGATTGAACAGCAGATCAAGTGGATAAAAGGCCTGAGCGTTAAGGGGACATTCAGTTACGATACCAAACTCGATTATCAGAAGGGATGGCATACACCTTTTTATTATTATGCAATCAACCTGAATGACACGCCATACTCCTTTGCCCAGCAGATTTCCACGCAGGAAGGAAACGTTCCGGCTTACACTTATCTGGAGCAGAGGGACTCGAGGCGCAGGAACTATACCTACCAGGGATTCATCAATTACGCCAGGGTTTTTGGCCAGCATGAGGTGACAGGTCTTATTGTTGCAGAAGCAAGGAACAATGATTATGATTTTCTCTACGCCCGCAGGAATAATTTCGCTGTCGGCATTGATGAACTCGACCTCGGAAGTTCGAGCAAAAATGATTATGACAATGGAGGATCATCATCTGTGGGTGCACAGATGGGATATGTCTACAGGGTAGGATGGACCTATGCCAACAAATATATTGCTGAAGCATCGGGACGCTACGACGGTCACTATTATTTTGCCCCGGGTAAGAGATGGGGTTATTTCCCTGCTTTTTCCATAGGATGGAGGATTTCGGAAGAGAGTTTCATGCAGGGTCTTCAATGGCTGGATAACCTGAAGCTGAGAGCATCATGGGGTAAATCGGGCAACCTTGCCGGAAATCCCTATCAGTACCTTTCAGGGTATACGCTTGCAGGCAACGGTTATGCTTTCGGATCAGGGACAATGGTTCAGGAAGCATATGTCACCACAGAAAACAACCCGGTTATAACATGGGAGATATCTCAGAAGAGTGATCTGGGCTTTGAAGCATCGCTGTGGGAAAGCCTTCTGCTCATTGAAGCCGACCTGTTCTATGAAAAGAGGAGCGGAATGCTTCTCAGTCCTTCAATCACGGTCCCGTATGAATACGGATTGAACCTTGCGCAGGAGAATGCCGGAAAGATGGACAATTATGGGTTTGAACTTCAGCTGGGTACAAGACGGTCTTTACAGAGCGGGCTCAATTTTAACGTCATGGGCAACATCAGTATTGCAAGGAACAAGATGGTGGAAACGTTTGAAACAGCAGCCACCTACGATAATCCGAACCGCAGGAGAACAGGACGGCCTTACGGAACTGTCTTCGGATACCAGGATCTTGGTCTGTTCAGTACTTCCGAGGACAAGAACAGCGACGGTATCATAAATGCTGACGACGGCTACAACATTGCCCAGTGGGGAACCCTTCATCCAGGTGACATCAAGTATAAGGATATCAGCGGACCCGAAGGTACTCCCGACGGCAAGATCGACAGCAATGATGAAGTTGTGATAGGTGATCCGGAATACTATCCGCTTATGACTTTCGGCCTCAATGCAAATGCTGCCTACAAGGGATTTGACCTCAGCCTGTTCTTCCAGGGATCAGGAATGTCTTCCTATTCATTTCATGACAACTTCCAGGTGATCCCCTTCTTTAACAACAACAGCAATGCTGCATATGAGTTCTACAATAATCACTGGACCAAGGATAACCAGGATGCAAAGTACCCGATTGCCAATTCAAGTCCTACTGCCAACAACACCCAGAGAAGTACTTTCTGGCAGTGGAACACTTCCTACCTGAGGCTCAAGAATGCCCAGCTGGGGTACACGCTTCCTGCATCGGTTATGCGGACTCTTAAGATCCAGAGCATAAGGATTTATGTTGCAAGTCAGAACGCACTTACTTTCAGCAAGCTCAAATTTGTGGATCCGGAAGCTCTTAACAGTGTTGGTTATCCCAATATGAGAACTTTCACCGTTGGTGCAAATGTAACCTTCTAACTGATTTAAAACTAATTACTATGATAAAATTTAATTTAATCAGGAACATTGCATTCATAGGCTTGATCCTTTTCAGTGTGGCCTCCTGCGATCAGGAAGATTACCTGGAAACTGTTGACAAATCGAGGCTTACTGATGCTACCATGTGGGCGAGCGAGGGAAATGCTGACATCTACCTGAATGACTGTTACAGTGAGCTGCCTCAAAAATCTAACCAGCCTGACAATCTTGACAATTTCACTGATGACAATGATGCCGGTTACTACTATACATCCTGGAACTGGAAAAAAGGAATTGTTGAAAAATCAGGCGGAGCCAATACATCAGTATGGTTTGGCACAGGCGGGCCCGACCAGTATGAAGGATGGGGTACTCTATATACAAAAGTCAGAAAGATCAACAACTTTATTCAGAAGATCACTGAAAACAAAGCCAACTTTTCTGATGACTGGTATAATAAAAGGATGGACGAGGCACGTTTCCTCAGAGCTTATTTCTACAGCGAACAGTTCGTTAAACTGGGAGGACTTGTAATTCTTAGTGAACCTCAGGACAGGTTGACCATGGATGAATCGGAGATGCTTCTTCCAAGGAGCACTTTCGAGCAGACTCTTAAATATATGGTCGATGAACTGACCCTGGTTATCAATAACGGTTACCTTCCTGTGAAGTACAACAACGGCAATGCTAATGCCGGTCGCGCAACTCTGGGGGCTGCCTCAATGCTAAAGGGATGGCTTCAGCTGTTTGCAGCAAGCCCTGCATATAACTCAGCTTCCCCGGCTGTGCCCAACGAAGCAGGCAACAAGGACATGCAGAGTTTTGCAAGCCCCGATCCTGCAAGATGGGCCGCGGCAGCTGCCACCTTCAAGCACTTCATCGACACCTGGGGTCACAAGGGTTCAGCCGACTACAAGCTTTTCAGTCCCATGACTGCTTTCTGGTATGAGGCAAACGAGTACAATTCAGAGGTTATCTGGGACAGGCAGCAAGTCGCCACAACCATGGCCAATACCTTTGACACCTATGGAGGACCGGTATGGATCCATGGAACCTATTACACCTGGGGCAATTATTGTCCGACACAGGAGCTTGTTGATGTCTACCAGATGGCAAACGGCCTTGATATTAACGATCCATTGTCAGGCTACAATCCTCAGAATCCCTATGTCGGACGTGAAAAGAGGTTCTACGACTTTATCGTGCACGACGGGGCAACATACAAACAGGACTGGATGTCGACCCCTGATATCATCTATACAAGGGTCGATAAGGTCAATCCTTCAAAAAACCAGATCGACCGCGGAAGTGATGACGTCGGGAACACCGGTTACTATTTCAAGAAAAGGCTCGACAACCTTCACCCGAGGGGTGGCAACATGTGCGGCATGAACCATGTGTATTACCGTTATGCCGAAGTACTTCTTGGCTATGCCGAAGCACAGAATGAAGCCGTCGGACCCGATGCATCGGTTTATGAAGCCATAAATGCCGTCAGGACAAGACCGGGAACCGATCTTCCCGTGCTGGCTGAAGGAATGTCACAGGACCAGATGCGCGAGGCAATACGCCGCGAACGGCGCATTGAGTTTGCATATGAGCAGAAGAGACTGTTTGACCTCTGGAGATGGAAACTCGCTGAGGTCAAAATGAATGAGGATCTTCACGGAATGCTTATCGAAAACACTATTCCTGAGACTAATGCCGGAGTATGGACTTACACAAAGATCTCACTGAACCATCCTCATGTATTCAACAGGAAGCAATACTTTAATCCAATACCTCAGACCGTAATTGACAGGAATCCAAATCTGCTTCAGAACTGGGGGTACTAAAACAAGCGTGATTATGGGTTTTTTAGGTTAGAAAAGAGAGGGTGTCCCGGTCTGACACCCTCTTTTACAAAAATCCTGTTCCAGGGCAAATTATTTATTGAATATTCATAAAGTTTCATTGACTGAGGCCCACATGTAATAAATACACAAACAAGTATTTAGGTAATTTTTTTAAACATGTGGGTTCCGTCAGGCCTATAAAATAAAATCATGTTATGATGAAAACAAATATTACCAAAGTTATCATTCTGGTCCTTGCCTTTTCTTCCTTTTCAGCTTTTATGCCTGTAAACGAAAGCCCGAAGAAGCCCGTCTACCTGAACACTACGTATTCATTTGAGGAGAGGGCTGCCGATCTGGTTTCAAGGCTGACTCCCGAGGAAAAGATGAGCCTTCTGGGTAACACCATGGCCGCAATGCCAAGGCTTGGCATACATGCATACAATGTATGGGGAGAGGCTCTTCACGGTTTTGTAGGGATGTTCAATCCCAATGCAGGTGCAGCAACTTCTTTCCCCAGCAGCGCATCACTGGGTTCTGCATGGGATCCTGATCTGATGGAACTTGAAGCCTCAGCTATTTCTGATGAAGCCCGGGCTTTCAATCACGATGTAATTACCACACTTACCTTCTGGTCGCCTGTTGTTGAACCTGTCAGGGATCCCAGGTGGGGACGCACCGGAGAATCATACGGGGAGGATCCTTTTCTGATCTCAGAGATAGGAGGAGGATTCGTGCGCGGTTTGATGGGTTATGATCCCACTTACCTTAAGGCAGTACCCTGCGGGAAACATTATTTTGCAAATAACAGTGAATTCGACCGGCATACGAGCAGTTCAGAGATGGACGACAGGGATATGAGAGAATTTTATCTTGCACCATATAAAACACTTATCGAGAGAGACAGGCTTCCGTCCATCATGACAGCCTACAATGCAGTAAGAGGAGTGCCAATGTCGGCCAGTCGTTACTTTGTCGACACTGTAGCCCGAAGGACTTACGGTCTTGATGGCTATGTAACAGGCGACTGTTCGGCAATCGAAGATATTGAAACAGGTCACTACTATGCAAAGTCGGGACCTGAAGCGACCGCCATGGGATTGAAATCCGGAGTGGATACTGACTGTGGAAATTATTACCAGGCCTATGCGCTTGAAGCCCTTAAACAGGGACTTATAACAGAGGCAGATATTGATCTGGCTCTTGTAAACATATTCACTATCAGAATGAGAGTAGGAGAATTTGATCCGGGCAGAAAGGTACCCTATTCTTTCATCGATACAGGTGTGGTAAACTCTCCGGCTCATATCACACTGGCTGAAGAGGTTGCAAAAAAAACTCCTGTTCTGCTCAAAAATACCGTTGTTCAGAAGACAGGAGAAAAAGCGCTTCCTGTTAAAGCTTCAGCAGTTAAGAAAATTGCTATTATAGGCCCACAGGCCGATAAGGCGGAACTTGGTCCCTATTCCGGCAGGCCCGATCCCAAATACATGGTCTCATTCCTTGCAGGAGTTAAGAATTATCTTGCAGAAAAGAAGATAAATGCCGAAGTAGTCTACAGTGCAGGAGCCAATACATCAAGCAGGAGCAACCTGTTTTTCGTTCTCGATTTCGAAGTTCTGAAGAGCGATGGTTCCTCAACGAAATATGATGCTACAAAATTTACTTCCTCATCCGAAGGCATAGTAATCGGATCAGGAATGAGCGACGAGAATTCGGTCAGGAATATTCAGGATGGCAACTGGACATCCTATTCAGGTATAGATGTGACCAACATTGACAAAATAAAACTCAGGCTTAATATTCCGGCCGATGGTGGTACTGTTGAAGCCAGGGTAGGTTCGCCGACCGGTAACCTTCTGGCAACTTTTGATGCACAGCGTGCGGCAGGCGGCATGCTAGCCGGCCCATATGGAGGAGCAAGGACTCTGGACGGCAAAATAAGCAAACTCGGACTCTCCGGCCCTCAGACCATTTATCTTGTTTACAGGGCAACAGCTCTTGCTCCCATAGACGAGGAGACCATAGCGATGGCTAAATCAGCCGATGTGGCTTTCGTTTTCACCGGCACCGATGATCAGACAGCAGGCGAGGAAGGTGACAGGCTCACTCTCGTGCTTCCCGGTAACCAGTATGAGCTTATTGATGCCGTATCCGCAGTAAATCCCAATACAATAGTTATAATGCAGAGCCTTGGAATGATTGAGGTCGAACAGTTCAGGCACAACCCCAATGTTGCGGGGATTATCTGGACGGGTTTCAATGGTCAGGCGCAGGGAACTGCAATGGCTGAAATTGTTTTTGGTGATGTCAACCCGGGAGGCAAACTTAATGCAACATGGTATAAGTCAGTCAACGATCTTCCGCCGATAACCAATTATAACCTCCGTCCCGGCAAGGGAGGTAACGGCAGGACTTACTGGTATTTCAACAAGGACGTTTCCTATGAATTCGGTTACGGGCTGTCGTACACTTCTTTCGAATACGGCAATTTCAGCATAAGCAGGACGTCTGTTACTCCCAATGATAAAGTCAGGATATGTGCCGATGTAAAGAACTCAGGAACTGTGGATGGCGATGAGGTAGTTCAGGTTTATCTCAGAACGCCTGATTCTCCGGCATCGCTGGAGCGCCCTGTAAAGAGGCTGAAGGGATTCAAAAGAGTTTCTGTTCCTGCCGGTCAGACAAGGACAGTGGCAATCGATATCAATTGCTCTGATCTCTGGTTCTGGGATGGAGAAAAGGGAAGGATAACCTTCGATCAGGGCAAATATGTTTTTGAGATCGGAGCTTCTTCAAAAGATATAAAGGGACAGGTTGAGACAGTGATGTCCGGGTCGTACAATCCGGTTCTCAAGACCGTTGTTGCAGGTTGCGGCAAGGTTGTCTTCAGGCCGGGCAACACTGTACAGACTTCAGTTACGGCAGCAATGTCGGACGACAGCTTCTCTGACCTTAAAAATGCCGGAATTGTTTACCGCAGCAGCAATCCTGATGTTGTGAGTGTGGATGACAAAGGTCTGGTGACTGCAAAGGCGCCAGGCACAGCCTCTGTGACGACATTTGTGACCATAAACGGGAAAACACTTTCAGACAGCTATCCTGTAAAGGTAATGCCCGACTTAAAGCCCTCTTCCATAACTGTTAACGGCAAAAAGATCACGGGCTTTAATCCGGATATCCATAGTTACAGTTATTTGCTTTCTTCACCTTCGGCAAAGGTTCCGCAGGCAGCAGCTGTATCCCCGTACTCTGAAATCGTTATTAATACAGTTCAGGCGAAAGCAGTTCCGGGTACTGCTGTCATAGACCTTGCTGACAATGTCACGGTCGAAAAGAATCACTATTATATCAACTTCGGTACTAATTCGGTCAGCGACGAGTTTAACAAGACCTCAGCAGGGGCGCAGTGGCTCTGGATAAGGGGCAATCCGTCCAACTGGAGCCTTACGAAGAAAGCAGGATCAATGACAATCACATCTGCAAAGGGCGATCTTCAGGCAGGCAACAACGATGCGGAGAACCTTCTTCTTCAGAATGCTAATACCGACTGGACAATAGACACCAAAATGATAGTTTCACGCAAACCTGCGGGTTTCAGCCAGAACGGCGGAGTGATTGCCTGGCAGGATGATGACAACTACATCAAACTGGTATATGGTGCCGGCGGCGGAGGAAGAATGGGAGGATTTGGACCTATGGGCGGAGCCGGTTCGGTAATGCTTGTTACGGAAGAGAATGGATATTACAAGGTCGCTGCTACCCTCAGCATGGCCGGTTTCATAGGTGACGACAACACTCTCTTCCTTAAGCTCGATAAGAAGGGGAACACCTATGCTGCTTCTGTGTCGCCTGATGGAAAATCATTCAAAATGGTAGGGAACGCCAGTATTATGCTTAAGGATATCAGCGCCGGAATGATGGTATGCGAAGGTGCAATGGACAACCGGTTTGCCAGATTCGGAAATATGCCGGGTATGCAGCAGCCCAAGCAGCCTGATTCGCCTTTTGAGGTTTCATACGATTATTTCCGTATCAGGAACAGAGGTTTGAAATGAAAAAAGACCTGGACGGGAAAAATTAAAAACAACAGATCATGAGATTTGCAGGAATTACAAAAAAATCGATGATAGCGCTGTTATTTGCAGCAGCTGCATTCGCGATTTCATGCGCTAAAAAGGATGTTCCGAAGCCGCTTTATCTCGATACCTCTTATTCCTTTGAAGAGAGGGCTGCTGACCTGGTATCGAGGCTTACAATCGAGGAAAAGCAAAGCCTTCTGGGTAACACCATGGCAGCGGTTCCACGTTTGGGCATCAATACCTATTATGTATGGGGAGAAGCCCTTCACGGTGTTGTCCCGATGTTCAATCCCTATGCGGGAAAGGCAACATCGTTTCCAGGCAGCGCAGCACTATCCGCATCATGGGATCCCGAACTGATGGAGAAAGAGGCTGTTGCCATTTCAGATGAAGCGCGTGCCTTCAACAATCCTGTGATAGCAACCCTGACTTACTGGTCGCCGGTGGTAGAACCGGTAAGGGATCCCAGGTGGGGAAGAACAGCTGAGACTTATGGAGAGGATCCTTTTCTCATTTCACGGATAGGAAGCGGGTTTGTTCGCGGTATTATGGGAGACGATCCTGTTTACCTTAAGGCGGTTCCATGCGGGAAACATTATTTTGCCAACAACAGTGAGTTCAACAGGCATATAAGCAGTTCCGACATGGACGACAGGGATATGAGGGAATTCTATCTTGTCCCCTACAAGTACCTGATTGAAAAAGACAAACTCCCGAGCATAATGACCTGTTACAATGCTGTCAACGGCATTCCCATGTCAGCCAACAGGTACCTTGTCGATACGATACCACGCCGCACTTACGGCCTGAATGGTTATATTACAGGCGATTGCGGGGCAATTCAGGATATTCAGACCGGACATCTGTTTGCAAAAACAGCTGCTGAGGCGGCAGCATACGGACTAAGGTCGGGAGTTGACACCGACTGCGGAAGTGTTTACCAGACCAGCACGATTGATGCTCTCGGCCAGGGGCTTATCACTGAGGCTGAAATAGACAGGGCTTTGTTAAATATGTTCACTATAAGGATGAGAGTAGGGGAGTTTGACCCGCCGTCATCCGTACCCTGGTCATCCATCGACAGCAGTGTGGTAAATTGTTCCGAGCACATAGCTCTTGCTGCTGAAGTGGCAAAAAGGACGCCGGTTCTGCTGAAGAACAGCAAGATGAACAACTCTGATAAGAAAATTCTCCCTCTTGATCATTCAAACCTGAAGAAGATCGCACTGATTGGTCCTCAGGCAGACAAGGTTGAACTTGGACCCTATTCAGGGACACCTTTTGAAGAGAACCTTATCACTCCCCTTGAAGGAATAAGATCCTATCTTGCTGAAAAACAGGCCGCAGCCAGTGTCGAATACCTTGCTGGCGCAAACACGGTAAGCAATGCAAACCTGTTCAATATCTATTGGTTCGAGGTTGTCAGAAGCGACGGATCAACAGTAAGGTACGGTACTGACAGGATCACATCAACTTCAAAGGGTATAACTATCGGAGGAGGGATGCTGCCTGTGGAATCTGTCAAGAGTATTGTTGACGGCAGCTGGATAGCTTTCAACAATGTTGATCTTACCGGGGTTGAAAGTCTAAATCTCAATCTGGGGATACCCGGTGACGGTGGCAGGATAGAATTCAGGACCGGATCTCCTTCGGGAGAGCTGATAGCAACTATCGACGGAATGGGTAATACAGGAATGTACAGCACATTTATGCCCGGTACAAAAAACGCCCGGACAGAAAAGCCCGGGTTGTCAGGGTCAGCCAATATTTTTTTGGTATTCCGCTCACCGGAAAAACCGGCAATCGACAATGCGGCAATTGATCTGGCAAAGTCGTCAGATGTTGTGGTTCTTTTTGTTGGGACCGACGACAAGACGTCGAACGAAGAGGCCGACAGGCTGACTCTTGAGCTTCCGGGTAATCAGTATGAGCTGATAGATGCCGTGGCAGCGGTCAATCCCAACACTGTGGTTGTAATGCAGACTCATGGCATGGTAGAAACAGACAGGTTCAGGGACAATCCTAACATAGCAGGAATAATCTGGACAAGCTTCAACGGTCAGGCACAGGGAACTGCAATAGCCAGCATCCTGTTCGGAGAGACCAATCCCGGAGGGAAACTGAATGCCACATGGTTCAGATCGATGAATGATCTGCCCCCGATAACCGATTATGAACTGCGGGGGGGTAAAGGCAAAAACGGCAGAACCCATTGGTATTTCAGAAAGGATGTTTCATATGAGTTTGGCTTCGGTCTTTCCTATACCACATTTGAATACAGCAACTTCCGTATCGACAGGAATGAGGTTACCCCTAATGACAAGATCGTGGTGTCGGCAGATGTCAGGAATACCGGAAGCATTGATGGGGATGAGGTTGTCCAGGTTTATTTAAGGACTCCCGACAGCCCGGCATCGCTCGACAGGCCTCTAAGGAGGCTGGAAGGCTTCCAAAGGGTTACGATACCTGCCGGACAGACGAAGACAGTGGATATAGCGATCGACTGTGCCGATCTGTGGTTCTGGGACAGTGAAAACGACAGGATGACTTTCGATCAGGGCAGGTATGTTTTCGGTATCGGCTCTTCATCAAAGGATATAAGGGGAGAGGTGGAAACAGTAATGAGCGGTACCTTAAAGCCCGTCCTGAAGACCGTTGTTGCCGATTGCGGGAAAGTGGTGCTTAAACCTGGTGATAAGGTAAGAACCAGTGTTACGGCGGCCATGTCGGATGATAGTTTTCATGATCCGGGTAATGCAGGAATAGCCTACACAAGCAGCAATCCCGGTGTTGCCACGATTAATGAAACCGGTGAAGTGACTGCAGTTGCTGCCGGAGTAGCAACCATTACTGCAGAGGTGAGTATTGACGGAACAACAGTGTCCGACGGATATCCGATAAAGGTGATGGCCGATCTTACTCTTGCAGGAATAAGCCTGGATGGTGAGAATATAAACGGCTTCAACCCAGGAACATGTTCATACAGCAGACTAATGGAGAGCGCAAAAGCAAAAATTCCTTCAGTCAGTGCAGAGCCTGCGGTAGCCGGAACAAAGATCCGCATTGCCCAGGCCAAAACAATTCCGGGCACAGCTGTTATAACCCTTAGCGATGATATTACCGGTCAGACCGGGATTTATACCGTTAATTTCGGGATTTCTTCAGAATCGGATGCTTTTGAAGCTTCGGGGTTAAAGGATAAGTGGAGCTGGATAAGGGAGAACAAGGAACTTTGGAGCCTTTCCGATTCTCCGGATAATCTGGTGCTGACCGGCGCTGATGGTGATATTAAGGGAAGGGCTAACAATGCTTCAAATATTCTTCTTCAGAGCGCCAATGCCGACTGGGTAATTGAAACCAGCATGAAGTTTTCCAAAAGACCGTCGAAGGAAGACCAGCAGGGAGGTCTGATCGCATATCAGGATGATGATAATTATGTCAAGCTGGTGTATACCAATTCAAGAAAAGGATTTATGGGCACCTCGGAGTATATAGAACTGCTTGTTGAATCGGAAGGTGCGGAATATTCAGCAGCCAATGCAAGAGCCATTGGAATAATTCCTGATGATCTGAAACTTTCACTTCGACTTGAGAAGGAAGGAAGCATTTTTACTGCATGGTATTCAGTCGGCGGAAACGATTTCCGGCTTCTGGGAACCACTGAGGCATTTCTTAAGGATGCAAAGGCCGGTCTTATCGTGTGCAACGGCGCAGAGCCGCAGGTGAGCAACATGGTTGCTCAAATGATGGGCATAGGAGGAGCAGCTGCGCAGGAACCCTTCAAGGTCGGATTTGATTATTTTAATGTAGAGAATACGGGTAAGTGATAGGTTTAGGCTAGTTAAAGGGGGCTGTACCCGGGTTAGTTTTATACTATCTTTACAGTCCCCTTTTTTTATGGTAAAAGTTATGTGCAGATGATTCCATTTCTCTGTCCTTTGTTATTCATTTGTCTGTCTCTTGATCTCCCGGCTGCTTATGAGGGCTACAGCGATGCTGTTCCTTACCATGATATGTTTCTTGCTGTCGGAACTGGAGGGAGAATAGATTGCTTTGATAAATCAGGAACCAGGATCAGAACATGCGGTAGTCAGCAGAATAATCTGAACTGTGCTGCCGTAAGGGACCGGCTGGCTTTTGCAGGCGGTGACAGGGGAACTGTTTTATGGTCAGCAGACGGAGAGGCTTTTGAGTTGGCCAACACCGGAACGACAAAAAATATAAACGGTATGGCTGCCCGGAAAGATTTGATAATTGCCGGCGCGGACAAAGGTGTCCTTCTAGTGTCGGCTGATGGAAAATCGTGGAGTATGATTGAACCCGGTGTAACAGGTAACATTGTGTCTGTCGCAGCCAGTGAGTCCTTTTTCATGGCGGTCACCGATGAGGGAGAGATACTAAAGTCGGATGACGGATTGGCCTGGGAAGTTACCGATTATAACGAGAAATACTCGGGATACTATAAGCCCTGCGTGTTCAGCGGGATTCTGGCGGAAGGTAATACAATAGTCATTTGCGGCAGACATTATGACGGAACTCCCGCTGTCATTACTTCCACCCTGGGAAATGTCTGGGCCGAACGTCTTCTTAACTACCGGGATGATCACGGTGTTCTTCGCTTCCTTTCGAACTTGCCAAACAGCATAGCTTACGACAGGGAGCGCGACCAGCATATACTGGCATGTGACAAAGGTGAGATATTCAGTCTTCCCTCATGTACAAAGTGCAACGCATCGGCAATTGTTTCAGGCAGCGACATTTACGCTATCGCCTGCCACGATGGCGTGCTTTTTTGCGGAGGAAGGGGATTCTCCTTCCGGGTTGTAAGCCTCTGACTTTTTCTGTTATTTCCCCTTTGGCCCGTCATAGTAATATGTGAACCAGTTGAACGATGCGATTCCGCCATCGTTTTTTTCATTATAGGAATACAGACCGATACGGTTACCTTTCCAGTATCCTGCCGATGTAATGAACGTTTCGCCAATCGGGTTATACTTTTTGTTGTCGGTGCTGAAAAAGAATTGATTGTTATTGCCCCTGATGTCGAGTACTGCCTTAAGGTAAATCTTCTTTCCGGTAAATTGATTTTCAGAAACTATTTTACCGTTATTTTCTACAAATACAAAAAGCGAAGATTCTTTCTTTATTATTCCCACTAGGTTATTATTTCTTCCTCCCATGCTGCAAAGTCCGGCTTTCTGACCAGCGGCCATCCCTGTTACATCCATTTCTGTCACCACTTCGCCTGTGGTACCCATAACTTTTTGAGTAATTGTATTACGGGCCCTGATGAAGTTTTCAGATTTTGAGGCTGTCAGGGACAGATAACCTGGTTTGACGGCCATCGACCAGAGGTCCTTTACAGGATTATGGTTCCACTGCCACTGAAGGCCCGGGGTAACAGAGTTGAAATCATCATCCGACTGAGGGGCGGAAATGTTGAAGATGCCCTTGATGGCAGGCTTTTTCCATACATAGACCGGTTCTCCGATACCGTTTCGGTCTATGTCAACTCCTATCACAGGCCAATCCTCCTGCCATCTCATCGGCTGAAGGTGAACCACTCTGCCCATTGCTCCGTCGGACTGGAAATGATAGAACCACCATTCGCCTTCGGGAGTATCAACAATGGATCCCTGGTGGGGTCCGTTAATCGGAGTGCTTCCCTTTTCGAGCACCACTTTTTTCTCAAAGGGGCCATAGATCGATTTGGACCTAAGGATAGTCTGCCAGCCTCTTTCAACACCTCCCTCGGGGATACTTAAGTAATAGAAACCATTCCATTTGTGGATCTTTGTTCCTTCAGCGACCGGGCCGGTGTAAACAGTCAGACCGTCATCGAGGAGGGACTTTCCGTCAGGACTTAGTTTATGGATTATTATTGGTCCGGCACCCACCTTGCTATGTCCGAGATATCCTGTTCCGTCTTCATCCCAGAAAGGACAGGGGTCTTCCCATCCGGCTATTTCCTTTACCTGGGTTAATGATTCCCAGGGCCCTTCGGCTTTTGGGGCCGAACTCATAAAAAGCCCCTCGTCGGGGGTGCAGAAATATACCCAGAATTTATTTTCGTGCCAGCGAATAGCCGGAGCCCAGGATCCCCTGCCATACTTTTCATTTGTATCATAACCTGGCAATGCTATCCTGTCGTAGATGCGGGCAATAATTTTCCAGTTGACCATATCGTCCGATTCCAGGACAGGTATGCCCATGAAATGGAACTCCGAACAGACCATGTAGTATTTGTTCCCGACCCTTATCACATCGGGATCGGAATAATCAGCATTCAGGATCGGATTGATGTAAGTTCCGTTCCCCTGATCACCCCAGGAACCGGTTGTCTGACCTGAAAGCGTCAGCATCTGCAGCAATGCTGACAGAAGCAGAAGGTATTTTTTCATGTTAATCAGTGAATTTAATCAGTGGATAATAATTATTTCCCTTTGTATTCGAACCAGTCAAAATCTGCCAGGGCTGTGCAGGCTTTTCCGTTTCCTGTTGCATACATACCTGCATAGACGCCTGTGAATCCGCCCACTGTTTCGGAGCTTAAGTATCTGGCCATCGCTGTTGTCAACTCCCTGGGCTTGTCGTTGCCCTGCTGGCAAAGAAATCTGAAGTTCGACCTTTCACCCTCTATTGTCAGCACTGCCGGACCCGGTTTAAGAATTATCGGCTCCGATTCATGAACCAGATTTCCAAATCTGAGACTGGCTACAGCGACCCTTTTGCCGCCTGAGCGCTTTATCAGGATGTCGAAGTGGGCCCCGTTGTTAAGGAGAATCAGTCCGGCTTCCTCATTGGTATTTGCAGGATTGAATTCCACCTGGGCGGAGGCAGTGAAGGAAAGGTGCCGGACCCTTCTTCCTATGAAAGTTGGTGATTTCAGGTCCTCTATTGTTTGTTCCGATCCTTTCAGCCTCAGATATCCTTTACGTGCCGTCAGTGAGTAATTTTCCCGGGCAGGATATCTAAGGTAATTCCATTCCAGGTCAGTTGTGCCCGAGATGAAGTCGGTGCGTGCCGGGGTGGCAGCCAAAGGTTTCAACGGAAGGGTGGAGCAGGTCATATCTGTGGTTATCGTACCGTTGCCGTTGACCACGGGCCATCCGTTCTCAGGCCAGATGACAGGAGCAAGGCAGGTCTCCCTTCCGATTATATGATGGGTTCCTCCGATGCTTCTGTAGCCATGGAATACAATCCACCAGGAGCCGTCATGAGCCTCGATCATATCGGCATGGCCCAGACCCTGTATCGGACTTCCCTGTCCGGCAGCATTGCAATTGGTGAGGATAGGATTTGAGGGATTCGGATTGTATGGTCCCCGGATATTCTTGCTTCTGGCAATTGTTTCGGAATGAGCCTCCTCCGTACCACCCTCCGCAGCCATTAAGTAATAGAAACCATCCTTTTTATAGATATGAGGGCCTTCGGGATAGCGTCCGCCTGTACCGCTCCAGACTTTCCTGCCCTCCGACAGTGATTTGCCCGTAGCGATATCGATCTCGAAAAGTACAAAAGTTGAGGAAATGACATAGGCTTTTCCGTCGTCATCGAAAAAGAGGTCGGGATCGATGCCCTGGGCTTCTATAAATATCGGATCTGACCACGGACCTGCAGGATTTGAGGCTGTAACATAGAAATTGCCTCCTGTTCCGACGTTGGTAGTGATCATGTAAAAAGTACCGTCATTATATCTTATCGTTGTAGCAAAGATGTTTAGGCCTTTTGGCAGTTGCGTTGGCCTCTCGATGCAGTAGCCGATCATTTCCCAGTTGACAAGATCCCTGCTGTGAAAAACCGGAACTCCGGGGAAATATTCAAAAGTACTGGTAACCAGATAGTAATCTTCACCAACACGGCAAACGCTCGGGTCAGACCAGAAGCCCGGTATCACTGGATTCCTGAAAGTTACAGTTTTGCTTCTGTCGATGACTGCCGAGAAATCATTTCCGCCCATTCCGGTAAAAGCAGGCGGATTGGGTTTGGCAGGAGGTGCCACTTCCTGTGAAAACAACATGGAGACTGTCACCGGGATGATCAGGATGAACAACAGAATTCTCTTCATAGTATCTCAGATTATTAGATTTTGAAAGTATTGAATGAATGGGCTTCCAGAGTGACAGAAATTCTTTTTTTGCCTATCCTGATATTGATTTCCCTGGGTGAATCGTCTTTGTTACAGGTAATAACGATCAGACTTTTATCGGGATTAAGAAAAGCAAGAATTGCAGAATTGTCGCCTTCAGTCCTTACCTTTCTGGAGCCTGGCATAACAAAATGGCTGAAATGTTTTAGAAGGTAATATTCCGGATTGTAAACAACTTCTTTTGTTGAACTGTTAATACTTATCAACGAATTCTGCTTCCATCCCCACATGCTTTTTCCAGTTTCATCGAGAATACTGTTCCAGAAGGTGTACGTGCAGATTCCGTTTTCGAAATAGTGCTTCATAAGTGAAAATGTATATTCTGCCGCTGCCATGTCGTTGGTGCCTCGTCCGCATTCCGTCTCCGACTGCATCAGTTTCAGTTCCGGGTATTTTGCATGTACCCCGGGTATTGCCTGTTTCCCGGCCCACTGGAAACTGACTCCTGTTATATATTTCGCCACATCAGGATTTTGCATTATGGTGTCGATTTTTTCCACCCATGGTCTTTCGTATGTCCCATACCATATTTCAGCATCAGGGAAGGCTGATTTCACAGCAGGACCCAGGTACCCTCCAATGAAGATCCCAAGATCGCCGGCGGTCCAGATGCATGAGGGGAAATTCTGGCATGAGTTCATCTCATTCTGAACATGCACACCGGTAATATTAATTCCTTCTTTTCTGTAGCCGTCGATGTATTTTGTAAAATATAAAGCATAAGCTTTAAGAAATTCCGGCTGCATCCGGAACTGGGTAAGACCTTCCCTGCCTGCCTGTTCCTTAGTAAGACCATTGTTTGAAGCCGGCCTGCAGGCATAGTGATTGTTGGTTTTCATCCAATACGGAGGAACCCATGGAGATCCCCATACCTTCAGGTCTGGTCTGTATTTCATGGCGGCCTTTAGGTAGGGGATGAGCATCTGTCTGTCGCGATCAAGCGAGAAATACTTCATTTCGAAGTCGTTCACCGAGTCGTTAAGGGAATAATAATCCCTGGCATAATCGTTTGCGCCGATTGGCATACGGCATATATTTAGCTTTAATCCGTCTTCAGGATCAAAGAGGTTTTTAAGGATTGCCTCCCGTTCCGGTTCACTGACCATTGAAAGAGCGGTCCATCCAAGTTCGTTGAAACAGATCCCGAAACCTTCAACTGCCTGTTCTTTTATATCCGGCAGTATTGTTACTTCAGTTTTTGATTTTGCAAGGCGGACCAATCGTGTCTTGGCTGAAGTCCAGGGCTTTGAGGGTGTGCTTGATATCCACCCGACCTGAGCTTTCAAACTGAAAGGTATAATCAGAATTAGCATGACGACAGATAATGTCAGGACTTGAATCAGCTTTTTCATTATTATTCGTTATTAGGTATCCAAAATAAAAGAAGGAGACGGATCGGCTGAGAAAAAAATTTCATGGATCAATTTCAGAGCAGTGGTTGCTCTTTCTTTTCATAGCGGTGCCTGTCAAACTTGTATAATTTGGCTGGCTTGTGGTTTACATTTTTTTCCTTCTCTGACAGGGGAGTGAGGTAATCCAGTTTTCTGATCTTCTTTCTGAAATTCCGGCTGTCGAGAGTGATGTTCAGGATTGACTCAAAAATATCCTGAAGCTGGCGCAGGGTGAATTTTTTGGGAAGCAGTTCGAAGCACAGAGGTTTTATCCTGAATTCATTCCTCAGGTTCTGAAGGGCTTCCTTTACTATATGGTTGTGATCAAATATCAGTTCAGGAAGGTTATTCACCGGGTGCCAGATTGTTCTGTCGGTTATCGCACTGTCGGATATCTTTATAAGTGAATAATAGGCCACCGTTACCACCCTGTCTACCTTCATTCCGCTGGTACGGCGGAGCCATTCAAGATCTTCCTGTGGTTTTAGACGTCCCGGATCTCCGAAGACTGAATATTGTTTAAGGAAAATATTATTAAGGCCGGTGAGTTCTGTCAGTGTTCTTATTGCTGAAGTATCCAGATCTTCCTGTTCAGAGATGAGGCTTCCGGGCAGTTTAAGTTTGTGTCCTCCCAGTTGTTCTCCTTTTTCTTTTTCCCTTTCAATCAGCAATACTTTCAGAGTCCCTTCACTGAAGCCGAAGATAACACAGTCGACAGAAATATGGGGATTAAGGTTCATCGGAATGATTTTCTCACTCTAATTTATGAAAAAATTTTCACTCATGCAAACTTAGCGTAAAAAATACGCTAAGATTGCTCAATAAAAATGAAGGGCAGCTCATGAAATGGATGGGCTGCCCTTCAGAACAATTTAAAGCAAGGTATTATGCCGGCATATCAGGCAGCTTGAAACCATTCAGGTATTCATGCCTGATGAGGTTTGTAACGAATTCTTTTGCATTTACCACGCTGGTATCAGCCGGACGCTGGCCTCCGGGTCCGCCGGGTCCGCCTGCAGGAGCTCCGCCTGCAGGAGCGCCTCCGCGTGCCGGGGCTGCTCCACCTGCGGTCCGTGCCTGGGCATTGGCCTGAGCCATCATTCTTCCCATGTCCATAGTCTGGGAGAATATTGAAACCCTGTCGGTATCGGAGATATTTGTAAACATCATATTTTCACCGTCCCAGTCAAGGATCCTGTTCATTTTCTGAAGTCTGACTGCCAGAACGCCCATAAGCACCATTTCGTTGAAAGGTCCTGCTTCGCCGAAATGAGATGCGATTTTGGTGCGAAGGTCGGGATCCTTGCATGCAGCCACCCAGTCGAGGTAATGATTGTTGTCGGGAACGACTCTAAGCACCTCGGGCGATTTTGGAGTGCGTCCGGAGAGAAGGTAAGCACCGGCTCCGTGACTTCCGAGGATAAGGGTATCCTTGGTTCCGTAAAGGGCACAACCTTCGCCCTGCCATGTTTTGCCTTCCGGAAGGACGTCAGGTGCCATTGCACGGAATCCGCCGTCGTACCAGGTTACTTCCACTTCAGGCATAGCCATGTAAGGAAGGTTCGGACGGGCAGGGAAGGTCATTTTAACTATCTGGGCATGAGGGCATCCATCCTTTTTCAGGGTTGTCGACTGACCCTGTGCCTTTATCGGGTATCCGAGCTGAAGCACTTTGAATACGGGGTGCATGTTATGGCATGCCATATCGCCAAAGGCTCCCGTTCCGAAATCCCACCATCCCCTGAAGTTCCATGGTGTGTAGGCACTGTTGTAGGGACGGAAGGGCATATGTCCGATCCAGAGATTCCAGTCGAGTGTCTTCGGAACCTTCATCACTTCGGTAGGAGTATCGAGACCCTGGGGCCAGATGGGGCGGCTCGACCAGACATCTACTTTTCTTACTTCGCCAATTTCACCAGCCCATGCCCATGCACAAGCCTGACGTACACCGGCGCCTGAAGAACCCTGGTTACCCATCTGGGTTGCCACACCATACTTTTTGGCAAGCTTTGTAAGGAGACGTGATTCATAGATGGTATGAGTCAGTGGTTTCTCAACATACACATGCTTACCGAGAGTCATTGCGGTTGCGGCGGGATTGGCATGGTTGTGATCGGCGGTCGCTATAACGACAGCATCGATCGATTTGCCCATTTCGTCGAACATCACTCTCCAGTCCTTGTACTTCGTTGCACTGGGATATTTTGCAAATGTTCCCGTTACAGGTCCGTAGCCCCAGTCAACATCACATACTGCGACCAGCTTTTCCGTACCAGCCCTGGATGCCATTCCCATCGGTCCCTGGGCTGCCTGAGCAACTTCGGGTTTGCAGATGCTTCCAATATCGCCCGAGCCCTGGCTGCCGGCGCCGACAAGGGCCACATTCAGGGTGTCGCTGGGCGCCTGGTGCCCCAGCTTCTTTCCCATCGCCACTGACGGGATAATCGTAAAGGCGGCTGAGGCCGCGGTTGTTGTCCTCAAAAAACTCCTGCGGGAAATTGTTTTTCCCCCTGAGTTACTTTTACCGGATTCTTCTTTTAACATATCTGAAAAAATTAAAAAATTGAATAAAAAGTTCAAATGCTTTCCTTCATCGGTCATCGTTAAAGTCGGCGACATCCGAATAAGCTTTGAAATGTAACACAAAAAAAGGATACATTTGGGCCAAAAAGTAAATAATTCTGGCATGTGAAAAAATAGCGGTTTTCCTGAAATAAAACCGGGTTTCGAAATGTCTTAGAAGTTTAGAGTAACCACAAAATTGTTTTACAAATTCTTATAATCATGAAAAAATCATCTTTAATAATTTATGTACTTGTTCTGGCGCTGTTGGCTCCTTTCACATGGCTTGATGGTGCACCGAAATCAAAAACCAAACAGATCGGGATTGCGACCTACTCCGTAAAAGGGCTCGAATCTGACATTGAGGGATCACTCAAGGCTCTTGGTGAATATGGTTACAATGTAATGGAGATTTCAAACTACAATGCCGGGAGAGGCAATGTTGCCGGTTATTCACCTGCTGATTATGCAGCGCTTGCAGAAAAATACGGACTTGATATTATTTCAAGCCATGCAAGGGCTAAATTTGATGTGAAAGATACTCCCGGAACACTCGAAGCATGGGGAAAGGTTTTCGATGATCATAAGACGATGGGTTGCAAATACGTGGTTTTCCCGATGAATATGTGGTCATCCGATGTTGAAACCCTAAAGGCAGAATGCAACCTTATGAATCTTATCGGTGCTGAAGCCAACAAAAGAGGTATTAAGTTCGGCTATCACAACCATAGTTTTGAGTTTGCAATTGTTCCCGGTACCAGTCTGACATTCGAGGATTTTCTGATTCAGAATACAGATGCCGACAAGGTATTCTTCCAGTTGGATGTTTACTGGATAAAAGTTGGCGGTCAGGATCCGGTTGCTTATCTTAAAAAGTACCCCGGTCGTTTCAGTGTCCTTCATATTAAAGATGATTATGTTATCGGTGAGAGCGGCAAGATAGATTTCAAGCCTATCTTCAAGCAGTTTTACAAGAACGGTCACAAGGACTGGTTTGTAGAGATGGAGGCCAAGATGACTGAAGAGCAGAGACAGCAGTCCATTGCCATGATGGATAATATGAAACAGAGGTTGAGCCAGGGTGGTCAGCAGGGTCAGCAGCAGGGACCTCCTCAGGGTCAGGCAGGACAGAGGCAGGGTCAGCCCCAGGGTCAGGCAGGCGCTCCTCCCCAGGGAGGCCAGAGGCAGGGCGGTGCACCGGCCGGTGCCGGTTTCGGACAAAGGGATCACCAGGCCCAGGCTGCAATGCTGAAGGAATCGCTTGAAGGTATCAGGCTCAGCGCCGGCTATCTGCTTAACGCCAAGTTCGTTAAATAAGTCATTTTAGATCAAACTATTAAGGCCACCTGCTATTTTGATGTGCAAGTGGCCTTTTTGTTTCACTGAAATAAATATTCGGGTGAACCTGACTGAAAGGTAATCATACTGATTTCATCAATACTTACTATCTTTAGTAGGAAGAAATAACGGTTAACCCTGTTTTAACTACAGTTAAAACCACATTCAACATGAAGAGAATATTATGTATTTCAGTGCTACTGCTGGCAGCGGCAGATCTTGCTTCACAGAATCCCATTGTTCCGCCCGGAGTTTATATAGCTGATCCGTCAGCTCATGTATGGGCTGACGGGAAGATGTTTGTATATGGTTCCCGGGATGAAAGTCCGGAATACTATTGTTCAAAGAGCTACAGGGTTTTATCATCGGACGATCTGAAGAGTTGGAAAATATCCGGTGAGAGTTTTGCAACAACCGGCCCCGGTGATCAGGTAACCTACAGCGACAATTATCTTTATGCTCCTGATGTACAATATTATAAAGGGAAGTATTATCTTTACTACTGCCTTTCATTTGCCAAAAACACCGAAGGAGTTGCGGTGTCAGATTCTCCGCTTGGCCCTTTTAAAAACGGAACACCAATCGATGTCGGCGGATTCAATCAGATCGATCCCTGTGTCTTCATTGATGATGACGGAAAGGCATATTACGTTTGGGGTCAGTTCAGTGCCAAAATGGCAAGGATGAATCCTGACATGATGAGTATTGACACAGCGACCATCAGGGAAAATGTCATAACGGAGGAGGAGCATTTTTTCCACGAGGGATGTTATATGATCAAGCGGAACGGACTTTATTACCTTGTTTATGCTGATGTAAGCAGGGGAGGAGCTCCCACCTGCCTTGGATATTCGGTCAGCAGTAACCCGATGGGGCCTTATACATATAAGGGAGTTATTATTGACAACCGGTTTTGTGATCCCAATGTCTGGAACAATCATGGATCGATTGTGGAATTCAGAGGCAAATGGTATGTTTTTTACCACCGGGCGACCAATGGAAGTGTTGCAATGAGGAAAGCCTGTCTTGAACCAATATCTTTCAGAGCGGACGGGACCATTCCTGAGGTCGTCATGACCTCGCAGGGAGCGGGAGATCCTCTTGACGCATTCAGTGAGACCGATGCGGCAAGGGCATGTCTTCTTTTTGGAAATGTGCGTATTCAGACTCTGGGCGACGGCAATGAAGTTATTGGCCGGATATGGACAAAAGACAAGGCAGCATACAGGTACCTGGATTTTGGTAACGGAGCCGATTCTTTGTCGATAAGACTGAAAGCTGGAAGCAAGTCCTTCAGGATAAATGTAAGTGCAGGATCTGCATGGACAGGTTCATTGGGAAGCATCGATATTCCGCCACAGGTTTCGGATGAATGGATAACGGTAACCATGCCGGTAAAACCTGTCAAGGGAATTCATACACTGTGGTTTGCCTTCACGGATCCGTCAGTAAAGGGAAGCTACATGATCCCTTCCGAGTACGGAAATTCCCGGCAACAGACTCTTTGCACTATCGACTCTTTCCGGTTTACGGGTCCGGATAATGAGTAACCCCGGATATTCATTTTTATCCATTATTTAATTAACTAAAAACTTATACATTAACAACATCCAGTCATGAATATTCTGATCAAAATTGGAGTCGGATTGCTGATTTTTTTAGCGGTCCTTTTACTTGCCTTTTTCATTTTAAGGATAAATCCAAAGCCTGAAATAATCAAGCTGGAACGCAGGGCGGTCTCTGATGAAGAGATAGATAAAATGGCCCGCGATGCCGTTGGCAAAATGAAGCTGGAAGAGAAGGTAGCCATGATGACTCCGGTCCTTAAAAGCATGTTAAAATTTGCTCTTGAGATGGCCGGTAATGGTATGAAGTATAACCATGATTCCTACCAGGCGGGAGGCAATGAGAGGCTGAATATTCCGACAATGAGATTTTTTGACGGTCCCCGCGGACTGGTAAGCGGTGAGGCTACCTGTTTTCCGGTTTCAATAGCCAGGGCCGCTTCCTTTGACAGGGAACTGGAATACAGGATTGGCGATGTGATCGGCAAGGAGGTCAGGGCTGCTCAAGGAAATTACTTTGGAGGGGTTTGCATTAATCTTCTCAGGCATCCTGCCGGAGGAAGGGCTCAGGAAGGTTACGGGGAGGATTCCTACCTTACCGGACAGATGGGAGTTTCATTGATGAAGGGAGTTCAATCGAACAATGTTATGGCCTGTATCAAGCATTATGCCGTTAATAACCAGGAAAATACACGGTTTGATGTGAATGTCGAGGCTGATGAAAGAGTATTGAGGGAGGTTTACCTTCCACACTTCATGGAATGTGTTGACAATGGTGCTGCAAGTGTGATGGGTTCCTACAATAAATTCAGGGGTGACCAGGTCTGTGCCAGCAGTTATCTTCTGACAAAGGTGTTGAAAGAGGACTGGAACTTCAGGGGATTTGTCATCAGTGATTTTATTTTTGCAGTGAAGGATACGGAATTATCTGCCAGAGCAGGACTTGACATAGAGATGCCAACCACCATATTTTATGGCAATAAGCTGTTAAAAGCCGTAAAAGACGGCAGGGTTCCGGAAAATCACATCGATGAGAGCGCTTTCAGGATTGCAAGAACAGTATTAAAATATGAAATGGCCCCCGATCCGCTTCCTGACTATCCTGAATCTCTCATTGGCTCCGGCGAACATATAGCACTTGCGCTTGAGGCCGCTGAACGATCAATAGTCCTGATGCAGAATAACAATAAGGTTCTTCCCTTTGACAGGAAAGAAACAAAGCGTGTTCTTGTGGCTGGAAAACTTGCAGTCTCACAGAACATTGGTGATCATGGTTCAAGCAGGGTAAGGCCGGCATATATCGTTACCCCGCTTGATGGTTTGAAGAAGCTTTATGGTTCAGAAGTTGAATTTATCCACGACAGCGGTGAGAACACAGATTCGCTGAAGGAAAAAATCCGGAAGGCTGATGCTGTGGTTTATGTTGTGGGATACAACCATGATGATGAAGGGGAGTATGCAACCAAGAGCAAATACACCACGGGTGGTGACAGGAAGAGCCTCAGGCTTCATGAGAGTGAAAGCAGGATGATCCGGGAAACGGCAATGCTCAGCAAGAATTCAGTGGTTGTCCTGATAGGTGGGAGTGCCATTATTGTTGAAGAATGGAAAGACAAAGTTAACGGGATAATTCACGCCTTCTACCCCGGCATGGAAGGCGGAACGGCAATAGCCAAAGTGCTGTTTGGCGATGTGAATCCGGGAGGAAAGCTGCCGTTCACCGTTGCAAGTGATGAGAGTCATTATCCCGGATTTGACATAAATGCCACAGAGGTTACCTACGACAGGTATCATGGATATATCAAACTGGACCATGACGGCAACAAAGCCTCATTTCCGTTCGGTTTCGGTCTTTCGTATACTGAATTCTCCCACGACAGCCTGAGTGTGGAGTGTGGTCCGGATGGGGTTGTTGCCTCTCTGATTGTTACAAATACAGGTGAACGCAAGGGCGACCAGGTCATTCAGCTGTATATCGGATTTGATGGCAGCAAGGTTGAAAGGGAACATAAGCTACTCAAGGGATTTGAGCGGGTTTCGCTTAATCCGGGAGAGACCAGGAAGGTATCAATATCATGTCCTTTTGAAAGGCTAAGGTACTATGATCCTGTATCCGGTTCATGGATTCTTGAGAAAATGGAGTACCAGCTTTACCTTGGCCCGGACAGTGATGAGGGAGACCTTCTTAAAAGCACATTCACCATCGGTTAGCTTCCTGTCACCTTGATAAACAATTATTTCCCGCTATCGGAATTAAAGTTTCAGGTCAAGTGACAGATAAAATCCCGCCAGGAATGACCCTGTTCCTGAAGGCTGCCATCCCTGGAAATTAGGAGATATATTCACCCCTGATGCAAGGTTATACTGCAGTCCGATCAGATACAGCTGTCCTTCTTTTGAGGGATACCACGGAACAGCGCCATCGGGATTGATAGCGGAAACGTTGTCGAACCTGCCTGTAAGCTTTGTTTTATCTCCGACAGCGACTGTCCCGTTCACAGTGATTGCATGATAATCGTGATTCTTCTGCATCATATGGTTTTTCTTGTAGTTATATGCTGCAGATACAGAAGATCCGTTGTTTTCATACCAGGCAATCAGTTCGACAGTGTTCTGGCTGATTCCGTCTTTTGTCATATTGTCGACGTAGAGGCGCATGTATGCCCCGGTAGCAGGTGTTAATGAAAATCCCAGCGCAGCTTTGAAGGTCGAATCTGATTCAAGCACCTTATAACCCTCTCCGTTCATAACAGTCAGATCGGCCGACAACCATGAAGTAAATTTATAGGCGACACTCAGTCCGAGGTCGGATGCTGCACCAAATTCATATAACTCGTATGCCGGACGATAAATATACCGGTAGCCCCATTTGCTGTCGCTTGCCTCATATTCCGGAAGAGGTATCATTCCGGCGGTCACCGACAACCTTTCATTCTGGTATTTCAGATATCCGAATTTGAGCATGCCGCTGAAGTTGGGTTTTCCGGGCGATGGACTGGCTGCATCATAAACAACCCTGCCCGAGAAATTCTTTGAGAAATTGTAACTGTATCCGAAATAAGCCCGCGTCAGGTCAAATTTTGTGTGATTCTCACCATCGGTGAAAGTTGAATTAAGACTTGTAAAGATCCTCGCTTCCGGTTTTCCTCCTGGCTTAAAGGATTCTTCCTGTCCTGCCAGTGTAAGAGGTATTGAAAACAAAACTGCTGAGGCACAGGCAAAAGCCACCCTTTGGACGACTTGTAATAAAGGCTGAGTTAAATTCCTTGTCTTCATAGCATTATGTTAAGGTTTAGTTTTACGTAGGGTCATTGCGAGCTAACTTCAATTAAAGTCAGATCATAACCGGCGGGACGAAAATATTAAAAGAAATCAATGATGGAGGGTTAATAAGCCACAGCTATTGAAAAATACGAATAAATACCACCATAAAAGTTGATTACAGTTTTAATATTTGTGTAAATCTGTGGCAATAAAGCTACTGCCACATAAACCTGACACTAAAATATTGATTATGAGCGAAAAGAAAAAGGATGTTCAGAAAAATGGAGGTTTGTCCATTGGCCAGGACTGGGCTTCAGTGGCCATTGGTTTCGGCATTATTGTATTTGTAATACTTGCCGGTTATTCGATCGGAACTCCCTCATTTGGGGGAAGCGCCGGATGGAAAGGAATTGGTGCAATTTCGGAGATGTTCGGATCATCTTCACTTCTGATATCCATTGTGTCCACCCTCCTTATATTTGGCATATTCTCTGCAATCGGGGTTTTCCTGAGTGGCGACACTTTAAAGATGTTTCTGGTGGGATTTATATCGGTTTGCCTTCTGGCTTTTCTGGCACAATTCCTTTCATCTTTTGCGGGTTTCAAGAATCTTGGACTCGAAACAGTTCTTTTCTCGCTTTTACTTGGTCTTATAATCGGAAATCTTTTCAGGATTCCTTCATGGCTTAAGCCGGGGGTTCAGACCGAGCTCTATGTAAAAATTGGTCTTGTCCTGCTCGGCGCCACTATCTTGTTTAAGGATATTATGACAGCAGGTACTTTCGGCCTTCTTCAGGCAGTTATCGTTGTTATTACTGTCTGGTATTTCACATTCTGGGTTTCACGCAAGATGAAGGTCGACGATGAGTATTCAACCATGCTTGCCAGTGCAGTTTCGATTTGCGGAGTTTCGGCTGCAATTGCAACTGCCGGAGCCATTAACGGGGATAAGAAGAAGCTTTCATTTATTATCTCGGTTGTATTGATCATTGCAATTCCCATGATGATACTTTTACCGGTCATTGCAAAATGGATAGGGCTTTCTGAAGTTGTTACCGGGGCATGGCTCGGTGGTACCATTGATACTACCGGAGCCGTTGTGGCAGCAGGGACCATAGCCGGTGAAACAGGCCTTAAATATGCCACCATTGTCAAATTCTCTCAAAATGTATTATTAGGTCTGGCTGCATTTGCCATTTCGGTTTTCTGGACCTATCGCAACAAATCTAATAACAATGGCCAGAAAGTTTCAGCTTCTGTAATATGGGAACGCTTTCCGAAATTTGTTCTCGGGTTTATTATGGCATCCATTATTTTCTCTTTCCTGATAAGCCCCGAGACAGCCAAAGTATCGGGTAAGGTCATCAAGTCGTTCAGTACTTTCTGGTTTAATCTTGCCTTCATAAGCATAGGACTCGAGACGCGTTTTGCGGATCTGAGAGCCATGGACAGCAAAAAGCCGTTTTACAGCTTCCTGATAGGGCAGGGATTTAATATTTTCTTTACACTTCTGGTTTCCTATATTCTCTTTCAGCTTATAGGCCCCAGATAGGGAAAGCCATAAATCAAAAAAAGATGGATCTTTTCCGGAGTTGTTTATCCGGATTGGATCCATCTTTTTAAGTATTCTTTAAAGCAGCCTGGTATTATTCTTCTTTTTTTGCAGCTCTTACCGCCTTGACGTCGAACATTCCCATCATTGATCCAGCCAGGTTGTTCTCGTCCTTCTTTTCAACGGTTATTTCAACATCAAAACCCTCGGCATTGAAGAACAATGTGAGTGCATTTTCCTTTTCCTCGATGTTTGAAATGTTAAGGGCATTTCCGCCGCTCTCCTGTCCTGCTGTAATGGTGCCGGCCAGTTTACCTTCCTTCCTTTCAAGTGAGGCCAGCATATTGATATCCCCGTTGGGCGTACCAAAAACAGTCATGTTCCATTTGTCGGCAAAAAAATCTGTTTTTTCCTGGGCATTCACGCCCGATGAAAGCAGGATCAGCATGCAGCCTGCCACCAATGTTTTGATAATGTTCATAATGTGAGTTTTAGTTTATTGAAGAACTGATTAATAACTGAAGGTGCAATTATAATCTTTTTTAGTAAAATCTCAACCGGCTGATGTGAACATATTACTGAACCCTTGAAACAATATGGAAGCAGCCCTGCTGTTTCTCGTATGTTGCCCAGCATTTCTTCTCTTTCCTGAGCTCATAGATCACTTCGGCAAGAGCTTCCTTCATATACCATTTATCGCATTCGGTTACGTTGTACTTACGGATGTCAAAACGGGCGTATGAGATATCGAAAGCATTTCCATTGAGGTGAGGACTGTTTTCAGAAGCATTGGAATTGGTTTTTCCAAGCCCTTTTATGTTATCGGAAGTACGTGTCATCGAAGTAATGATGAACTTTGAACCCTTCAGTCCGTCTTTTCCTATCTTTTTACCATATCTTCTTCCGATTTCGTTCAGCAGTCTCCTGCTGTCGCGTGTAAGGTAAGGATGGCTGTGTTCCATATTTTCCAGCCTGTAGTTCATGCCTTTTCTTACTCTCACGAGCTGACCGGTCATCACCCTCTTTGCCAGATCCTTTTCATCGGAACAGGCCCTGATTCCGGTCAGCCTTGCCTGTGCCGAATAATCCGGGATCCTGTCGTTCAGCTTTCTGCTGTAAACAGGCTGATGGCTCCTGCACCTGGTGCTGAAATAGGAAACCATCAAAGCCCTGTTGGGCTGAGGTATGAAAGTGAAACACATTGAAAACAGGACAAAGAAAAATCCCCAGACCTTTAGTCTGTATTCTTTCTTTAGCCGTATCCTCTTCATATAGTTTTATTTCTTTAAAGCCATAAAAATAACCTGGGTAAGGGTTTTCACTGACAATAGATATTCACAGATATGGAATTGTATTAACAATTCGGCATCTGAAAGAAGCTAATTTGCTTCAGGAATCACTAAATTCATGGCCTGGTTTGTTGGATTCTTTATTTTACCATGAACTATTCATGGAGTTATCTTTGATGCACATTAACCTGACTGATAAAAATAGTATCCGGATCTCAAAAATCGTTTTACGGATTGTGAAAGTATTAAAACACACAACGGAATAAAATCCTTATGATATGAAAACACTTTACCGTACTATAAAGAGTAACAATTACAGACTGCGTTGGATTTTTATGGTCCCGTTGTTGTTTTTCTCATGCCAGGGTGAAAAGGAAAAGACCGGACAGGCTTATCTGGAGTATGAAGTGTCGATGGAATCGCCGGCTGGTGGCCTCCTTAATGTGATCCTTGAATGCAGTATTCCCGGTTCCGACACTGTAATTTTCAGGATGCCGGAATGGATGCCCGGTTACTATCAGATAATGGATTATTCTGATAAGCTTTCCAATATTAAGGCAGCCGGAAGCAACGGAAGTTCTGTCGAAATAGTCCAGAAGGATGATCACAGCTGGATGGTAATTCCGGGAGATAACAAAACTTTCAAGTTAAGTTATAACGTTCTTTCAGATCGCAGATTCGTTGCCTGCAATTACCTTGATACTGCTCATGCTTACATAATACCGGCTGCCACATTCATGTACCCTGACGGTTATATCCATTCGCCTGTAAGTATCAGGGTAAAGCCGTTTAGTGAATGGGACGGCATTGCCACCGGGCTGGATCGGGTGGAAGGGAAGGATAATGAATTCAATGCACCCGATTTTGACATTCTTTACGACTGTCCCATTCTTGCCGGTGACCTGGATGAACTCGAGCCTTTTACTGTTAATGGCATAACACACAGATTTATTACTTGGAATGCAGGTGAGTTTGACGGAGCGGCGCTCATGTCTGATCTTAAGAAGATTGTTGAAGCCTCAGTCATACTGATGGGAGAGCTGCCTTACAGAGACTATACCTTTATAGGGATTGGTCCCGGACAGGGGGGGATTGAACATCTGAACAATACTACGATCAGCTTTACTGGCAGAGGGCTCGACAAACCGGAAGGGATGAAGAGGATACTGTTGTTCATTGCCCATGAATACTTTCATAATTACAATGTTAAGAGGATAAGGCCATATGAGCTGGGTCCATTTGACTATGAAGGAGGTAACCGGACCAACCTACTGTGGTTCAGTGAAGGAGCCACTGTTTATTATGAATATCTTCTGGTCAGGAGGGCAGGACTGATGAGTGACGAAGATCTGCTGGCTTCAATCGAGGGCAACATCAATGCGTATGAAAACGATCCGGGATCGAGGTATCAGTCACTCACCCAGGCCAGTTACAACACCTGGAGCGACGGTCCTTTCGGCAACTCAGCCGGAGGACCCGACAGGGCAATTTCATACTATGACAAAGGACCCATAGTGTCGATGATACTTGATTTTACAATCAGGAATGCAACCGGCAATTCGAAGTCTCTTGACGATGTTATGAGACTGCTTTATAATAGTTATTATAAGGAACTATGCAGGGGATTCACCGATGCGGAATTCCAGCGGGCATGTGAAACAGTTGCAGGTATTTCGCTTGCCCCGGAGTTCGAATATGTGAACACTACAGGGGAGATAGATTACGCGAAGTATCTGTCATATGCGGGACTGGGCATTTCGGAATCCACGGACCGGCAAAAGGGAAGAAAGCATTTCACTATCGTCAGATCGGAGACAGCAAGTCCTGAACAATCGGCCATATTCCGGTCGTGGACAGGGAACTGATACTAAAAAGCAATTTTTCCTTCTTCAGATCAGAGCGTCCATCCCTTGCGATATTCGTAATGGAAGAAGTTATTGGCTTCCGGGAGGTTGGTGATTTTCATATTCTTCCCGTCGTACTCAAGTGTTGTGTTGAACCTCTGGGTAAGTATTGCGATATTGGTGAGAAGCATTATTTCCGTCACTCTAGCCGCCCATGAGAAATCGTTGCATGCTTTTTTCCCGTTCATAATCGCTCCGATCCAGTCTTCAAATATATCTCCTGTCCTTTCAAGCCAGGGTTCAGGTCCCTTGAAATCGGGGTCAGCCGGCACCAGTGACGGCATTTGGGCATTTCCACCCATCATTATTCCCTTATCTCCATAGAATACAGTTCCGACCCGTCGGCCGGGTTCCAGTTTTTCGGGGCGTTCCGGAAGAAGTCCGCCGTCGCACCATTTTACCCTGACCGGAGGCATATAACCGATGCCGGGGCTGAAACGTTCAGGAAATTCGTAAGTTACAGTCTGGGCAAGGGGAAGATAATCGCTGTTGTATGGTGTGGAAGTAGCCTGGATCTTTGTGGGATATTCGAGGTTAAGTGCCCAGAGGGGAGCATCGTAGATATGCGCTCCCATGTCGCCCATGGCTCCTGTTCCGTAGTCCCATAAGCCTCGCCATACAAAATGGCAAATCTCAGGGTTATAAGGTTTTTCAGGAGCCGGTCCGAGCCATACATCCCAGTTGAGGTTTTTGGGCACTTTCACACCTGCCGGTCTTGGTATGTCACCCTGCGGCCAGTACCCTATGGGACGGTCGGTAAACATCTGAACCTCCCTTACATTACCTATTACGCCCGAGCGAACCCATTCCACGACTCTGCGTGTTCCTTCACTTGCATGACCCTGATTGCCCATTTGTGAAACAATATCATATTCCTTTGCCAGCTCAGCGAGTTTACGGCATTCATATATCGTTTTAGCCATTGGCTTTTCAACATACACATGTTTTTTCTGCCTCATGAAGGCAGAGGCTATCGGAGCATGGTTGTGATCGGTGGTGGCTATTAGGACCGCATCAATAGATGGTTCCCTGTCGAGCATTTCGCGCCAGTCGGAATAAACCTTTGCCCTGGGGTATCTGGCAAAGACATAGCCTGCATATTGTGAATCGACATCGCACAGGGCATAGATATTGGCAAGCTTTCTTGGTTTTCTCTGCGGCTGGCCTCCCGGAAACTGCTGGGGGACCCTTCCTGCCTGTGGTGGAGTACCCTGCTGAAGCTGCTGCATCCGGGCCATGCGGGCAGCACGTTCTGCTTCCTGCTTTGCAAGTTCGGCTTTGCTTAGCGGCTGTCCGGTCCTGGTCCTCTGCGGCCTGTCGACCTGAACTTCCGGATCGCATATATTGCTTATGTCACCGGCACCCTGAGCTCCGACCCCGATACCCGCAACATTTATAAGATCGCTGGGAGCTTTCTGGCCGCTTCCAGCGATAACATGTCTCGGCACTATTGTAAATGCAGCAGCTGCAGCGCCGACGGTTCCAACGAATTTACGTCTTGAAAGGTTTTGGCTTTTTGAGGGTTTCATCATGAAAGGGTTTTGGTTAATAATCACCTAAGTTATTAAAATCCCTGAGGAATTAAGGGAATCATCAGGCAGCAATAAGCAACAGAGTGTATTATATGGAATCAGGAACTGACTTCAAGGTTCTTTCCCTTACCCTCTTTCTTTGCATGTTTGATACTTACATTCAGTTCGAAACCTATTAGTATGGCAATGGAATTAAGGTAGAGCCAGAGCATAACAACGAGAAGGGTGCCAAGGGAGCCGTAAAACTTGTTGTAAAGGCCGAAATTATTCACATAGGCTGAGAATCCGAGTGATGAAATAATGAAAAGGATTGTTGCTGTAGTGGATCCGGCTGAGAAAAATCTGAAATCACTTCTTTTTGCAGGGGCAAAGTAATACAGGAAAGATATGGCAAGAAAGAGAAGAAGAATAACGATTATCCATTTTGCGAAGATAAGAAGGGAAATGACTATGTCTCTTTCAATTATATGCTGCTCCACCAGGTTGTTCAGTACCTGTCTGCCGAAAATAAGAATGAAACCCGCCAGAGCGAACATGAATACTGTAATCAGAAGGAGCATAAGGGAAATTTTACGCTGGTTTACCCACGACCTCGCCTGAAACTGGTGTGCTGATACTACGAAAGCATTGATCACTGCATGGATACCGTTGGTTGAAAATACGACAGTGGCAAAGAGCATTATTAAAAGCAGTCCCTCGCTTTTTCTTGTGACAATATCCACTATCGATGATTCAAGGAACCTGTACACGTTTGACGGCAGGATATTTTCAAAAAGCCTGACCATTTCCTGTTGAAAATTAGGAATCGGAATGAATGGTATCAGGCTGAACAGGAAAATTGAAGCCGGGATCATTGCAAGAAGGAGGTTAAAAGCTATCGAGGAGGCTCTTGTTACCATTACCCCCTTGCGAAAACCTTTTGCCACAAACGACAGAACATCGCTTATCGGTACACCGTCAAAGCCGGGAAGTACAAGATTCTCAAGCCAGACCTTTCTCTTAGGCGTTATTATCCCCTGGAGATTCATCCTTTGACAAAATTCTTAAATTCAGCTTATCAGGCCTTTTGCCATAAAGCAAATAGTGCGATCAGATACCGGTTTAACACCAAAAGTAATATTTAGCTGCCGAAAAATCAACTATTTCACAGGAAACCCACATGTACAAAGTAATCAGTCACGTATATTATTTTCAAACATGTGTCTGCCATCATAAAATTAAATTTTAAAATTATCTGTAGTGAAATGAGGCTGATACAGAAAAGTCACAGGTCATTAAGGGCAAACCTTCACTCCGATTTATTTTAACAGCCGGAAATCAGGGATATCATGTAAATAATATCTTTGGTAATTCTAAGCAGATATGATCTGAGGAAGAGCAGAAAGCCCATTTATGGATAAAACGACCATTGTTCTGACAGAGTGCCTTATATATTTTTTAATACTTATAGTAACAGGCATCTATGTATCACGAAAGAATAAGAAGACTTCAGACTACCTGGTAGCCGGCCGCAGGCTGAGTCTGCCGCTGACTGTAGCCACCTTGTCGGCTGTCCAGATTGGAGCAGGGATCGTTCTCGGGGGCTCACAAAATGCAAGCTCTATGGGAGTATGGCCCGGGATGTGGTATGCTCTCGGCTGTGGCGGAGGGCTTATTCTTGCGGGCCTGCTTGTGGCCGGCAGACTTCATCAGAAAGAAAGCTTTGTTCCGCTCGATTTTTATGAAAACCGCTACGGCCCCAATAAATGGGTAAGACTCTGGGCATGGATAAGCAACGTACCCAGCCTTCTTGGGATATTTGTTGCACAGCTTCTTGCATGTGGAACCATACTTGCCGGTTTTGGTATCCCATTTTCAACCGGCGTTATTATCTGTGCATGTGTTGTGTTGATATACAGCACTATAGGTGGCATGTGGGGGATAGTTATAACAGACGTCATCCAGACCTCTGTAATAATAATAAGTATACCGGTTATAGCCGTCGTATCGCTGATGGCCCTCGCGGAAAAAGGTTTTTCCCTTTCTGACGTCTACTCCACTCCGTTTATTCCCGATGGCACTCTGGTTAAATTCATATACCTTACTGTACCTTTCCTTATTGCGATATCGGTATCTTATGATGCCTACATCCGTTATCAGTCTGCGAAGGACGCCGGAACGGCCGTACGGGGCTGTATCATTGCCGGATTCGTTGTGATTTTTGTAGGGGTAATGACTTCGACCGTGGGCGCTGTTGCAGGCATTCTTTATCCGGAAGTCAGGGAGGGAGTTTTTTCCTACATGATACTTCAGCTTATGAATCCGGTTCTGACAGGAATTGTGGCAGCTGCAATTTTGGGTGCATCGATGTCGAGCGCTTCTGGTTTGCTGATTTCCCTGGGCGCTACATTCTCCCGTGATTTTTACAACAGATTCCTGCATCCTGATCAGAAGCTGGATGAAATGAAACACTCAAAGTTGATTTCCCGTTCTGCCATTGCACTTTCGGCTGCTGCCGGAATATGGCTTTCATTTCATGTGACTGACATCCTCGATGCCATAATTATTTTCAATTATCCTTATATGGGGAGCCTGCTCGTCCCGCTTCTTGCCGGTGTGCTCTGGAAAGGAGCGACAAGGACTGCTGCAATTGCCGCCATGTTTACCGGAGGAGTAATCGGAGTGGGTTCTTTTCTCGCCGGTGTCCCGGGTCCGCTGAACGGATGGGTAAAACCCGACCTGGGCTTGTTCATTGCCTATTCAGTTTCGGCACTTATGCTGGTCATTGTAAGCAGGCTTGAAAACAGGAAATTTAAATTATAGAAATTGCCATGGAAAACTTTGAATGGCCTTATCCATTGGAGTATGATAAGGAAGAGATTTTAAAAGCAGACATACTTGTAATGGGAGGGGGAATTTCAGGATGCATGGCCGCCATTGAAGCAGCCCGGAGAGGTATGAGTGTTGTGCTTGTTGAAAAGGGATCAACGAGAATGAGCGGGGCAGGAGGTTCAGGATGTGATCACTGGGAATCAGCGGCAACAAATCCCTGTTCCGGAGTGTCGCCTGAGGAGCTTGTAGAGGCCATGCTCAGCGACAATAATGGATTCAACAACGGCATTTCCCACTATATTGAATGCAGGGAAGGTTACGACAGGCTGCTTGAAATTGAAAGGATGGGAGGCAAGATCAGGGATACCGGGAATGAATTTTCAGGAGCTGCATTTCGTGACGAGGCAACAGGATTGTTGTTTGCCTATGACTACAGAAACAGGATAACTTTAAGGGTTTGGGGCACCACTTTTAAGCCTGCGATGTACAGGGAGATGAAAAAGCTTGGAGTGAGGATAATCGACAGGGTGATGGTGACCTCCCTCCTGACTGAAGGAGGAATTCAGGGAAACCCTTGCATCGGAGCCACAGGTATTCATACCCGCACAGGAAGGTTTTTCATCTTCCTGGCCAAAGCAAGCATAATGTGCATGTCGAGGCCGTCGAGAGTATGGCTTTTTTCCCCGGATCACACCGGTTTATGTGAATTCAGACCGCCCCAGTGCGTCGGCGATGGTCATGCGATGGGGTGGCGGGCAGGTGCGCAGTTTACAATGATGGAAAAATCGGTGGTAGCTGAGTTTTCGGCCGCTGGTAGGAGCTTTCCTCCCTATAGTGCTGGTAATAATCATAATACCTGGTATGGAGCTTCTATAATTGATTCCAGGGGAAGGAAGGTTCCCTACGCTGACAGGGACGGAAAAATCCTGGATAATACAACCGACAGGTTCCTTCCGGCGGAAGGCCAGCATTTCTTCCTTATGGGAGGATCGATCGATAATCCGGAATATAACATAAAAGGTCCTGATACACTGCCTTTTTCAGATATGGTAAGGCAGGGATACACACCTCCGTTTTACGCCGATCTTTCGGATCTGCCCGATACTGAACGCCGGGTTATCTGGGGGATGATGGTTGGAGAGGAAGGTAAGACAAGGGTCCCTGTGTATGAGAACCATAAAAAAGCCGGTTTTGATCCGGAAAGGCATGTTCTGCAGTGCTATGGCAGCGGTTGGACTTCAGCTTCCTTCCTTCCGCAGGAACGACAGTTATTCGGACTACCCGGCGGGTTTTTCCACGACTGGCAACTAAGCACAAACCTTAAAGGCTTGTATGCAGCCGGTGACTCACTTTATGCTTCAAATTGCTATGGACATGCAGCTGCTACGGGGAGCTATGCTGCACGTCATGCTGCTGTTTTCGCCGGTTCAGAGAGTCTGAAAGAATTCGACCGGGTGCAGGTTGAAAGAGAAAAAGCACGTGTTTATATACCTTTGAAGAATGACCCTGACAAGGGTGTGGGATGGAAGGAACTGAACATGGCTCTGTCAAAAACCATGCAGATTTATTGCGGTGAAGTAAAGCATGGGGAACTCCTGAATATAGGTCTGGAGCAGTTAATGGATTTCGAAAGAAATATTCTTCCTTCGGCCTGTGCTTACAACCCTCATGAACTGACCAGGCTTCTGGAGGTAATTGACATTCTGACTGTATCCGGGCTTATTCTGCATTCGTGTCTTGCCCGGAAATCAGACTGTCCACCATTGAATTTCAAAAGGGGAGATGCGGTTCAATCCGTTGATGGTCAGAATAAAAAGCTGATAATAATCAGTCAGGAAGGAGACCGGATTGTTACTGTGGAGAAACCCGTTGATTTCTTTGGCGGTATAAAGGAAAATTATGAAAAATTTAACCGGGAATATATCGGAGGAAAAAAGGATGAATGAGAAAAACATTATAAAGTATTCTGAGATGCCGGCCTCAAAGCCGCTTGTGCTGGATCCTGAAAAATGTACCGGATGCAACAGATGCACAGAGATTTGCCAGGTGGACATCTTTATTCCCAATCCTGAAAAAGGCAAGCCTCCGGTTGTACTTTACCCGGGGGAATGCTGGTATTGCGGATGCTGTGTGATGGTATGTCCTGTCGTGGGGGCGATAAGCCTCAGGCATCCCCTGATGAACCGGCCCAGGTGGGTGGAGAGGAGCCGGCTGGTATGACAACAGGATACGTTCCGGAGAATGTCAGGATAATGCGGGAAACCGATTGTTTTTCAGCAAATACCGATTCGCGTGTGCAAATAAAGGTTTAAATTTGTTTAATCAGGTTCTGTTTTCAAACCAAATTCTCTGTAATATGAAGAAATGTGTGATTCTTTTGGTTGTTATATGTACATTCCTGGTTTCAGGTGTACATGATGGTCTTTCCCAGGGTCAGGCCGGAAGCCGTGATCCTTCCATGAACTTTATCAAGGTAAACCTCACTGCTCCCCTGATAAAGAACTATTCCCTTCAGTATGAGCGAGTCTTGTCGAGAAATTTCTCGGCCGGATTATCAGTCAGGTTTATGCCTGAAACAGGTTTGCCCTATACCAACAGGATAATTGATCTCGCAGAAATTACGGATCCTGATGAAAAGGATGTGATAGAGAATCTTATGATAAGTAATTATGCAATCACTCCTGAAGTCAGGTACTACATGGGTAAAAAGAAATACGGAACCGGATTTTACCTTTCGCTTTTTTACAGGTATGCCAGTTTCAGCATGGCAAACGATGCCATTGATTATGAGCCTGAAGAGGGTGATCCTGTCGATCTCGACATAGAAGGCGACGTAACTTCTCATACAGGCGGATTCATGATTGGCAGTCAATGGGCGCTTGGAAGATATATGTGCCTCGACTTCTGGATACTCGGACCTCATTTCGGCATCAGTTCCGGCAAGGTTAACGCTTTATCATCAGAGGAAATGACACTTGAGGATCAGCAGGATATTGAAGATGAAATCGACGATGCACTCAACGATGCCGACATCCCTATGTTTGATTATACGGTTACCACTTCAGCCGACAGGGTAATTGTCGACTTTGACGGGCCCTGGGCAGGTATCAGGTTCGGCCTGTCACTTGGAGTAAAATTCTGATCAGGAAGGAGATCAATTTTCAATATAATCCCTTCCAAAAGAATAGACGAGGCTGATGTTCCACAGGAATTCATTCCCGATTACAATATTCGTTTTAACAGGTTGATTTACCAATGCCGAGACAGCAACCGGGAAATTTCTGTTTGCAAGCGTAACTGAAGAATTGAAATACACACCGTCAACACCATCCATAATCAGGTAATATAGCTGAGGATTGATCCTCAAATAGTACCGGTCCGAAATTTTTAGATTGGATAAACTGCCCCTGACAGAAATAAGATTTGTATTTTGTGTAAGATCATTTTCTATACCTCTGGAATAAAGCCAATAGAGACCTAAGGTGGCATTTTTTGAAATAAGGTACGAAGGCGCAAGTTCGCCCGCCAGGTAACGGCGCACTACCATGTCCTCTTTCTCAATGCTGCCCAGTGGTATCATTTTTCTTTTGAATGACAGTGCCGGATGAGCCCCGAGATTCAACTGAAATTTTTCAGTTTTTAAAAGTTTGTACCTCCACCAGAACAGGAAGGACCAGGGTTTTCCTTCAAGGGCAAATCTTAACTGGGGCTCGAAGCTTAACTTCTGTTTCGCAACCGTGAAATCAAAAATAGCTGCCGGTTTTCCAAGGGTAAGATTAGGAACAGTTGATATCCCCTTGTTGGTTACCGTTACTGCTCCTGCAAAACGGGTTGGAACTTTTGCTGTATCCTGTGCTGTTGAAGCGGGCATGGAAAATAACAGAATAAACAGCGAACCTGAAGCTAAGCTGAGATATCTCTGAGTTCTGCTTTTCATAATCTTTTTTCTGGCAGTAAAAGTAAGGTTTTCAAGGTGAAAAATGAATGCATAATAAATAAAACCCCGGCAGATTACTTTCGGATATCCTCAGGGTTTTTACAAATTTCGCGTCTTCTGTAAATACCGGCGATTGGCTGAAGAACTTTTTGAATATGTTCTCTGGGGCTTTTAAGGGCCAATATTGTCATTACCGGATTATCAATGCTTGCCGGCAGGTTTACAAGATATTTCATCCGGGGTTGGATTACCAGACTTGTTTTCTGAAATCCGGTTGCGAATATTTTCGCATGAATTGTTCCGAAAAATCTCGGATCAATAAAGTCTGTTACCGAATACTGAATACTGAATACTGAATACTGAATACCTTTTACCGACCGGAAACTGCCGACTGAATTGAAGGTGTATTATTTATTTTGTGATCATCCTTAGTCTGATATTCTTTATTGCTCCCGTAGTCTGATATGTTGTGAACCCGAAGGGAACTGAAGATTCAACTTCGGAACGCAGCGAAAGCCGTGATTTGCCGATTGTAAAATCTACCAGTTTTTCATCAGCCACCCAGGCTTCAACCTTTTCATCCGTAACTCTCAGCCTTACATCGTACCACCATCCTGTACCGAAGCCATAGATAATTCCTGTCTGGTTATTTGCTGCATCATAGCCGTCGATACAGCTAAGTCCGGAAAGGGCTCCCCTCCAGCCTCCCAGGACGAGGGTAAGATAAGATTCTCTAACCGGGAAGGTAAGTCCGCAGAAAAAATCGTTACCGTTTACCCGTTTAGCGCTGAGTGTGACCTCATATCCGGTTTTTGGAAAATCTCCGGTCCACCGGATACCCGTTATCAGATCTCCTTTTCCGATTATTATGCAGCTGTCGCTTACCGATACTTCTCCATGTCCTTCGTAATCAATAAGCTGCCAGTTATTCAGCGAAACACCGTCAAAAAGTATCCTGTCTTCCGCGATTTGAGGGTTTAAGGTAATTAACAGCGATACAAAAGCAATAAAAATGGGATTCATCGGAGTGATAAAGATTATAAACAGGAATTTCAGAATTTGCAATAAAGATACCCGTAAAAAATCATTAGTTCAATACACTTGCTGCAGTTTCGTTAAACAGGAACTCCCGGGGTGGGAAACCGGAGCCCCGGAAATGAAAAATTCTTTTCCGGAGATGCCTGAATTTATAATCAAAACTTCGAATCAAACTATATTGTAATTTTGATGCTTTTGCAAAGCATAATCAATAAGCAGAAATACAATATAATATATAGAACAACTAATTTTTTAATTTTCGAACGAAAAATAAAAAACAAATACTGGAGAGGTTTTTATTTCAAATTATTATATAAATTGCCGCCTTTCTGATTTTTAACAATGTCAAACAAATACTGAAGTTATGTTGCTTCATCAGCAATTCGTTCGAATGGCCAGGAAGAATGGCAGTAAGATTGCCATAATTGATAAGACGCTGGGCAGCAGGGTCCCATATTCAAGGGCTCTGATCGGTGCACTAATTTTAAGTAAGAAGTTCAGCAGATATGACAGGGGTTTTATCGGAATTATGATTCCCACGTCTGCCGGGTGCGCATTGGCAACGGTTGGTGCCCTGATGAGCGGGCGGATACCGGTGATGATAAATTATTCCACTGGTGCGGAAAGCAATGCAAGATACGCACAGAAGAAATGCAGATTCAAAACGATTATTACCTCGAAAGCGTTGCTTGAGAAGATAAACTGTCCTCTTGTTAACGGGATGGTGTTTATTGAGGATATCATGGCAGGTGTTACGACGGCTGACAAACTAAAAGCAGCCTTTGTTTCAAAACTTCCTGTCGGCATGATACTCAACAGGATCCATAAGGGGGATGCAAACGACACTGCCGTGATACTTTTCACGAGCGGAAGCGAAAAGGATCCCAAGGCCGTGCAGCTGTCGCACAAAAATATAAGGGCAAATATTGAGGGTTTCGGTGATTATGTAGGAATCAATTCAGAAGATGTGATTCTGGCAAATCTTGTATTTTTTCACGTATTCGGATTAACGGTTAACCTCTGGGTGCCCTTCTACTACGGTATGACAATGATCACCTATGCCAATCCTCTTGATTTCCAGACTATCAGCAGGATAGCCCGGGAAGAGAAGCCAACAATCATGGTTGGAACTCCAAGTTTCTTCTGGGGCTATCTCCAGAAATCGGAACCAGGGGATTTTAAGACTCTGAGACTTATGGTTGCAGGAGCTGACAAATGTCCGGATGCTCTGAGGGAGGGGTACAGGACAAAACATGGAGTCACCCTTCTTGAAGGGTATGGTGCTACGGAGACATCACCGGTAATTTCAGTCAATTCGGTCAGTTTCAACAGACCCGGAAGTACAGGAAAGGTAATACCCGGCGTGGAGGTCAGGATAGAGAATACAGAGACCGGAGGTAATTGCAGAACCGGTGAGGTTGGATTGATCAAGGTAAAGGGCGATTCCGTAATGAAAGGATATTATGACGACCCGGAACAGACGGCAGAGGTGCTCAGGGACGGATGGTACAATACAGGTGATATGGGATTCCTTGACGGAGAAGGATATCTTTGGCACGCAGGCCGCTTCAAGAGGTTCACCAAGGTGGGAGGGGAGATGGTTTCCCTGGTGAAGGTTGAGAATGTTCTTGAGAAATATCTTCCACAGGGAGTCTCATGCTGTGTGGTTGAGGTAATGAATGAGAAAAAAGGTTCGACAATTGTTGCAGCCGTATCTGGCGAAATTCATAAAACGGAGACTCTGCGGAAAATGATGAATGAGCTTCCGGGAATTGCTCTGCCCAGGGAGTTTGTTGTTATTAATGAACTCCCCATGATGGGAACCGGCAAGATCGATTTTCGAACCGTTACAAAAATGGTTCAGGAAATTATGTTGTCTTCAGGCAGTTAAGAAAGGGATAGCCGGCAAAAAACGATCATGGCAGGTTCAGACAATTACCTTTTTACATTGTGAAGATTATAATGAATGTTTCAGGGAGCTTGAGGCCTCTTTTGGCATCAGGGATTTTGTTGATGCTTTTCTGTTGCTGGTTCGTCGCGACGGAAATGTAACCGACCTGACGGTCGATGCAATGAATAATGCCGGCTCAGATCCACTGAAATTCCAGAAAACGCTGAAAACGGAATTCGTGGTGTCTGGATACAGGCAGGCTTATTTCATTCCGAATATTGCAGGGAATCCGAAAACCACAATTATTATCCAGGCAAGGTACACCGGAAGGTATTTTGACACTGTCATCTCCACTGTTCTGAATTCTTTTTTTCTGAAATTGATCCTGAAGAGGTCGGTCATTATCATTATCAGGTTAATCAGTACGAGAATGTTTGAGGCAAGAACAGCAAGCCTGTTGGGTGTAAGTCCGTATTCTCCGAGACGGTAGAATATGGCTGACAGGGCAACAATATCTATTGCAATTGAGATAACTGAAAGCATGAAAAGGATAATTCCGTTGAACCTGACCGTTTTGGCTGTCCTCGTACCTGAGACGGAGTAAATTATTATTGCTATCACTCCGAGAAGCATCACATTGAATATCAGGAGGAAATCGCGGTCGTTGTAAGGATCCTTTCCGGTCACGGCCATTGTGATCAGGAAGATTATCAGGGTTACCAGAACGAGAGGACTGAAGATGGCTGCTATAAGGGGAGCTGTCTTGTTAAGAAGGGCCGGGTATCTGTCGGAGATAAAAGCTGCCACCACCGGGGCAGAAGCAGCTCCTGCAATAATAATATTTTGAGCGTAGAATTCTTCAATCGAAAGTCCTATTGAATCAAAGAGCCCGAGTGTAACGGCTGTAAGAATACCGCCTGCAATCGCGATCAGGGCATAGATGATCAGGAGGTCGCCGTTATACCTTATAAAGTCCATTCTTCTTACCGGATTTTTGAGATCATGATCCGTGAATGCCATTCCCCAGACAAACCACATAAGCAAAGGAAGATGAATATATGCCAGGATAACCGAGTCGCCCGGCAGGGAAGAGGGAAGAAGGTTGATATAAAAAGCAGGAAGAAGAAATGCCACCGCAGACATGATGATCTTCCCTGTCTGTGTTATCCTGTTTGCCCGGAAGGCATAAATGGAAAGTCCCAGGAATACTATTATTGAGGCATTCTTCTGGTAGAAAACAGTTTCAGAAAAGACCGAGGGAAATATTGCAGGAAGCTTTATAAGGAAAGCTGTTAAAAGACAGATCCCGATCACAGGCATAAGTTCATTGAGCGTTATCCCTTTTAGGATGTCAGGTTTCACGTCGTATTCAAGCCTGGCTTTCCAGAATTTCACAACACCGGCATCAGCAGTATCGGATGACAGATCGCCGAATGCAGTTTTAAAGACTTCAGGATCACTCCTGTATAGCTTCTCAAGCTTCTCTGGATTTCCAAGGTTGGAAGCTATTTCTTCTTTCCAGCTGATGACAGTTTCTTTTTTCATTGCTTTAATGGATTGTTGAAATGAAAGTGTGTTTTAAATCTTTGTATACCGGTGCATGGATCACTTATTTCGTATAAGTTCCTCAAGAGCGTTAAGATGTTGTCTGAACTGAACGATCCCTTCGTCTGTAATGGCATAGCTTGTGTTCGGCTTCCGTCCTATAAAGGTCTTCTTCATTCTGATAAGCCCCTTTTCTTCAAGCGCTTTCAGATGGCTGGCAAGATTTCCGTCGGTGACATCGAGGGATTCCTTAAAGCTGTTGAAATCAAATGAATCATTTACCATCAGAATCGACATGATACCAAGCCTTATCCTGCTTTCAAACACTTTATTCAGCCCGGAAATGATTTCTTTCATCTTAAAAAGATTTGGTCTCGAATGCAAGATCCCGTTTGATGCCGCCCGGATGCTGGATCTTCTTCAGGCCGGGAATGACCTTTTCTGTGAGAATTATGCTTCATATTTTTTATACATGAAAAGCCCGTAAACAATATGAAGAATTCCGAATCCGCCTGTCCAGAATAAGAGTCCATGATCCGGGAACACTGCAGCGGCAAGTCCGGTTATTATCTCCAGGATTCCAAGCCAGAAAATCTCACCGTATGTAAACTTGCCTGCATTTATCAGGGCCAGACCATAGAAGATAAGAAATACGGGGATCAGAAGCTGAAGCTGGTTTTGTGTCAGAAGAATCAGAGCAAATGACCCTCCTGTTGCAAGCGGGATTAAGAGGCTGGCAAAGAGTCTCCTCGATACAGGAGTCCAGATGCTCTCTCCCGATTTGCGTGCTTTCCGGTACGACAACCCCAAAGCAGCGGCAAGCGAAAGAATAAAGACAGCCAGGGCGAGCAAAGCCAGCTGCCATCTGATCAGTGTGGATTCCTTGTCGGAAAGGCTGCTGACGTATTCATCAAGGCTAATGGTGGCTGTATCAGGAATTAGCATCCATGCTATCCATGCTCCTGCGATGGCGATTATGCCAAGGAACAATCCTGAGAGGCCGCTCAGCGACAGGAAACGGGTAGATCCCTCCATTATTTTCCGGATTGTTTTCAGGTCGTCGGCTGAAGAAGTGATTGTATTCATCTGAAAGTACTTTGAAATGCAAAGTAAAACAAGAAATATGAATTTTGCAAATAATCTTTTAATGCAGCTGAAAAAAATTAAAAATCCCTAAATTGTGAAGAATTCCACGGGAACCGGACAGGTTGCCTTCCCGGGTAGTTTTATCGGGAATCGGAGAAAACAATTAATGAATCTCAAATACTTATAGAAATGAAAAGAATATCAGCATTATTAGTGATCATCTTTCTTGTCACGGGAATTCAGACAAGGCTTTCGGGACAGATGACGGATAAACTGCCGCGGAGCATACCTGAGGCGGAGGGTGTTTCTTCAGCCGGAATAGTTGACTTTCTGAATGCTATTGATACCGGCCGCCAGGAAATTCACAGTTTCATGTTCGTCAGGCACGGCAAGGTGATAGCTGAAGGATGGTGGGATCCTTACGGTCCGGATTATAAACACCTGTTATATTCGGCGAGCAAGACTTTCACTGCTACAGGAATCGGACTTGCCGTTACTGAGAACAGGCTTAAACTTACAGATAAGGTAGTTTCTTTCTTTCCATACTCACTTCCCGACAGTATTGGAAGCAATATGAAAGAGCTTACAGTTCGCGACCTGCTTACAATGTCGGTTGGGCAGGAGACTCCCGGGATGGGAGGCGGCAGTGAGGAGGACTGGATTACGGCTTTCATAAAGAACGAGCCCGGGCACAAGCCGGGAACAGTGTTCATGTACAATAATATGGCAACTTTCATGCTTTCGGCTATCGTACAACAGGTAACAGGCCAGACGCTTTTTGATTACCTGAAGCCAAGGATTTTCGATCCCCTTGCAATAAAGGGTATGGACTGGGACAGGAACGGACAGGGAATAAATCTTGGAATGATAGGGCTAAGGCTTCGTACAGAAGACCTGGCTAAATTCGGACAGCTCCTGATGCAGAACGGGAAATGGAACAACAGGCAGCTGTTGCCTGAAGCATGGGTGAAAGAGGCAACCTCGTTTAAAATTGAAAGCAATCAGCCTTCAAGCAAGACGCCAAAGGAATTGAATGACTGGTCGCAGGGGTATTGCTACCAGATGTGGAGGGGAAGGAACAACAGTGTGCGTCTCGACGGTATGGCAGGTCAGTTCGTTCTGCTTTTCCCCGACAAGGATGCTTTTGTTGTTCTAACTGCAAATGCAAGAAACACACAGGAAGAACTTAACCTGGTCCATAATTACCTGATCCCTGCCATAAAATCGGCAAAAGCCCTGCCTTCCGATCCTGCTTCATATAAAACAATGCTTGAAAAGCAGTCCGCACTGAAAATAAAGCCTCCGGTTTCAGAAGTACAGGATTCACGGTTTGCCGGTATTATCTCAGGCAGGGAATTCGTCCTGCAGGATAATGAGTATCAGATACAGTCGGTTTATTTTGCATTTAAGGACAGGGAATGCAGTTTTGGAATTAAGAGGAATAACCAGGTTTCAGTGATCAGAGCAGGGGCAGGCAACTGGAAGGTTTCCAATACAAAAACAGCTTCTCTTCTGGCTCCTGCGCGTACTGCAGCTTCCAGGTCGATTGATGCCGCTTATGCGGTTCCACAGCCGGTGATCAAGGCCGGATCAGTATTTGCCTGGACCGATCCCAATACTCTGGAGATCACAGCCCGCTTTGTTGAGGAAAGCCTTGGAGAACAGACTATAGTGTGCAGGTTTAGCGAGATGAACGGAGTTACTGCCGTTACTGTCGGTGCGAAACAGATGCCCGGTATGGCTGGTGCAGCTGGAAGGATGGGACCTGCGGCGGTTCAGTTGAGAGGGACCCTAGTTAACCTGGATTAACCGGGGAAGCGCTTCATCAGAAAGCAGAGCCGGTCAGGGGTAAAGTCTTTCGTTAATCCAGTTGTCGCTGAGGTCTTTTCTGGAGTAAAGGATCCTGTCGTGAAGGCGCTGAGGTCTTCCCTGCCAGAATTCAACGCTGAGGGGCGAAAGGAAATATCCGCCCCAGTATGGAGGTCTTTTGATTTCCCTGCCTTCATAAAGCTTTTCTGCTTCCAGAAATTTTTTTTCCAGCAACTCTCTGCTCTGAAGGTTTCTGCTTTGATCTGAGACCAGGGCAGCGATCTGGCTTTCACGAGGCCTTGTTGAAAAGTACTTATCAGATTCTTCTTCAGGCAGTCTAAATACCCTGCCTTCAATCCTTATCTGGCGGAACAGCTCATTCCAGAAAAATGTCATGGATGCATAGTTGTTCTCACTTAATTCGCTCCCTTTCCTGCTGGCATAATTTGTGAAAAACTCAAATCCCCTTTCATCGAAGCCCCGGAGCAGGACTATCCTTCCCGATGGCCTGGAATCCCGTCCGGCTGTGGCAAGAAACACTGCATTGTACGTCCCGGGAACAAGACGTTCGGCTTCAGTCATCCATTTTTCAAAAAGATCCATGGGACTTGCTGACAAAAGTTTCTCATCAAGCCCGTCCGATATATATTCAGTTCTTGATTCCGCTAATCTTTTTTGAAAGTCTTCCTTCATATTTCCGGCTGAAGTGGGAGGTGATCCACCCTTAAACAAATAAACATAGTGAAAGGTTTCAGATATACTGCAGCATCTTCCTGCAGACTGTCATGAATGTTATTCGTGACATTAATAAAATCAATTTAAATATGCAAATAGATTAATAAAATATAGGTAAAATACAATAATGATTATAATAGATAATCTAAAACACCAAATAAATTATTAACATTAAGCGATGAATGATTTTTTTATTAGTTTTGCATCAGCCTGATTGTTGAATCAGGATCAGTAAGGGAAAGCGGAGAGTATAACAAAATGATAACATATGTGTGGTATAGTTGGTGTTTTTGATTTGAAGACTGATTACAGGGATCTCAAGCCTGTTGTATTAAAGATGTCGAAGAAAGTACGTCACCGGGGTCCCGACTGGTCGGGGATATTTTGTTGTGAGAAGGCCATCCTGGCCCATGAGCGATTGTCGATAGTTGATCCCGAATCAGGAGGGCAGCCGCTCATGAGCGTTGACGGGAATCTTATTCTTTCGGTTAACGGTGAGATTTACAATCATCAGGAAATAAGAAGGAAATATGAAGGTTCGTGGCAGTTCAGAACTAACTCCGACTGCGAGATAATACTGCCTTTGTACCATGAAAAGGGTCCGGCTTTTCTCGAGGAGATGAATGGCATTTTTGCTTTTGCACTTTACGATAAGGAGAATGACTGTTACCTGATAGCCCGCGACCATATAGGGATCATCCCGCTTTACATCGGGTGGGACCAGCATGGTAATTTTTTTGTTGCCTCTGAGCTTAAAGCGCTTGAGGGTGTCTGCAACAAGATTGAGGAGTTCCTTCCAGGTCATTACTTTTACAGCCGCGACGGTGTCATGAAACCCTGGTACAGGCGCGACTGGATGGATTATGATGCAGTAAGGGACAATCCTGCTTCAATTGAAGAATTAAGGGCATCGCTCGAGAAAGCGGTTCATCGTCAGCTGATGTCGGATGTTCCCTATGGAGTTTTGCTTTCGGGAGGACTTGATTCATCCATTATCTCTGCTGTTGCCCGGAAATACGCCCCGAAGAGGATCGAGGCCGGTGACAAGGTTGATGCTTACTGGCCGCGTCTTCATTCTTTTGCCATAGGGCTTGAAGGTTCGCCCGACCTTGCAGCGTCAGGTAAAGTGGCCCGTCACATAGGTACCGTTCATCATGAAATTCATTTTACACTTGAGGAAGGTCTGAATGCCCTGCGTGATGTGATATATCATATCGAGACTTACGATGTAACTTCCGTGAGGGCCTCAACGCCAATGTATTTGCTTGCACGGGTGATAAAGTCGATGGGAGTGAAGATGGTGCTTACCGGAGAAGGGTCGGATGAGATTTTCGGAGGTTATCTTTATTTTCACAGAGCTCCGGATCCGAAGTCATTTCATGACGAAACAGTAAGGAAACTAAGCAAGTTGCATCTCTACGACTGTCTCAGGGCCAATAAATCGCTTGCAGCGTGGGGTGTTGAAGGAAGGGTGCCGTTTCTCGACAAGGAATTTCTTGATGTTGCCATGAGGATCAATCCGGCCGACAAGATGGCTTCTGACGGGAAGATGGAAAAATGGATACTGAGAAAAGCGTTTGAGGATTATCTTCCTCCTGAAGTTGCATGGAGGCAGAAGGAACAGTTTTCCGACGGAGTGGGATACAACTGGATTGACACACTTCGCAATATGGCCTCCAGTGAAGTCACAGATGAACAACTTAAGAATTCGAAGTACCGGTTCCCTGTAAATCCTCCTTTATCGAAAGAAGAGTATCTGTACCGGTCAATATTTGCGGAGCATTTCCCTTCCGATTCCGCTGCATCATGCGTGCCGTCTGTTCCTTCAGTGGCATGCAGCACAGCAGAAGCTCTTGCCTGGGATAAGAAGTTTCAGGAGTTCATCGATCCCTCAGGCAGGGCGGTGAAAAACATCCACCTGGATTCATACAAATGATCTGAAAGGTAGACCGGTATGCGGTATGCGGTACGCGGTACGCGGAGTTACCGATACTGAATACCGAATACCGAATACCTGTCCCAGTGTCCCGTTCCCTGCGCCCCGTACCCTTCGCCCCGTGCCCTTCGCCCTGCGCCTTTCTCAGATCGCCGATCCTCCCATCTCTCCCGTCCGTATCCTGATACATTCCTCCAGCGGGGTGATGAATATCTTGCCATCGCCCACATGTCCTTCCGCGCCGTTGGTCTTTGCAGATTTGAGGATGGTATTTACCGTGATATCCACGAATTCATCATTAACAGCTATGTCAATTTTGATCTTGGGAATCAGATCGGGAACAATTCTCTGACCTCTGTACATCTCTTCAATTCTTTGCTGTCCATGACCTGATACGCGACTCACAGTGATCCTCGTAATTTCGGCAGCAATGAGTGCTTCCCGAACCCTGTCGAGCTGAACTTCTCTTATAATTGCAGTAATCAGTTTCATTTTATTTTATAGTTAATAATTTAACATTGAATTGTTAGCCGCGTACCGCGTACCGCGTACCGCAACTAACTCGGATTCAGCATTCCGTAACCTCTTTCCCCATGGTAGGCTCTGTCGAGGCCGGCCATTTCGTCACTGCATTCTGATCTTAGTCTGACAACTTTATCCAGAAGCCAGATTATGAGAAGAGTCATTCCTCCGGCAAAGACGATGGCGATCAGAACTGCCAGGGCCTGCACGCCAAGCTGGTTCCAGACAGTCCAGGTCCCGTCGGTGGCAGATGCTGCTGCTTCGGCCATCCACGATTTCCGGATGAAGAAAGTGAGGAAGATTGCTCCGGTTATTCCGCCGACTCCGTGGATTCCGAAAGCGTCGAGACTGTCATCATAACCCAGTTTGTTTTTAAGCTGGATAGCCATGTAACAAGCTGCCGATGCAACTATCCCGAGTATCATCGCTCCGTATGGCTGAACAACTCCTGCTGCCGGAGTAACTGCAACAAGTCCGGCCAGAATACCGCTGGCAAAACCAAGCGCTGTTGCTTTTCCTTCATGATGAAAGCTTTCTATCAATATCCAGGCGAGGGCTCCGGATGCAGCTGCAATCTGGGTGGCGGTCAGCGCCTGGGCAGTGCTTAGTCCGGATGAGATACTGCTTCCCGCATTGAAACCGAACCATCCTACCCACAGAAGGCCTGCTCCGAGCATGGTAATTACCATGTTGTTGGGCCTTATAACCTGGTAGGGATATCCGCGCCGTGATCCGAGATATATAGCTGCTACCAGTCCGCTTACACCTGCCGATATATGAACAACGGTTCCCCCGGCAAAGTCGATTGCGCCTTTAGCCCCCAGATTAAACAGAAATCCGTCGGCCGACCATACCCAGTGGCAAAGCGGGTTGTAAACAAATATGCTCCAAAGGGCTATAAACCAGCAATATGATCTGAATGTTATCCTTTCCGCAAAGGCTCCGGCAATCAGTGCAGGGGTTATTATGGCGAATTTTCCCTGGAACATTGAAAAAACATACTCGGGAATCCCTGCGTCCATTACATTGGTGTCGATACCTTTGAGAAAGAGGTAATCGCGGTTCCATCCGAACACACCGCCCAGCACGCTTCC
>ERZ1645192.15-NODE-15-length-98150-cov-11.770070_pt1 | contig 98150 bp, 83 predicted proteins | sample MGYA00575354_ERZ1645192 | MGnify/ENA primary metagenome ERZ1645192 (study PRJEB40844, sample SAMN11349763) | freshwater sediment metagenome | isolation source: river sediment | host: Sediment | place: India: Faizupur Khadar , New Delhi | collected 2017-02-21 ... | reverse complement strand
GCGAGCAGCCGACGGCGGATTCGGTCGAGCGACTGATGGGCAACAAGCCCGAGGCGCGCTTCGCCTTCATCCAGGAACGCGCCGCCTTCGCCGACGAGCTCGAACTCGACATCTGAGGGCGGGTCGACCGATGGTCGGCTGCGGCAGTGGCGGCGTCTCGGCCGATCGTGACCGGCCTCGGCACCGCCGCGGTCCTCCCCTCACCGCCCCATCCCCGGATCCGCTTCCTCGTCGCGGAAGACGAAGGCCTGGGTTCGGTCGATCGCAACGGCGACGCGCGTCCCGGTCTCGAGCGGGTGACGGGCGTCGACGTGGGTGTCGACCGGCCGCTCCAGTCCGTCGATGGCGAGGCGGACGGTGCGGTGTTCGCCGATGAAGCGGGTCGAGACGACGGTCGCGGCGAACTCGCCCTCGTCGGCGGTGAGGTCGAAGGCGTCACGGCGCAGGCAGACGAGTGCAGGCCCGTCGGCGAGGCCGGGTGCGGCGAAGGAGCCGAGTGGGGTCTCCGCCCGGCCGTGACGCACCGTCGCCGGCATCTCCTCGAGATCGGCGAAGAAGGCCGCAGCCCAGCGGTCGACCGGGCATCGCCACACCTCCTCCGGCGTGCCGACCTGAACGATCCGGCCACCGCGCATCAGGGCGATGCGGTCGGCGACCGCCATGGCGTCGTCCGGATCGTGGGTCACCATCAGCGCCGCCGCCCCCGACGACCGCAGGAGTGCGATCGTCTCCTGGCGCATCCCGCGCCGGAGCCGCTGGTCGAGATTGGAGAAGGGCTCGTCCATCAGCAGCACCGCCGGTCGTGGCGCCAACGCCCGGGCGAGCGCCACCCGTTGCTGCTCGCCGCCCGACAACATGTGCGGATAGGCGCGGGCGCGTCCCGCGAGGCCGACACGGGTGAGCAGATCGCCGACCGTCGCCGTGATCTCGGTCTCGCTCCGCCCGGCGAGCCCGAACCCGATGTTGGCGGCGACGTCGAGGTGGGGAAAGAGCGCGTAGTCCTGGAACATCAGGCCGATGCCACGCGTCTCCGGCTCGACGAAGACGCCGTCGCCGGCGAGCACGCGGCCGCCGGCGGTGACCCGCCCGCCGGTCGGACGCTCGAGCCCGGCGGCGATCCTGAGCAAGGTCGTCTTGCCACATCCCGACGGCCCGAGCAGCGCGACGACCTCGCCCGGCCGCAGCGCCGCGGTCACGCCGACGAGCGCCGGGGTGCGACCGTAGACATGACGCACGTCGTCGAAGGCGAGGGCCGGAGGTGGGATCACGCCGTGTCTCCTTCCCCCGCGGCTTCGGGTGCCGTTGGTACCGACGTCCGTCGCCCGATCCGGGTCATCACGATGATCGGCAACAGCCCGAAGGCGACGATCAGGCAGGCGGCGATCGCGCCGTTCTCGTAGGTGCCGCGCGCCGCCTCGCCATAGAGGCGGGTCGACAGCGTCTCGAAACCGAGCGGTCGGAGCAGCAGCGTCGCCGGCAGTTCCTTCATGCAGTCGACGAAGACCAGCAGCGCCGCCCCGGCGTAGCTCGGCGTCAGCAGCGGCAGATGGACGGCACGCATTGCGCCGAAGCGGGTGCGTCCGAGCATCCGCGCCGACTGTTCGAGCGATGGTGACAGGCGCTCGAGCCCGGTCTCGATCTTCGAGGCGGCGAGACGGAAGAAACGCGCCACCAGGGCGATGACCAAACCGGCGAACGAGGCGGAGAGCAGCAGCCCGGTCGGCGCCCCGCCGAGGCCGGCGACGACGGTGCGGACGAACCCGTCGAAGCCGCCGTAGACGACGAGGAGCCCGATGGCGAGCACCGTACCGGGCACGGCGTAACCGACCGAGGCGATGCGCAGGGCGCCGGCGTGAAGAACCGAGCCGGGGGTGAGCCGACGCCCGGAGACCAGCACTGCGGCGAGGGCGACGCCGACGGTGGTGGCGGTGGCGGCGAGCAGGATGGTGGCGAAGGTCTCGCGCACGATCTCCTCGGCGAGCCCGGCGAAGGCGATCCGTGTCGACGCCTGACGCATGAGATGCGCCGCCGGCAGGACGAAGCCGACGACCGCCGGCGTGAGGCAGACGACGAGCAGTGCGAGGCCGCGCACCCCGTCGACCCGGCGCGGTTCGAGCCGCCGGCTCGCTTTGCCGAAGACGGCGTAACCGCGGTTCCCTCGCCCGATCCGTTCGAGCAACAACAGGCCGAGGACGAAGACCAGCATGGCCAGCGCGATCTGCGCCGCGCCGGGAAGATCGGAGCGATTGACCCAGGTCGAATAGACCGCCGCGGTGAGCGTGTCGACCGACAGGAACTCCGCCGCGCCGACGTCGTTCAGCGTCTCCATCACCGCCAGTGCGCAACCGGCGGCGATCGCCGGCCGGGCGAGCGGCAGGGCGACACGGAAGAACACGCGGCCCGGCCGCGCTCCGAGCATCCGCGCCGCCTCGACCAGCACCGTCGTCTGGGCGAGGAACACGGTGCGTGTCGCCACGTAGACGTAAGGGTAGAGCGCGAAGCCGAAGACCAGGACGGCGCCGGGAAGGCTGCGCAGCTCGGGCAACCTCAGATCGGCCGGCCGGGCGTAACCCAGGAGCGCCCTGAGCCCCGACTGGATGGGCCCGAGCGGATGCAGCAGATCGAGCCAGGAATAGGCGAGCACATAGGCGGGAAAGGCGAGCGGCAGGAGCAGCAGCACCTCGACGAAGCGTCGGCCGGGGAAGTCGCGCGTCGCGACGATCCAGGCGGCTCCTGTGCCCACCACGGCGACGAAGACCGTGACACCCACGGCAAGGATCGCGGTTTCGAGAGTGGCGGGGGGCACCACCGAGGTGACGAGGTGACGCCACAGACCACCGTCACCGCGGAGCGCGATCCCGGCCAGCGCCGCGATCGGCGCGGCCGCCACCATCGCGGTGAACGCGGCGGTGAGAGCGAACCCGTCGGGAGCCCGGAACAGCCGTGGTCGTCGCACCGTCACCTCGTCGTCGCAGCTCGGTGGATCGCCGATTCCGTCTTAGAACCGGTCACCGGTCGAAGCCGACCTCGTCGACGACGAGGCTCGCGTCCTTGCGTTTGGCGGCGATCTCGGCGATCGGCAGCGGATCGACGGCGAGCCGGCCGAGCCCGGCGATGTTCGGCTCGATCGCCGCGCCGGCGACCACCGGATATTCGAAGTTCTGCTCGGCATAGACCGCCTGGCCTTCCGGCGACACCAGGTATTCGACGAGTTGCCGGGCGGCCTCGGGGTTCGGCGCGTGCTTGGCGAGCGCCGCACCGGTGATGTTCACGTGCGTCCCGCCGCCGACGAAGGTCGGCAGAAGCACGTCGACGCCGTCGCCCCACGCCTTCTGTTCGGCCCCGCCCTTCCCCGAGCGCATCAGGCCGACGTAGTAGGAGTTGCCGAGGCCGATCCGGCAGAGGCCGCCGAGGATGTCGCGGGCGACGTCGCGATCGCCGCCCGAGGGCTTCTTGGCGAGGTTGGCCCTGAGCCCCGCCACCCAGGCCTTGGCCTTGTCGCGCCCGTCGTGGGCGATGGCGGCGGCGACGAGCGCGGTGTTGTAGGGGTGCTGGCCGGAACGGATGCAGATCTGACCCTTCCACTTGGGGTCGGCGAGGTCGGCATAGGTGATCGACTTCAGGCCGAGCGCCTTGTCGGCCCACACCAGGCGGGCGCGGAGGGACAACGCCGTCCACGAGCCGTCGGCGGCGCGGAGATCGGCCGGTACCGCCGCCTCGACCACGGCCGAGGTCAGCGGTCGCGTCACCCCCTTGTCGACCAGTTCGGCGAGGACGCCGACGTCGACGGTCATCAGGAGGTCGGCCGGCGAGGCCGCGCCTTCGGCCGCGACCCGTTCGGCGAGTCCGTCCTTGACGAAGACGGTATTGACCTTGATGCCGGTCTTCTCGGTGAAGGCCTTGGCGAGCGGGGCGAAGAGGCCGGGCTCGCGAGTGGTGTAGACGTTGACCTCGGCAGCGGTCGCCGCCGGCGCCGCGAGAGCCGCGAGCGTCAGGGTGGCCACGGTCGCGACGGAGAGAAACTTCGACATGGGAACCTTCGGCGTCGATTGATCGTAGCGGCCAGAAAGCCGATTTGCGAATGATTGTCAATTGCGATAGTTGTCGACGCGGGGGTCGGTGGATGCGAGCCGAGGATCGCGGGATGTCGAGAGCCGGTGGACGGCCACGGCGGCGATGACGAATGCAAGCACCGCGAGGTGGGCGCCCGTTCGTCCGGGACGGCTCGGTCGGAGGGTCAGAGCAGACCTCGCCGCACCGCCTGCAACGTCGCTTCGGCCCGCGAGGAGACGTTGAGCTTGCGGTAGACGACCTTGACGTAGGTGGCGATGGTCGCCTGCGACAGGCCGAGGACCTTGCCGACCTCCGCGGTGGTCAGGCCGCGAGCGAGCAGCGCCAGCGTCTCGGTCTCGCGCTTGGTGAGCTTGCCGTCGCCGTCCTCCGGCTCGGGCGGGCGCTGCTGGAAATGCGTCAGCAGCCGTCTGGCGATCGCCGGCGACAGCGGAGGCTCGCCGTTGCGCATCCGGGCGAGGATGCGCGCCATCCCCTGGGGCCCCTGATCCTTCAGGAGATAGCCGCGTGCACCGGCCGCCAGGGCTTCGAACAGATGATGGTCGTCGTCGTAGATGGTGGCGACGATGATCTCGGTCAGCGGCAGGTCGCGCGCCAGGTCGCGGATCAGATCGGCGCCGTTGCCGTCGGGCAGGCCGAGATCGACGATCACCGTTTCGAGCGGTTCACGGTCCGATCGCTCCCAGGCCGCTACCCACGCCCGCGCCGCAGCCAGAGAATCGGCGTATTCGATACGCTGGTCCGGAAGCGCGGTGCTCGCCGCCTCGCCGATCCACTGGGCGACCGCCGGCTGATCCTCGACGACGAGACAGATCCCGCTCATCCGGCTGTCCCCTCGCGCAACGGCAGTTCGAAGGCGAGTGTCACGCCGGATCCGGTCTCGACCGTCAATCGCCCGCCGAGTTCGCGCAGGCGCGATTCGAGTCCGACGAGTCCCATCCCCGTTCGGGCTCGATCCGGCGAGGCGTCGGAACGTGCCACTCCGTCGTCGGCGATACGGCCGGAGATCGTCGGGTCCGCGACGTCGAATCGGACCTCGACGCGCGATGCGCCGGCATGTTTCAGGGTGTTGGAGAGTGCTTCACGCACCAGAGAGGCGAGTGCTCGTTGACTCCGCGCCGAGACGATCACCCCGACGAGCGGATGGTCGGGCAGCGGCCAATCGAGCGTCAGGCCGGTACCCTCCAGTCGATTGATGCTCTCGTGGCGCAGCGTCGCCAGGAAGATGTCGAGCTCCATGTCGTCCTGGTTGAGCCCGTGGGCGATCGAGCGGACGTCGCGAAGAGCGTCCTGCAGATGGGTGCGGGTGCGGTCGTCGGCGGCGACCAGCGCATCGAGCAGGCGTGCGCCGCCGTCGTCGTGCAGATCGCGCGCCACCCGTCGGCGTTCTTCCAACATGCCCCGCTCATAGGCGTCGCGGCCGCTCACCGCCCGGTCGATCAACGCGACGGCGCGGTCGACGAGGCGGACGTCGCGCGGCGAAAACAGACCGATGCCGCGTCGCGGATAGGAGAGGACGAGGCCCTTCGGTTCGGTGACCGACGGCACCAGCAGGTCGAGCCCGTCCCGGTCGATCCGCGCCGCGCCGACCATGTCCACCGCCGGTCGGATCTCGACCGGGCGGAACTGCCGTTCGAGGAAGCCGCGCCAGGCCTCGGCCTGCTTCTCGCGCGTCGGGGTGAAGACCAGTTCGATCACCTCGGCGAAGAGATCCGACTGGTCGGACCCACGCAGACCCTTGAACCCCCGCCACAGGCGATCGCGCAGCGGCAGGTAGAGGAAGGCGACCGCCAACACAGCCATCATCACGGCACGCTCGCCGGAGACGGCGAAGCCCCAGGCGAGCAGTCCGTCGGCGGAGAGGAACAGGATCGCGCCGGTGCCGTAGAAGAACACCCAGAAGGCCCGATCGGCGATGTCGAACAGCCGGAAACGAGCGACCCCGAGTGCCAGACCGAGGTAGATCAGGAAGAAACAGGCGAAGGAATAGGCCTCCGGCATCTCGGCGAGGTCGCCCTGCAGACCATAGGCCAGCACCAGCGCGGCCCAGGATCCGATGCCGGTGACCACCGACAGGCCGACCCACAGCAGCGCCGCCCGATCGCGCGGGTCGCCTCGCACCAACCAGGCCTGGACGCCGATGAGGGCGATGATGACCACCGACATGGCGACGTAGACGGCATAGGCACCGTGCGGTGCGCCGAGCCCCCTCCCCCAGTCGGCGGCGACGAAGACGACACACAGCACCGCCGACGCCCGCGGTCCCCAGATGCCGAGGAGGCGACGCGGAAACACGCAGAAGAGCGCGATCATGGCGAAGCCGAAGGCCAACGATCCGGCGTGGTTGAGCATCATCAGGACGGTGAGGAGGCCGGGGTCGACCGCCAACGGCCGGGTGAGGTAGATCGCCGCCGGCAGTAGAGCCACGGCGAGGGCGATGCCGCTCGCCGCGAGATGGCGGGTCGCCACGTCGGAGGGGCGCAGCGCCCACACCCACACCGCGATGCCGAGACCGCCGACACCGGAAAGCAATGTCACCCAGAAAGCCGCCGGCAGGTCGAGGATCGACCGGGTTCCCGCCACGAAGGGCCGTGTGCCGTCGCCGGTGGTCACCACCCCGCCGCGCCGCAGCAGGCCGGCGATCTCGCCCTGGCGGGCGACGAAGGCATCGAGCGCGTCGTAGCTGCCGAGGGTGTCCGGCTCCTCGACGTAGTCGTCGGCGACGAGGGCGTAATCGCCGACGCGTGGCAGGGTGGCGGTCGGATGGCCGCGGTGCTTGACGTCGGCGACGCTCGGCAGGGCGTCCCGACCGTCGACCGTGAGTGCACGTGGCAGGCCGAGGGCGATCACCAACGTGACCCAGGTGGCGAGGACGACGGTCACGACCACGCCCGTCAGGGCGAGGAGGCGGGTCCGGCGCGAATCGTCGAAGGTCGTCGACCGCATCGCGCCATTCGTCATCCCCCGCCCCTCCCTTCCCGTCGTGCCGCCGTCACGATGTCGTGTCGGTCCCCGACGTCGCGGCGACGTCGATCCCGTCCGATCGATGCCTCGCGCGCGAGTCGAACCCGCTTTGCGGGTTCGCCGGGTTCCGCGACCGAACGATATCGACGCCGTCCACCCCTCGATACCTCCCGGTTCCGGGAGTTTACACGGAACCGAGCCCTGCCGGACACTCGATTTCATGAGCCTTCGTGCGGGAAATCCGACGGCGGCTCGGATGCCTCGCGATGGAGATCACGACATGGCCCTCAACACCGAAACCTCCCGCCTCGAAGGACACCTCGCCTTCGTCATGCTGAACGCCTCGGTCTGCGAGCCGCGCGAGCTCGACGAACGTCACGGCTACTACGATCCGGAGAGCCAGAGCTGGGTCGGTCAGATCCGCAAGGGCGCCGGCACCTATTCCAGCCGCTCCAACGGTTCGGGCGGCGGCTATTCCTATCAGTCCGACGATTGATCCGGTCGCGAACCGGCCCCGGAGGACGACCGGGGCCGGGATCCCCGACAGACCCGACGCCACCGCGAGGGATGCTCGAGCGTGCAGGTGAACGGCAACGGCGTTCTCGTCGTGACCCAGAAGTTCGACCCTCATGTCGATCGGGTCCTACCGATCCTGAAACGTCGCGGCATGCCGTTCTTCCGCCTCAACACCGACGACTTCCACGCCGAGTACGTCGTCTCCACCTCGGCCGACCTCGGCGCGGTCCGCGTCCGTGACGTCTGGGGTCGCGCGGTCACCTTCCCCGACGACGTCGCCGCGGTGTGGTACCGCAAACCCGTGCCGCCTGCGGCGCCGGTGGCGGTGACCGACGTCGAGGCCGTGCGCGTCGTCGCCGCCGAGGTGACCGAGTTCCTGGCTTCGCTGTGGTCGTGGCCGGTGGCGCGTTGGGTCAACGACCCCGCCCGTAACGAGCGCGCCGCCCGTAAGCTGCCGCAACTCGGCCTCGCCTCCCGCCTCGGTCTGCGGGTGCCCCGTTCCCTCGTCACCAACGATCCGGTCGAGGCCCGCGCCTTCGTCGCCGGCCTGCCCGGCGCTGCCGCCTGCAAGTCGCTCAAGGCCTACGGCTATCGCGACGGCGAGGACGAACGTTTCATCTTCGCCCGCCGGGTCGAGGCGACCGGGTTCGCCGCCGAGGCCGAGGCCGTCGCCCATTGCCCGACGTTGTTGCAGGAATACGTCGAGAAGGACCACGAACTGCGGGTCACGATCATCGGCGAGCGCAGCTTCTGCTGCCGTATCGACTCCCAGGGGACCGGCGAAGCCCGCACCGACTGGCGCCGGGCGGATCCCTTCGACCTGCCGCACCGCATCGTGCCGCTCGATGCGACGGTCGAGCGCGCCCTGCGAGGGATGCTCGAAGCCCATGGGCTCGCCTACGGCGCCTTCGATCTGATCGTCACGCCCCAGGGCGAGATCGTCTTCCTCGAGCTGAACCCCAACGGCCAATGGCTGTGGATCGAGATGATCACCGAGGCGCCGATGGCCGAGGCGATGGCCGACCTGCTCGGCGGGAGCGGGCCGTGACGACCGCGACGGACTCTCGGGCGACGGCCGCCGTGGTCGGTTGGCGCGATGGCCTCGCCCGGCTCGCCGTCGCCGAACTACGGCGCTCGCCGGGCACGGTCGCCGCCCTGGTCGGGCTCTCGCTCGTCCTCGCCGGCCTGTCGATCGTCCCACCGGTTCTGGTCGGCCGTGCCGTCGACGTCGCCCTGGCGCAGGCACTGACCGCGCGGTTCCTCGGGCTCGCTGCGGTGGCGATCGTCGGTGCCGCGGCGCTCGATGCGGGCCTTCTCCAGCTGCGCCGCCGCATCGCCGTCACGCTCGAACTGGCGGTACGCGACCGGCTGGCGAGCGAGCATTTCGCCGCCGCCGTCCGCCTGCCGCTCACCGCCCTCGACGGCGGCGGCGAACCGGCGCTGATCCGCTCCTTCGACGATCTCGACACGGTGGTCGAATTCGTCGCCTCGCGATCGGTCGAGATGTTCGCGCAAGTGTTGATCGCGCTCGCCTACGTCACGTTGATGCTGATCGTCTCGGCACCGCTCGCTCTCGCCTTCGTCGGCATGTCGATCGCCGGCCTCGCCGGTTCGCTCGCGGCGGCGCGGGACGTCGAACGCTCGGTCGGCGGCTGGCTCGCCGCCCGCGACCGCCGCTTCGAGCACGTGGTCGAGTGCCTGACTTCGCTGCTCACCATCAAGACCCTCGGCGCCCACCGGCAGGTCGAGACCCCGTTCGCCGAGGTCCAGGGCGCCGAACAGAGTGCCCTCGCCCGCTTCCGACTGACCTCGGCGCGGGCGGACACCTGGGCGCGCTTCTGGGCGATCCTGATCCCCGCCGGCGGCACCCTGATCGGGGTCGCCCTGATGTGGCAGGGCGAGGCGACGGCGGGCGACATCGTCGTCTTCCTGTCGCTCTCCGGCGGTTTGACCGCGGCGCTCGTCGCGCTCTTCGACGGCGCCCGGCGCTTCCACGAGGCCCGGGCCAGCGCCGACCGGTTGGCCCGCCTCGCCGACCATCGTCCCGAGATCGCCCCAGGTGCGCCGGATCCGGTGCCGGCGGCCGCCTCCGGTCTCGCCGGCGAGGGGCTCGCCGTGGTCCACGCCGCCACCACGACGCCTGTCTTCGCCGACCTGTCGCTCGCCGTGGCGCCGGGCGAGCACATCGCGGTGATCGGCCGTTCCGGCGGCGGCAAGACGACGCTCGCCCTGGCGCTGGCACGGATGATGGCGCCGCGCGCCGGCCGGGTCACCGTCGCCGGGGACCATCTCGCGCTCGCCGATCATCGCGCCGCGGTGCTGCTCGTTCCGCACCAGGTGGCGCTCTACAGCGCCAGCCTGCGCGACAACGTCGGTCTGTGGGACGGCGGCGCGAGCGACGACGACATCACCGTCGCCCTGACCCGCGCCGGTCTCGGTCCCTTCCTCGACGGTCTCGCCGAGGGGCTCGACACGCCGCTCGGCAACCGCGGCCTCGCGCTCTCCGCCGGTCAGCGTCAGCGCATATCGCTCGCACGCGTCTTCCTACGCCGCCCCGCCGTGCTGATCCTCGACGAGGCGACATCGGCGCTCGATCCGGAGACCGAGGCGCAGGTGCTCGCCAATCTGCGTGCGGCGATGTACGGCCGTAGCCTCCTCGTCGTCACCCATCGCGAGGCCGTCGCGGCGAGCTTCGATCGCGTGCTGAGGCTGGAGAGCGGCGTGTTGCACGAGGTGGACGGCGCGTCGCCGCGCGTCGTCGGCCGAAGCCGCGCCGGGGGGTGACCGGTTCCGCTCTCACGCGACCGGCGGTTCGCGGGTCGGTTCGTTCGGATCGAGTGTTCGGTTCGCCGCCGGGTCCGGCGACCAGACGAAGTCGGCCGGGCCGCTGTCGGCGAGGACCGTGTCGACGTTGGGCAGGTCGTTACCGTCGACCCAGGCACGCGCCGCCGCGACGCTCCAGCCGAGCTCGTGCCAGCGGGCGAGCAGGCGCCGCTCCAACTCGGCGCGTGGCACGTCGATGCGGATGGTGAGGTCGAACCGCCGCCGGAGCGCCGCCCACGGTCCCCTCGTCAGCAGGAGATAGTTCCCCTCGACCAGGACGAGGCGGACCTGCGCACCGATCTCGATCGCCCCGGCGCGTGCCACGTCGAGGCCGCGATCGAACACCGGTGCCACCAGCCGGTCTTCGCGTGCGCGGATGCGTCCGAGCATGACGTCGAGCCCGGCGACGTCGAAGGTGTCGGGCGCCCCCTTGCGGTCGCGTCGGCCCAGCCGAACCAACAGGTCGTTGTCGAAGTGGAAGCCGTCGGCCTGCAACACCGCGGTCTCCGCCGGGGGCAGTCGCGCCGCCAACGACGCGGCCAACGTCGACTTGCCCGCTCCCGGCGGGCCGGCGATCGCCACGACGAAACGGTCGGCGCCGCGCGAACGCATGCGGATCCGATCGGCGAGGTCGTCGAGCGAGGTCAAGAGCGAGTACTCCTCTGCCGTCACGGCGGTGAGACACGGGAACCGATTCGTAGCATCCTTCGCCGCACCGGACCAAGAAAGGCGCCGTCTTTCGCCATCGACGGGGGTGGCGGAAAGACCGAAACGCCGAGACCGAGAGCGGGAGGACGAGCCGTCATGCAGTTCCATCTGAACGGGTATCGCGTCGGCGACCCCGACCGCCGACCGCAGAGCGAGGATCCCGAGGCCCTCGCCTCGAGCGACAGCCTGCCGGACGAGGTCGACGTGCTGATCGTCGGCACCGGCCCCGCCGGACTGACTCTCGCCGCCCAGCTCTCCCGCTTCCCCGACATCCGCACCCGTATCGTCGAACAGCGCGCCGGCCCGCTCACCCACGGTCAGGCGGACGGCATCGCCTGCCGGTCGATGGAGATGTTCGAAGCCTTCGGTTTTCGGGAACGTGTCGAACGGGAGGGCTATCAGGTCAACGAGACGGTGTTCTGGAAGCCGGACGTCGGCGACCGCGGCCACATCGTCCGCCACGATCGGGTCCAGGATGTCGAAGACGGGCTCTCCCCCTACCCCCACATGATCCTCAATCAGGCCCGCGTTCACGACTTCTATCTCGACGTCATGCAGAACGGCGCGAACCGCCTGCGACCGAACCATTCTCGCCGCCTCATCGGTCTACATATCGACCGGTCGGTATGTAACGATGTCGGCGCGCACGCGGTGACGGCACGGCTCGAGCGGCTCGATCCGGACCACGCCGGCGAGATCGAGACGGTCCGGGTCCGCTACGTCGTCGGCTGCGACGGCGCGCGCAGCACGGTGCGCCAGAGCCTCGGCCGTTCGCTCCATGGCGATTTCGCCAATCAGGCCTGGGGGGTGATGGACGTTCTCGCCGTCACCGACTTCCCCGACATCCGTCTGAAGTGCCTGATCCGTTCGGCCGACGAGGGCAGCATCGTCCTCATCCCGCGCGAGGGCGGCCATCTGGTGCGCATCTACGTCGAGATGGATCAACTCGCCGAGAACGAGCGTGTCGCCGCTCGGGCGATCACCATCGACCGGCTGATCGCCGCGGCCGGACGCATCCTGCGCCCCTACTCCCTGGAGGTGAAGGAGGTGGCGTGGTGGTCGGTCTACGAGATCGGCCAACGGGTCTGCGACAGGTTCGACGACGTGAACGAGACCGAGACGCCACACCGCCTGCCACGCGTCTTCATCGCCGGCGACGCCTGCCACACCCACAGTCCCAAGGCCGGTCAGGGCATGAACGTGTCGATGCAGGACTCGTTCAATCTCGGTTGGAAGCTCGCCGCCGTACTTCGCGGGCGTTCGGCGCCCTCCCTGCTCCACAGCTATTCGGCCGAGCGGCGCGCCATCGCTCAGAACCTGATCGATTTCGATCGCGAATGGTCGACGATGCTCGTCACCCCGCCGAAATCGCCGACCCATCCCGAAGGCGTCGATCCCGCCGACCTGCAACGCTACTTCGTCACCCACGGCCGCTACACCGCCGGCACCGCCACCCGTTACCAGCCGTCGCTCCTCACCGGCCGCGCCGACCACCAGGACCTCGCGCCGGGTTTCGAGATCGGCACACGCTTCCACTCCGCCCCGGTGGTGCGGTTCGCCGACGCCAAGCCGATCGAACTCGGCACGACGCTGGAGGCCGACGGCCGGTGGCGGATCTTCGCCTTCTGCGGCCCCGAGGACCCGACTGCCGCCGACGCGCCGATCGCGGCGCTCTGCGACTTCCTCGCGAACTCGCCGGCCTCGCCGCTCCTCCGCCACACGCCGGGCGGCGGCGACATCGACTCGGTGATCGACGTCAGGGCCGTCTTCCAGCAGGGCCACCGTGGTCTGCGGCTGGAAGCGATGCCGGGGTTGCTCCTGCCGAAGAAGGGTCGCCACGGGCTCACCGACTACGAGAAGATGTTCTGCCCGGACCACAGGCGCGGCGACATCTTCGCGATGCGCGGCATCGATCGGGCCGTGGGCTGCCTCGTCGTCGTCCGTCCCGACCAGTACGTCGCGCATGTGCTGCCGTTCGACGCCCACGCCGACCTCGCGGCCTTCTTCGCCGGCTTCCTGCTGCCGGCCGGGTCGGCGTATCGCGATGGACGGACGTCAGCCGGCTAAAGGTCACTCGCCCCGCTCGCACTCGACGCCGCCGACCTCGATGCGGCCCGAGCGGCGCCACTGCGCCAGCGCGGTCCGGACCGCAAGGTCGACGAGGCAGCGGTATTCGTCCGGTCGGTCGGGGTCGGCGGTGACGATCTTCGCGTCGACGGTGAAGGTCGCGGTCTCCGGTTTGCGCGGGAAGCCTTCGTTCGGCGCGAAGGTGACGGACACGGTGCCCTTGTGGCGCCAACGGCGCGATTCACCGGAGCCGAGCCACCCACCGTCGTCGGCGGAGGTTTCGACCGACACCACCCATTCCGCGGTCGGCCCCTTGGCATTGACCATGCCGGCGCGATCGAGTGCGGCGGTGAGCGGCGGTACGAGATGGCGTGCCAGACCGCTGCCGATCTGAGCCTGCGTCATCATCACCACATAGCTGCGCCCGTTCGGGGCCGTCTCCGCGGCGAGCGCCACGATCTGGGTGGCGATGAACAGCACCGTGGCGGCGCCGATCGCGGTTGCACACCGTCCGGACGGTGGCACCGCGAGCAGCGGGAAGCGAGCGGAGTTCATGGAACACCTCGTGTGGCGAACGGTGGACCCGGAGATGCGCGGTGTGTCTCGGATCGGTGGCGCCGGATCACGCCGATCCGGCCTCTTGAAGAATTCCATTCTCCCGGCACCACGGCAATCCTCCGGTGGTGGCGCGCCGAAGCCCGCCTTTCCGCCCTCGTTCGGCGCTCGCCGCGGCCGCGAATTTCCGGCGTTGGAAACGGCTGCGGTATCCGGCCGGTTCTTCAGAACGAATTTTCTCTCCGACGCCGCACAAGAGATCTCCCGACCTCGGGTTCCCGGCCGCTTCGTGGGATCTTGGTTCATCGACGGACGACCGCCACCCGGGCGCGCCGGTCCGACCCGAAGACGACAGGTCCGAGAGAACGTCATGGTCATCGACTGGCAGAACTTCACCCCCCTCGCCTCCCTCGCCGGCGGAGTGGTCATCGGTATCTCCGCCGGGCTCCTGGCGGCGCGCTCCGGCCGCATCCTCGGGGTGAGCGGCTTCGTCTCCGGCTTCTTCGAGGCGGACAAGGAATGGACCGCCCGCCTCGCCCTGATCGTCGGCCTGATCCTGGCTCCGCTCCTGATCGGAACCGTCCACGCTCTTCCGTCGGTGGTACCCGAGGTGGGATGGCCCTCGGTGATCTTCGGCGGACTGCTGGTCGGCTTCGGTACCCGCCTCGCCTCCGGCTGCACCTCCGGTCACGGCGTCTGCGGCCTGTCCCGGCTGTCGCTGCGCTCGGCGGTCGCCACCGGCGCCTTCATGGCCTCGGCCATCGTCACCGTCTTCGTCCTGCGCCACGTCGCCTGAAGGATCGCCCCATGCGCCCGCTCTTCGCTCTCTTCATCGGCCTCCTCTTCGGCGCCGGTCTCGCGCTCTCCGGTATGACCTCGCCGGCCAAGGTGCAGGGCTTCCTCGACATCACCGGCGCCTGGGACCCGTCCCTGGCCTTCGTCATGGCGGGCGCCATCGGCATCGGTCTGGTGCTGTTCCGCATCGCGCGTCGGCGCCTGCCGCCGCCGTCGCACCGCGTCGATCCGGCCCTGATCGGCGGCAGCGTCCTCTTCGGGATCGGCTGGGGACTGGTCGGCTACTGCCCCGGCCCGGCGCTGACCGCGCTCGGCAGCCTCGACCCCAAGGCGCTGACCTTCGTCGCCGCCATGCTCGCCGGCACCGTCCTGCAACGGGTCGTCGCCTCGCTGCGTGATCAGGCCCGCGGTCTCGCCCGGCCGACCGGCGAGCAAGCCGCCGCGGCGAACGCCTGCGGCGCCTGATCTCGGACGCAGCCACCCGAACCCATCGCCTCCGACGAGGGGGGCGCCCCGCGGCGCCCCTCGCTTCGGCCGACGCGTCCTCCCGCCGTTCCCGCGACGATCGAACCGTTCCTCCAGGCGCCCTGCGGCGCCTCCTTTTTTTACCCGGCATCGCGGCCTCTGCAGCCACGACCCGCACTGCGTCTCCACCCGCGTCGCCTCACGCCGCAGACGTTTCGATGTTGCTCTCGTCGACCACAAAAATCGAATTCGTACCATTCCCTTTACCATACACTGGTGGTATGGTAGCCAACAGTCACCCTTCGACCTCGTTCGGTGGCATGTCGGTCGGAAAGGATCGGTGCCGGAGCCGAGGATCGGAGAAAGGGATCGGCCATGTTCGTTGCAAAGACGGAGACGGCGGCACAGCGGGTCGAACAGGAGATCCGCAAGGCGATCGTCACCCTCGAGTTCCTGCCGGGAACGCCGCTGTCGGAGAAGGAACTCGCCGATCGCTTCGGCGTGTCGCGCCAGCCGGTGCGGGAGGCGCTGATCGCCCTCGGCCGCGCCGAGCTGGTCGAGACCCGGCCGCGTCGCGGCACCCGCGTAGCCCGCATCTCGGCGGATCGTATGCGCCAGTCGCGCTTCGTGCGCGAGTCGGTCGAGGTCGCGGTGGTGCGGCGGGCCTGCGAGCGCTTCGATCCCGACGTGCGCCGGCGTATCGACGCCATTCTGGCGGCGCAGGAGGTCCATGCCGCCGGCCATGCCCACTACCTCTTCCAGCGCGAGGACCAGGCGTTCCACGCCGCCCTCGCCGAGGGCGCCGGCATCCCGACCGCCTGGGACGCGCTCACCGACATCAAGGCCCATCTCGACCGAGTCTGCCACCTGACCCTGCCGGTGCCGGAGACGTTGCCGCTGCTGGTGCGTCAGCATCGCGCCGTGATGGCGGCGATCGATGCCCACGACGCCGATGCGGCGGACGCGGCGATGCGGACCCACCTCGCCGAGATCCTTCAGGCCCTACCGGAGGTCGAGAAGACCTACGGCTATCTGTTCATGCGCCCCGAACTCGACCGATAGCCGGCACCGCCGGCCGGAGAAAGGAAGCGACCGTGGACGTCCGTCACGCCCTCCACCACACCCAGGTGGAGACCCTCGGTACCGAAGATCTCCGCCGCCACTTCCTCGTCACCGACCTGTTCCGGCCGGGCGAGGTCCGCGCCACCCTCACCCACTACGAGCGGATGATGGTGCTCGGCATCATGCCGGGCGCCGGTCCGCTCGTCCTCGCCCCCGAACTGGGCCAGCCCGTCGGCACCTCCTTCCTGCTCGAGCGGCGCGAGTTCGGGGCCATCGCCATCGGCGGGCCGGTTCGCGTCACCGCCGATGGCGAGATCTTCGATCTCGATTTCCAGGAGGCGATCTATCTCGGCCAGGGGACGCGGGAGGTCGCCTTCGAGAGTCTCGACCCGGCCCGGCCGGCGAAACTCTTCGCCGCCTCCTGCCCCGCCCACATGCGTCATCCGAACCGCAAGGTGAGCGTCGAGGACGCAACGCCGGCGCCGCTCGGTACACCGCGGACGGCCAATGAGCGGGTGATCCACAAATACATCCACCCCGGCGTGATGCCGACCTGCCAGCTGGTGATGGGGCTCACCCGCCTCTCCACCGGCAGCGTGTGGAACACCATGCCGTGCCACACCCACGACCGGCGCATGGAGGCCTATTTCTATTTCGAGCTGCCCGCCGACGGCATGGTGCTGCATCTGATGGGCCGCCCCGACGAGACCCGTCACATCGTGGTGCGCGACGAGCAGGCGGTGGTATCGCCACCGTGGTCGATCCATTCCGGTGTCGGCACCTCGGCCTATGCCTTCATCTGGGCGATGGCGGGCGAGAACCAGGTGTTCGCCGACATGGACCACGTCGCGCCGGGGGATCTCAGATGACCGCCGCGCCGCTCTTCGACCTCACCGGCCGCACCGCCCTGGTCACCGGCACCTCCGGGGGCCTCGGCCTCGGCATGGCGCGGGCGCTCGCCGGCGCCGGGGCCGACATCGTCGGTCTCGGCCCCTCGCCGATGCCCGCCGCCGGAGCGGCGATCCGCGATTGCGGCCGGCGCTGGCACGAGGTCGTCGCCGACCTCGAGCAGCCACAGGACTTCGCCGGGCTCGTCGCTGCGGTCGAGCGTGTTTTCGCCCCCGTCGACATCCTGGTCAACAACGCCGGCATCATCCGCCGCGCCGACGTCCTCGACTTCACCGAGGCCGATTGGGACGCGGTGATGACGGTGAACCTGAAGAGCCTGTTCCTGCTCACCCAGGCCGTGGCGCGGTCGATGGTGGCGCGTGGTTGCGAGGGACGCATCGTCTCGGTCGCCTCGATGCTGTCCTTCCAGGGCGGCATCCGGGTCCCGTCCTACACCGCCTCCAAACACGGCGTCGCCGGACTGACCAAGCTCTTCGCCAACGAGTTGGCGGCGAAGGGCATCACGGTCAACGCCATCGCCCCCGGATACATGGCCACCGACAACACCGCGGCACTGCGCGCCGATCCCGTTCGCTCGCGCCAGATTCTCGAGCGCATTCCGCTCGGTCGCTGGGGTGAGCCCGACGACCTCGCCTCCGCGGTGATCTTCCTCGCCGCTCCGGCCTCCCGCTACGTCACCGGCGTGATCCTGCCTGTCGACGGCGGCTGGTTGGTCCGTTGAGGACCCGCTTCGAACAGAGGAGACACCTCCGTTCCCCATCCGGAATTCCGACCGATCCGTTCGACGACCACGCAGTCTGCGAGTCGCGGCGGGTCGGATCTCACGGATCGCCATATCCGGCGCAACAGGGCGTCGAAACGACGCCGAGACAGTATGGAGGGTAGGATGAGAACGCTCGCACTCTTTGCCGCGCTGATGCTCGGGTCGACGATCGCGGCGAACGCGCTCGAACTGAAGCTCGGCCATTTCGCTGCCGACGGTCACCCCTGCGACGTCGCCGCCAAGCAGTTCAAGGCCAATGTCGAGAAGCGCACCAATGGCGAGGTCACCATCGCCCTCTACGGCAACAACGCTCTCGGCTCGCCGCCGGAGGTGCTCGAACAGGTGCTGCTCGGTGCCGTAGACATGAGCCTGTCGGGCCAGGACCAGATCGCCAAGCACCTGCCGTTCTACGACGTCATCTCCACCCCCTTTGCGTTCAAGGACTACGCCACCGCGGACGCGATCATCGACGGTCCGTTCAAGGCCTGGGCCGATCCGGAACTGGCCAAGAAAGGTCTCGTCCATCTCGGCGACTGGGAATGGGGCTTCCGTCAGCTGACCAATTCCAAGAAGCCGGTGATGGGGCCCGCCGACATGAAGGGCATGAAGATCCGCACCCCGCCGGCCTTCGCCTACCAGGCCTTCGTCGAAGCGGCGGGCGGCAACGCCGTCACCATCGCCTTTTCCGAACTGGTCATGGCGATGAAGCAGGGCGTGGTCGACGGTCAGGAGAACCCGGTCGGTACGATCTATGCGCTGAAGCTCTACGAGACCCAGAAATACATGACCATCCTGAACTACACCTATTCTTCGATGGTTCATCTGGTGAACCAGAAGAGCTGGGACAAGCTCACCGCCGATCAGAAGAAGATCGTGACCGAGGAATCCTTCGCGGCCGCCAAGGTGGCGCGCAAGCTGCTGCGCGATGCCGAGGGTAGCCAGATCGACGACCTCGAGAAGACCAAGGGCATCGTCGTGTCACGGCCCGATCTGAAGCCGTGGAAGGACGCGATGGGACCGGCGTGGGAGAAGGTCAAGGCGCGCGTCGGCGCCGACAACTTCACCCGCTTCATGGCCATGGTCGACGCGGTCAAGTGAGGCGACCGGTGACGACGTCCCCGGGACGGCATGGGTTTCGCCCCCTGCCGCCCCGTCGGGGGCGTCGTGAACGCCCGTGCGCCTCTCGCTCGAACGCCGCCCGCCGGCCGCCCTGCGGTCCGCCGTGGCCTCTCGGCCGCGTCGGCGCGGATCGCGACCCGCGACCTCTCCATCGGAGACCTCGCCCGTGCTCACCCTGGCGATCTTCGGCGTCCTGCTCGCCCTCCTGATCCTCGATGTGCCGATCGCCGTGGCGATCGGGCTCACCGCGGTGATCTTCTTCGTCGGTCAGGGCCAGGCCGCCTTCCTGGCTCTGTTGCCGCAACGCATGTACTTCGGCACCACCGGTTTCACGCTGCTCGCCATCCCCTTCTTCATCCTGGCCGGCAACCTGATGAACACCGGGGGGGTGACCCATCGTATCTTCCGCTTCGCCCGTGCCCTGGTCGGCCACATCGCCGGCGGGCTCGGGCAGGTGGCGGTCGTCTCGTCGATGATCTTCTCGGGCATGTCGGGATCGGCGGTGGCCGATGCCGCGGGCCTCGGGCAGATCCAGCACAAGGCGATGGTCGAGGCGGGCTATCGGCCGAAGATCTCGGCGGCGATCGTCGCCTCCGCCTCGACCATCGGCCCCGTGATCCCGCCGTCGATCCCCTTCGTCCTCTATGGGGCCATCACCTCGGTGTCGGTCGCCCGGCTGTTCCTGGCCGGCGCCATCCCCGGGGTCACCATGGGGATCGCGATGATGATCGCCATCGCCTTCATGGCCGGCCCGCGCGGCCTGCCGAAGGACGAGAAGGCGAACCTCACCGAGATCTGGGAGAGCTTCAAGGCGGCGTTCTGGCCGCTGATGGCGCCGTTCCTGATCATCGGCGGTATCACCACCGGCTTCTTCACCGCCACCGAGGCCTCGGTCATCGCCTCGCTCTATGCCGGTGTGCTCGGCTTCGCCTACCGCGATCTGAAACTCGCCGATCTGCCGCGCATTCTCTTCGCCTCGCTGAAGCAGTCCTGCGGCCTGATGTTCATCATCGCCACCGCCAACTTCTTCGGCTGGTTCACCATCTTCGAGCGCATCCCCGACGCCCTGATCATGCAGCTGACCGCGCTCGGCACAAACCAGACGCAGTTCCTGTGGATCGTCATCGGCGTCGTCCTGGTGCTCGGCTGCTTCCTCGAGGGCAACGCCATCTTCCTCATCACGCTGCCGATCTTCATGAAGATCTGCCCGTTGTTCGACGTCGACATGATCAATTTCGGGGTGGTGATGACCCTGCTGATCATGATCGGAAACCTCACTCCGCCGGTCGGCATGTGCCTGTTCGCGGTGGAGAGTTTCGCGCGCACCGGAATCTGGGTGCTGGCGCTCGAGTGCCTGCCCTATCTGGTCGCAATCCTCGTCGTCACCATCCTCTGTGCCTTCGTGCCCGACATCGCTCTGTGGCTGCCGAACCTCGTGATGGGACCCATGCCATGACCGCCGTGCTCGCCCTCCTCTCTCGCTTCGATCGGGCGCTGCTCGCGGTGCTCGAGGTAATCTGCATCGCCCTCTTCGCCGCGATCACCGGGATCCTGACCCTCAACATCGTGGTGCGCTTCTTTCCCGTCATGTCGATGCACTGGTTCGACGAGATCCTGGAGATGCTCTACGGCGCGCTGGTCTTCTACGGCGCGGCGGCGGTGTGGGTCGCCCACGAGCATTTCAGCGTCGGCGACTGGCTGTCGAAGCGATTGCCCGGCAAGCGCTCGCGGCTGGTCTACCGCTTCCTGGTCGAGGCCTGCTCGCTGGTCTTCATCGCCATCTTCTTCAAGTATTCGCTCGATCTCACGCTCGGCACCACCGAGATGACCACGGCCTTCGCCATGCCGAAGAGCTGGCTCTACGCCTGTATGCCGATCACCGGGGCGATCATGGTGATCTATTCGGTGAAGAACATGCTGCTCGAGTTGCGCGCCATCGTCCGCGACGACGACACCGTCCCGACCTCGTGACCGGGCGCGGCCGGCATCGACGAGGGTGTCACATCCAGTGGTGACGGCGAGGAACGAACGGCAGACGGAAATCCACCGGTTCGCGGGCCCGAAGCGTCACGTATGACGCAATGCAGCATCGAATTTGAGTTGCGCACATCATTCTTTTGAGCAATCTGTCGAGCCAGGCGATGCGTCGCCGCTTCACCCGCCTTCCGTGGGGTCGAGGCGGGTGAGCGCGAAGTGCCTGCCGCGGCCGTCCCGGTCGAACCGAGGGCGGACGACGACGAGCTGCCGGTCAACGGCGGACCAGCCCTCGAACGCGAGGGCGTTCAGGAGGATCGAAGATGAAACTGCTTCACGTGTTGGCCGGCTCGCTCACGGCCCTGACCGTATGCCTTCCGCTCTCGATGGCGAGCGCCAGCGAGGCTGCTCCGGTGATCGGCTTCTCCATCGACGACCTCCGGGTCGAGCGCTGGGCGCGTGACCGCGACTACTTCATCGCCGCGGCCAAGGAACTCGGCGCCACCGTCAGCGTACAGTCCGCCGATGCCAACGAAGAGAAACAGATCAAGCAGGTCGAGAACCTGATCGCCCAGAAGGTCGACGCCATCGTCATCGTGCCGATGAATTCGAAGGTGTTCACCGCCGTGGTCGACGAGGCGCGCAAGGCGGGGATCAAGGTGGTCTCCTACGACCGCCTGATCCTCAACGCCGACGTCGACGCCTACATCTCCTTCGACAACGAGCGCGTCGGCTATCTCCAGGCCGAAGCGGTGCTGAAGGCCAAGCCGGAAGGCCGCTACTACATGCTCGGCGGCTCGCCGACCGACAACAACGCCAAGCTGCTGCGCGCCGGCCAGGAGAAGGCGCTGAAGGCCGCCGTCGACGCCGGCAAGGTCAAAGTCATCGGCTCGCAGTGGGTGCCGGAATGGAGCCCGACCAATGCGCTGTCGATCATGGAGAACGCGCTGACCGCCAACCAGAACAAGATCGACGCGGTCGTCGCCTCCAACGACGGCACCGCCGGTGGCGCCATCCAGGCGCTGGCGGCGCAGGGTCTGGCCGGCAAGGTTCCGATCTCCGGCCAGGACGCCGACCTCGCCGCGATCAAGCGGGTCAAGGCGGGCACCCAGACGGTCACCGTCTACAAGCCGCTGAAGCTGATCGCCAGCGAAGCCGCGAAGCTCACCGTGCAGCTGGTCAAGAAGCAGCCGCCGGCCTTCACCGCCAAGCTCGACAACGGCAAGAAGCAGGTCGACAGCGTGTTGCTGACCCCGATCGCGCTGACCAAGGACAACGTCGACATGGTCGTCTCCGACGGCTTCTACACCAAGGAGCAGGTCGACGGTAAGTGAAGTCCCTCCCCCCCCGCGCCGGTTCGCCGGCGCGGGTCGCTCACGGGCCGGCGAGGCGCCTCTTCTCGAGGTGCGGCCCTCGCCGGTGTCCGTCTCGGCCGCGCCGTCGGCGATGGCGTGTGGACGAAACAGCCATCCCCGACGAAGACGCTTGTGTCCGCGACCGACCTCGTGGTCCGATGAGGTGCGGTCCCGGTGTGCGTGACCGCAGGCCGACGCAGAGGACAGCGATCATGGCCGACTATCTGCTCGAGATGCGCGGCATCACCAAGGAATTCAACGGGGTCAAAGCGATCGACGGCATCGATCTGGTCGTCCGCCCCGGCGAGTGCGTCGGATTGTGCGGAGAGAACGGGGCCGGCAAGTCGACGCTGATGAAGGTCCTCTCCGCCGTCTACCCGCCCGGCAGTTGGTCCGGGACGATCCTCTGGGAAGGCAAGGAACTCCATGCTCGCAACATCCGCGACACGGAAGAGGCGGGCATCGTCATCATCCACCAGGAACTGATGATGGTGCCGCATCTCTCGGTCGCCGAGAACATCTTCCTCGGCTCCGAGCCCACCACCCGCGCCGGCTTCGTCGACTACGACGCGATGAACGCGCGGGCGAGCGAGCTGATGAAACAGCTCAAGATGCCGGACATCAACGTCGCCCTTCCTGTGATGGCCTATTCCGGCGGCAAGCAGCAGCTGATCGAAATCGCCAAGGCGCTCAACAAGAACGCGAAGCTCCTGATCCTCGACGAGCCGACCTCGGCGCTCACCGCCGCCGAGACCGAGACGCTGCTCACCCTGGTCAAGGAGTTCAAGGCGCGGGGCATGGCCTGCGTCTATATCTCGCACAAGCTCGACGAGGTCGCCGCGATCGCCGACACGGTGACGGTGATCCGCGACGGCACCCATGTCGCCACCCGCCCGATGGCCGAGCTGGACACGAACGAGATCATCACCATGATGGTCGGCCGCGAGATGAAGAACCTCTTCCCGCGCGAGGCGCACGAGATCGGCGAAGTGATCTTCGCGGCGAAGAACGTCACCGTCTGGGACACCACCAACACCGAGCGCAAACTGGTCGACGACGTCTCCTTCGAGCTCCGGCGCGGCGAGATCCTCGGCGTCGCCGGCCTCGTCGGAGCGGGACGGACCGAACTCGCCTCGCATCTCTTCGGCTGCTGGAAAGGTCGCCACCAGGGGGCGATCCTACTCGACGGCGAGGAAGTCCGTGTCCATGCGCCGCGCGACGCGGTTCGGCAGGGCATCAGCATGGTGCCGGAGGACCGCAAACGTCACGGCATCGTGCCGCTGATGGGGGTCGGCCACAACATCACCATGTCGGTGCTGAAACGCTTCACCCGGCGCGGCCTGATCGACGCCGAGGACGAGATGGCGGCGATCCAGGGCGAGATCCGCCGCATGCGGATCAAGACGGCGCAACCGCTCCTGCCGATCGCCTCGCTCTCCGGCGGCAACCAGCAGAAGGCGGTCGTCGCCAAGATGCTGATGCCGAACCCGCGAGTGCTCATCCTCGACGAGCCCACCCGCGGCGTCGACGTCGGTGCCAAGTACGAGATCTACAAGCTGATCTTCGAACTGGCCAAGCAGGGCGTGGCGGTGCTGATGATCTCCTCGGAGCTGCCCGAGGTGCTCGGCATCTCCGACCGCGTACTGGTGATGGGCGAGGGCCGCCTACGCGGCGACTTCCCCAACACCGGGCTATCCCAAGAGAAGATCCTCGCCGCCGCTCTCGGCAAACAGGACCAGGTCGCTGCCTGAAGGCGCGCCAACATCGGACGAGCCGCCATGACCTTTTCGAGCAAAGATCTCAGGACCTTCCTGTCGACCTACAAGATCGTCGCGCTGCTGCTGATCATCGCGGTGATCTGGACCTTCTTCGGCGTCCTGACCTACGACGCCGATCTCGGCGGCTCGCAGTTCCTCACCGCCCGCAACTTCTCGAACCTGCTCCGCCAGATGGCGATCACCGGCATGTTGGCCTCCGCCATGGTCTTCGTCATCGTCGCCGGCGAGATCGACCTGTCGGTCGGGTCGCTGCTCGGCCTGCTCGGCGGCATCGCGGCGGTCCTCGACGTCCTCTATCACTGGCCGCTCGCCGGTACGATCGCCGTCGTCATCCTGCTCGGCATCACCGTCGGCACCTTCGTCGGCTGGCTCACCGCCTATCAGGGCATCCCGTCGTTCATCGTCACGCTGGGCGGGATGTTGGTGTTCCGCGGCGCCGTCCTCGGCCTCACCGGCGGCATCACCGTCGCCCCGGCGTCGGAAGAATTGAAGTACATCGGCCAGGGGTACCTGCCCGGCTTCATGGGCAACGGCCTCGCGGTCGCACTCTTCCTGCTCCTCGCGGTGCTCGCCTTCCGGACCCGGGCCGGACGCGAGAAGCACGGGCTGCCGGTCTCCTCGATCCCGATGGAGATCGCCCGCCTCGTCGCCATCGGCGGCGTCATCCTCGGTTTCGTGCTGACCCTCAACAGCTATCAGGGTGTGCCGGTCCCGGTGCTGATCCTGCTCGTCATCCTCGGCGTCTTCACCGTGATCGGCGACAAGACGGTGTTCGGACGCCGCATCTACGCCGTCGGCTCCAACCTCGAAGCGACGCGGCTCTCCGGCGTCGACGTCAATCTGGTGAAGATGATGGTCTTCGCCATGATGGGCCTGATGTGCGCGCTGGCCGGGCTGACCACCACCGCACGCCTCGCTGCCGGTACGCCCTCGGCCGGCTCCGGCGGCGAACTCGATGCCATCGCCTCGTGCTTCATCGGCGGCACCTCGATGCGCGGCGGCATCGGCACGGTGATCGGGGCGCTGGTCGGTGCGCTGATCATGGCCAGCCTCGACAACGGCATGTCGATGCTCGGGGTGGAGACCTTCTGGCAGCAGATCGTCAAGGGCGTGATCCTGGTGCTCGCGGTGTGGATGGACATCGTCTCCTCCGGCAACACCCGCTGATCCCGAGCGCACCGCGCTCCACTCGACCCCGGACGGGCGACCGTCCGGGGTCTTTCTTCGTCGACGGCCGTGAACCGGGGACACGCGAAACCCGGTCGATGGAGGTCGGCCGGGTCCGCAACGCCGGGTGAGATCGCCGGGACGGCAGGACGCGGTCGGCGCGATCAGTCGAACGCGGTCTCCGGTCGGTAGCCGGCCGCCAGCACCGCCACCGTCGGCTCCGGTGTCAGCACGGTCACCTCCTCCGCTCCGTGAACCGCCTCGGGCGGCCCGTAGCCGCCGTGCGACCACGGCCGCGCCGCGTCTCGCCATCTCAGCAGCGGCCGGTGAGCGGCGCCCTCGCGGGTGAAGAACACGCCGTCGGGCAACTCGATGAGCCGCCGGCGATGGCTGCGTCTGGCGCCGCCGTCGAGGCGCGCCTCGGCGAGGGTGCCGTCGATCTCGGTGACGCGCGGTGTCACGGCCTCGTCCTGGCCGCGGGCACGTTGCCAAGCGGCGGCGAAGCGCAGGAACGCCGGTCGACGACAGGCGGCGCAGGGCCGATGTCCGGCAGCGAGCGCCACCGCCTCGTCGGAGAAGAACAGCGGCGTGTAGCGGCCGGGCGTATCGAACACGATCGGATCGAGCAGGCCGTGCGACAGACGGCAGGTGATCCAGCGGGTTTCGTTGGCGGGGAAATCGTGGCGGATCGATCCGTCACGCGCGTGCAGATCGCCGCGATTGCCGAGGAATCGGCCGCGCTCGGGCACGGCTTCGAGGGTACCGAAGGGGGTCACGCGGTTGCGTCGAGGCATCGGGTACTCCGGTCGGATCGTGAAGGATGATCGTACACGAGACACATGACGGTCCGCCCTCGCCGTGGCGGTTCGTCATCGAAGAACGACACCCCGACCGTCCCTCCCCCCTCCCCCGACGGGGGAGAGGATGGGATACGAGCCTCTTCGGATCGCCGTCGTCGAGGCGTGTCGCAACGTCGTCGGATCGGTATCAGGTGGCGCGCAGCACCAGGGCTTCGAGATACTCCTGTCGGCCGGAACGCGGCTTCGGATCGAGTTCGTCGGCGATCGCTCGATCGGCTACCTGATCGAGACTGCGCTCTCCCGCCAGGATCGCCTTCGCCTCGGGTGCGTCCCAACCAGCGTAGCGCGCGGCGAGCGGCTTCTCCAGCGTACCGGTCTCCAACATCGCCGCCGCGTTGAGCAGCGCCCGGGCGCAGGCGTCGATCGAGGCGGCGTGGGCGACGACGAGGTCGGCCGGATCGAGCGACTGGCGACGGATCTTGGCGTCGAAGTTGAGCCCGCCGGTGGTGAACCCGCCATGCTTGAGGATCTCGTGCAGGACCAGGGTCAGCTCGCCGACGTCCATGGCGAACTGGTCGGTGTCCCAGCCGAGCAACCCGTCGCCGCGGTTGATGTCGATCGAGCCGAAGACGCCGAGGGCGTTGGCGAGCTTCACCTCGTGTTCGAAGGAATGGCCGGCGAGCAGCGCGTGGTTCTGCTCGATGTTGAGCTTGACGTCGGCGAGGAGGTCGTAGCGCTCCAGGAAGCCATAGACGGTGGCGACGTCGAAATCGTACTGGTGCTTGGTCGGCTCGCGCGGCTTGGGTTCGATGAGCAGCGGACCGGAGAAACCGATCTTGTGCTTGTGCTCGGCGACCATCGCCAGGAACCGCCCGAGTTGGTCGAGTTCGCGCTTCATGTCGGTGTTGAGCAGCGTCTCGTAGCCCTCGCGCCCGCCCCACAGCACGTAGTTGGCGCCGCCGAGCCGCTTGGTCGCCTCGAGCGCGATGCGCACCTGGCCGGCGGCATAGGCGAAGACGTCGGGATCGGGGTTGGTCGCCGCACCCGCCATGTAGCGGCGGTGGGAGAAGAGGTTGGCGGTGCCCCACAGAAGCTTCACGCCGGTCGCCGCCATCTTCTCTTCGAAGACGTCGCAGATCGCCGCGACGTTGTCGCGCTGCTCGACCAGATTCGCCCCTTCCGGGGCGGCGTCGACGTCGTGGAAGGTGAAGAACGGCACGCCGAGGAGGCGGAAGAGATCGAAGGCGACGTCGGCCTTGGCCTCGGCCATCTCCATCGCGTCGACCCCGTGCATCCACGGTCTGAGGAAGGTCTCGCCGCCGAACGGATCCCCGCCCGGCCAGCAGAACGAATGCCAGTAGCAGGCGGCGAACCGCAGATGTTCCGCCATGGTACGGCCGGCGACCATCCGGTCGGCGTCGTACCAGCGGTAGGTGAACGGATCGCGGCTCTCCGGACCGGCGTAGCGGACCGGCTCGAGCCCGCCGAAGAAACGCGAAGCGGGTGCGTTCATGGACGGATCTCCTTGGCGAAGGGCGCGAGACGCCGCCAACGGGCGTGGACCTCGCGGTGGATGGCCGAGCGGGCGGGATCGGGGGTGAAACTCTCGAGCCGGCGCGGGCGGGTGCAGACGGCGGCCGGCGCCTCACCGGTCGCGGCGAGACGGCCGAGGCGGGCGGCGCCATGGGCGGCACCGACCGCCCCCTCCTCCACCCGGTGGACCGGGATCTCCAATTGATCGGCGAGAATCTGCGCCCACAGCCGCGAACGCGAACCGCCGCCGACCAGATCGATCTCGTCGACCCGCGTGCCGGCGGCGGCGAGCGCATCACGATTGTCGACGACGGCATGGCCGACGCCCTCGAGCACGGCACGGGTCATCGCCCGCCGATCGGTCGCCGCCCCGAGGCCGGCGAAGATCGCCCGGAGTTCGGGGTCATTGGCCGGGGTGCGCTCGCCGGTGAGATAGGGCAGGAACAGCGGTCCGGCGCCGGGGGTGGGATCGTCGCCGAGTTCGGCGAGGAGGTCGGCGGCGGCGGCGCCGGTGACCTCGGCCCACCAGGCGAGGCACGAGGCGGCCGACAACATCACCCCCATCTGGTGCCAGGTGCCGGGCAGCGCATGGGCGAAGGCGTGTACCGCCGAGGCCGGATTGGGGGCGAAGCGGTCGGTCGTCACCCACAGCACGCCGGAGGTGCCGAGCGACAGGAAGGCGTCGCCGGCGGCGATGGCGCCGAGGCCGACGGCGGTCGCGGCATTGTCGCCGGCGCCGCCGGCGACGACCGGCGGGGCCATCATGCCCCAGCGCGCCGCGAGGTCGGCGCGGAGGCGCCCCGAGACCTCGGAGCCCTCGACCAGCCGCGGCATCGTGGCCCGCGTCAGGCCGCAGGCGGAAAGCGCCGCGTCCGACCAATCGCGCTTCGCCGGGTCGAGCCACAGTGTGCCGGAGGCGTCCGACATGTCCTCGACCGCCTCACCGGTGAGACGCAGGCGGACGAAGGCCTTGGGCAGCAGTACCCGCGCCGTGGCGGCGAAGACCGCGGGCTCGTGGGCCTTCACCCACAGGAGTTTGGGCGCGGTGAAGCCGGGCATGGCGAGATTGCCGGTGACGGCGTGGAGCGCCGGGAAGGCTGCCTCCAACGCCCGGCACTCGGCGGCGGTACGGCCGTCGTTCCACAGGATCGCCGGGCGCAGTACCCGGTCGGCCGCATCGAGCAGCACCGCCCCGTGCATCTGGCCGGAGAGGCCGACGCCGGCGACCGCCGCCACCTCGGCCGGCCGGACCGCCGCGAGTTCGTCGACGGCGGCGACGGTCGCGACGACCCAGGATTCGGGATCCTGCTCCGACCACAACGGGTGCGGCCGGTCGACGACGAGGGAGCGTTCCGCCGTGGCGACGAGGTGGTCGGCGCCGTCGACCAGGACCGCCTTGACACTGGACGTGCCGATGTCGAGACCGAGATACATCGATCCTCTCCTTGTCCGACACGCGCCCCTCACCCCTCAGGGGAGGTTCTCGCGGATGACGATGTCGATGCCGATCACCTCCCGCGCCGGAGAGATCGGTTCCTTGCGCACCAAGGCCTGGAGAACCCGCAACGCCGAATGCGCCTCGCGTCCGGGATGCTGCGAGATCACCGCGTCCATCAGGCCGATCAAGAGGAAGCGGCGGGTGTGGACGGTGAGATCGTGGCCGACGAAGACGATGTCGTCGGCGCGGCCGGCGTCGCTCAACGCCGTGCCGATGCCGGCGGTGCCGGCCCCGATGTTGTAGATGCCGACGAGATCCGGGGTCTCCTCCAGGAGGCGCGCCGTCAGCGTCTGGTTGGTGGCGTCGTCGTCGCGGCCCTCCACCGGCATCATCAACTCGAGGTCGGGGAAGTCGGAGGCCATCACCCGCGAGATGCCGACGAAGCGGTCGGTGTGATCGCTGAGCGCCATCGAGCCGGCGACGATCGCCACCTTGCCCTTGCGGTCGCCGACGAAGCGGCCGATCAGCGCGCCGGCGGTGCGTCCTGCGGCGATGTTGTCGATGCCGACGTAATGGGCGCGGCTCGAGGAAGGCACATCGGAAACCAGCGTCACCACCTGCACCCCGGCCTCGACCAGATCGTCGATCGCCGCCCGGACGCGCGGATGATCGAGCGCCACCACGGCGATGCCGTCGTAGCGTCGGCCGACATCCTCGAGCGTCTCGGTCAGAGCCGAGGGATCGAAGACGTCGGTCTCGACGATGTCGACCAGTGTGCGCCGCGCCGTCAGCCACGCCCGTTCCCTGAGCACGTTCTCCTGGATCTCGGCCATGAAGACGTTGAGGCTCTTGGGCATGACGAAACACAGCCGGTAGGACCGGCCGCGGGCCAGTTCCGCCGCAGCGGCATGGGGGCGGAAACCGAGCCGAGCGATGGTCTCCTCGACCCGCTGCACCGTCACCTTGCGCACCCCCGGCCGGCCGTGCAGCACGCGATCGACGGTGGCGATCGACACCCCCGCCTCGCGAGCGACGTCCTTGAGAGTGACCAGTGTGAGATCGGTGGTGTCCGTCATGGCGTGATGGTTCTCTCAAATTCTCGAGGTGCGCAACTCAAATCGTTGCTGCGCTGCGCAAAGGCGGGATCGGAACGTGCCGGTTGCGCGCGCCGCGGCGTCTTCCGGTGGCGCCGAACGCGACCACGCGAGCGGCGTGCTTCGCTCGATGCGATGGGGTGATCGGAGGAGCTGGCCGGCCGACCGTCGACATGCGAGCGCTCGGTTCGGATCCCACATCACAGGGCGACGAAGCGGTAGCGGGTGTGGTGGCGATAGACGGCGCCGGGGCGCAGCGTCACCGAGGGGAAATGCCGCTTGTTCGGGGCGTCGACGAAACCCTGTGCTTCGAGACAGAAGCCGGCGTGGGGACCATGGACGAGACCGGACGCGGCGGCCGGATGGGGTCCGAGATGCGGGGCGGTATAGAGCTGCAGCGACGGTTGATCGGTCTCCACCTCGAGCCGCAGCCGCCCGTCGGGCGCCGTCACCTCCGCTGCGCCTACCATCTCTCCCGGCGCTCCGCCGAGTACGAAGGCGATGTCGTGGTCGACAGCGATCGGCCGGGCGACGCGGAAGTCGAGGGTGGTGCCGGCGACCGGAGCGATCTCCCCGGTCGGGATCAGCACGTCGTCGACCGGCGTGTAGAAATCGGCCGCGATCCGCAGAAGATGCTCACGGCAGTCGCCGGCCCGGTTCAGGGTGAAATAGGCGTGGTTGGTGAGGTTGACCGGCGTCGGTGCGTCGGTCGTCGCCGTCGCGGTGATCTCCAGTGTCGCCGCGTCGGTGAGGGCATAGCGGCAGCGCAGCGCGAGTCGGCCGGGAAAGCCCTGGTCGCCGTCCTCGGAGACCAGCGAAAGGTCGACCGCGGCGTCGCTCGCCGCCTCGATCGTCCAATTGCGTCGGGTGAAACCACCGGGACCGCCGTGCAGCGTGTTGCAGCCCGCCTCGTCGATCGGCAACTCGTGGGTCACCCCGTCGAGGCGGAAGCGGCCGCCGGAGATACGGTTGGCGACACGCCCGACCATGACGCCGAGATGGCCGGAATTGTCGGCATAGGCCTCCGCGGTGTCGTAGCCGAGCACCACCTCCCGCCTCTCGCCGTCGGTGAGCGGTACGGCGAGTGCCCGGACCGCCGCCCCGAAGGTGAGGATCGACGCGGTGGCCCCGCCGGGCGAGATCAGGGTGATCTCGTGGACGATCTCTCCGCCGATCCGCCCGAATTCGCCGACCGCCATCGCGCCCTCCCCTCGCCGGTCCGATGCGCGCCGTCACGATGGACGAGCCCGATCTCGGAAGATCCGATGTAGCGCCGATTCGGCCAGCCGTCGCGCCCGTCGTGGTGTCACCGCGCTCGAACCGACGGCGATGGTGCCGGCGGTGAACGCTGCGGCGCGTCGCTCATTCGGCGACGACCAGCGCCTCGCGCATCCGAACCGCCAGGGCGGTGGCGGCGCGGGCGTCCTCGAGCCCGAGCGGTGACGGCCGGCCTTCGCGGACCGCTTCGACGAAGGCGCGGGCGCCGTGGAGAAAGGCGGATTCGAACCGGTCGAAGAAGTCGACGAGTCCGCCGACGTGCCGTCCGCCGTCCTTCTCCACCGTGATCGGCAGATGGCCGAGGCCGCGGCCGATCTCCAGCGCCCCTTCGGTACCGACCACCGTCAACATCGATTCGAAGCCACGGTGGGAGGTGCGGGTGACGTGGAAGGTGGCGACACAGCCGCCGTCGAAGGTGGCGGTGGCGAAGCCGGTGTCGACGTCGCCGCAGGGTGCCAGGCCCGGATACATCGCCCGCGTGCCCGCCGCCGTGACGGTCCGCGCTTCGGCTCCGTCGAGGATCCAGCGGACGAGATCGATCTCGTGGATGCAGCAGTCGAGGAAGATACCGCCCGAGGTCGGGGCGAAGCGGACGAAGAAGCCGTGCGGATCGATCGCATCCTCCGACGAGCAGCGGATGGCGAAGATGCGGCCGAGTTCGCCGGCCGCGATGCGCCGCTTCGCCTCGGCCAGTGCCGGATCGAAGCGCCGGGTGAAGCCGACCATCGCCACCTGCTTCGGCCGCGCCTTCGCCACCGCGATCACCCGATCGCAGTCGGTGACCTCCAGCGCCAGCGGCTTCTCGCAGAAGACGTGGCGGCCGGCCTCCAGCGAGGCGATGACGTGGTCGGCGTGGAACGACGTCGGGGTGACCAGCCAAACCGCGTCGACGTCGTCGCGCGCCAGCAGTTCCGGCAGACCGGGGACGGTGGCGACACCCGGCAGGTTCGCCGCCGCCCAGTCGCGCTCCTCGGCCGACGGGCTCGCCGCGGCGACGAGCCGGGCGCCGGGCACCCGGAAGGCGAGGTTTTCGGCATGGCGACGGCCGAGCCGCCCGAGACCGACGATGCCGATGCGCAGTGCGGAGGTCATGTGTCTCTCCTGAGGAACCCGGCCGGAGGCGTCAGCCCTTCGGCCTGACGATCCATTCGTGCGCCGGGTCGTTGTGGAAGTGCCATTCACGTACCGGTCCGGCCATGACGTTGAGGTACCAGAGGTCGTAGCCGTGCGGCGCACCGACCGGGTGATAGCCGCGCGGCACCATGACGACGCAGCCGTCCTCCACCGCCATGGTCTCGTCGATCGAGCGGTCGTCGGTGTAGACGCGCTGGAAGGCGAAGCCCTGCGGCGGGTTCAGCCGGTGGTAATAGGTCTCCTCGAGCGCCGTCTCGGCCGGCGGCGCGTCGCGGTCGTGCTTGTGCGGGGGATAGCTCGACCAGTGACCGCCGGGGGTGATCACCTCGACCACCAGCAGACCGTCGGCTTCGGCCGTCTCCGGCAGGATGTCGCGGATGAAGCGCTGGTTGGTCCCCTGCCCGCGCACCGACTGGCCGACCGCCGCCGGCGGGATCGCCCGCGGCGGACGCCGGCCCGGAACGCCCGGCGCCGAACACACCGCCACCTCCGCTACGCTCGTCGCCGCGATCCGCCACGCCATTCCCGCCGGCACGTAGACCGACCCCGGCAACCCGTCGAACGGCGAGGCGCGGCCACCGACCTCGCCGAAATCGGTGTCGCCGGCCGAGATCCGCGCCGTGCCGGAGATCATCACCAGACAGACCTCGCGGGTGGCCTCGCCGCCGCCGAGGTGCGCGCCCGGCGTCAGACGATGGACGGCGAAGCCGACATGGCCCCAGCCGGCGCTCTCCGGCGTGATCCGCAGCACACAGCCGTCGGCATCGGGAGCATGGGGGCGGACGAGAAGTTCGGTCATGGCTCTCTCTCGAAGGTCCGGAGCGGGGCATTCCGCCCCGACACTGTCGTCGGCGGGGCTCGGCGCCCCGAGTTCGTCGGCGGGGCTCGGCGCCCCGCATCCCCTCACGCCGCCGGACGCAGGCCGGTCTTCGCCAGCACCGAGACCAGATGCGCCCAGCCCTTGTGGGCGTATTCGAGCGGGTTCGCCTTGGCCGGATCCTGCTCCGCTTCGATCACCACCCAGCCGTCGTAGCCGGGCAGTTCGCGGAACACCGCCTCGAAGTCGATCGAGCCGTCGCCCGGCACGGTGTAGACGCCGTCGACCACCGCATCGAGGAAGGACATGTCCTCGGCCGCCGCCCGCGCCATCACGGCAGGGCGAACGTCCTTGGTGTGGACATGGGCGATGCGCGAACGATGGCGCCTCGCCAGTTTCGCCGGATCGGCGCCGCCCCAGGTGGCGTGACCGGTGTCGAGGAGCAGCGCCACGGCCTCACCGGTCGCCGCCATGAAGGCGTCGATGTCGGCTTCCGACTGCACCACCGTTCCCATGTGGTGGTGATAGGCGAGCCGCACGCCCTCGGCCCGCGTCGCCTCGGCGACCGCGGTGACCCGCCGGCCGAATTCGGCCCAGTCGTTCGCCGCGAGATGCGGCCGGCGCGACAGCGGCATCGTCCGGTCGCCGTGGATGGCGTTCGAGGTCTCGGCGAAGACCAGCACGTCGCAGCCCATCGCCTTCAGGAGGTCGAGATGCGGCCTCAGCGCCGCCATCTCCGCTGCCGGATCGCGCAGGAAGAGTTCACTCGAATACCAGCCCGAGACGCAGGCGAGGCCGAAGGGGGCGAGCGCCGCCTTCAGCGCGCCGGCCTCGCGCGGGAACTTGTGGCCGAGTTCCATGCCCTCGATGCCGACGCTCGCCGCTTCGGCGAGGCAGGTCTCGAGCGGTGTTTCGCCGCCGAGTTCGCGCATGTCGTCGTTCGACCAGCCGATGGGGTTGGCGCCGATGCGTAGCATGATCAGTCTCCGACTCTCTGGTTGGCGAGCGCCGCCTCGTAGGCCGCCCGCGCGGCGCGGACTTCCGTCCGCTCCGATACTTCCGGGACCGCCACTTCCCACCAGTTGCCGCCGGCCTCGGTGGTGATCAGCGGATCGGTCTCGACGACGATCACCGCGGTGCGGGGGGCGAGACGGGCCTCGTCGAGCGCCGCCTCCAGTTCGGCGATGGTCGAGACCTTGCCCGAGATCGCCCCGAGCGCGGCGGCATGGGCGGCGAAGTCGATCTCCGGCAGCACCTCGTGGCGGGCGTCCTCCAGCAGATTGTTGAAGTTCGCCCCGCCGCAGGCCATCTGCAGCCGGTTGATGCAGCCGAAGCCGCGGTTGTCGAGCACCACGACGGTGAGCTTGAGCCCGAGCATCACCGAGGTGGCGATCTCCGAGTTCATCATCAGATAGGAGCCGTCGCCGACCATCACGGTGACGTCGCGGTTCGGCTCGGCGAGCTTCACCCCGAGACCGCCGGCGATCTCGTAGCCCATGCACGAATAGCCGTATTCGAGGTGGTAGCCGCCCGCCGCGCCGGGCCGCCACAGCTTGTGCAGCTCACCCGGCAGACCACCGGCGGCACACACAAGCACATCGGTGGCGCGCGCCTTGCGCTGCACCGCGCCGATCACCTGCGCGTCGCTCGGCAGACCGTCGTTGGCGGCGGCGGTATGGTGCTCGGCGGTCTCGGTCCAGGCGGTGACGGCGCGGGCGGCCTTCGCCCCCCACACCTCCGGCGCCCGCCACGCCCCGAGCGCGGCACCGAGTTCGGCGAGGCCGGCACGGGCATCGGCGATCAGCGGTTCGGCGCGATGCTTGCCGGCGTCGAAGAGTTGGGTGTTGAGCCCGACGATGCGGCGGCCGGGATCGGCGAAGAGCGACCACGAGCCGGTGGTGAAGTCCTGCAGCCGGGTGCCGACCGCCAGGATCAGATCGGCCTCGCGGGCGAGCTGGTTGGCCGCGGCCGTGCCGGTGACGCCGATGGCGCCGAGACCGAGGCGATGGTCGACCGGCATCACGCCCTTGCCCGCCTGAGTCTCGCCGACAGGAATGCCGAAGCGCTCGGCGAAGGCGAGGAGGTCGGCCTCGGCCTGCGAATAGAGCACCCCGCCGCCGGCGACGATCATCGGCCGGCGGGCGCCGCGCAACGCGGTGGCGGCGGCGGCGAGTTCGGTCTCGTCGGGGCGGATGCGGCGCGGCGTCCAGATCCTCTCGGCGAAGAAAGTCTCGGGGAAGTCCCAGGCCTCGGTCTGCACGTCCTGGCACATGGCGAGCGTCACCGGCCCGCAGTCGGTCGGATCGGTCAGCACCTGCATGGCGCGGGTCAGCGCCGGCACGATCTGCTCCGGCCGGGTGATCCGATCGAAATACCGCGACACCGGGCGGAAGCAGTCGTTTGCCGACACCGTGCCGTCGCCGAAGTCCTCGATCTGCTGCAGCACCGGATCGGGTCGGCGCGAGGCGAAGACGTCGCCGGGCAGCAGCAGCACCGGCAGGCGATCGACATGGGCGACCGCCGCGGCGGTGATCATGTTGGTGGCGCCGGGGCCGATCGAGCTGGTGGCGATCATCATCCGCCGCCGCCGCATCTGCTTGGCATAGGCGACCGCGGCGAGGGCCATCGCCTGCTCGTTGTGGGCGCGCCAGGTGGGGAGCGCGTCGCGGGCGTGCCACAGCGCCTCGCCGAGGCCGGCGACGTTGCCGTGGCCGAAGATCGCCCAGCAGCCGGCGAAGATCGGCACCATCTCGCCGTCGATCTCGGTCTTCTGCGCGGTGAGGAAGCGCACGAGCGCCTGAGCGGTGGTGAGGCGGAGGGTCTTCATCGTGTTCGATCCTTCCGAAGAGGGTCGGGCCGGCGGTCGCGAGTGTCGGCCTCAGGCGGGAGGCGCGCAACCGCTCCAGGCTCGCGTCAACCGTTCGAACCGTGCCGCCATGTCGGCGACCGCCGTCGCGTCGTCGATACGGCCGGCGAGCCAGGCCCGCGCCGCATCGGCGAAGATGGTGCGACCGACGGCGAAGCCCTTGACCAGCGGCTCGCTGCGCGCCGCGGCGAAGGCGGCGGCGAGTTCCACCTCGGGTGCGTCGAGACCGAGCAGGACGATGCCGCGGCAGAACGGATCGTGGCGGCGGATCACGTCGCCGATCGCCTGCCAGGCGCCCGGATCGGCTTGCGGCTCGAGCTTCCACCAGTCGGGATGGATGCCGAGGTCGTAGATACGTTCCAGAACCGCCGGGATGGTGTCCGGCGCGAGGGGGCCGTGGACGCCGGCGATGATCTCCAGGAGCAATTCGCGCCCGAGGGTGCGCACCGCGTCGTGGACGCGGAGAAGCTCGCGCTCCTGTCGCGCCTTCAACTCCTCCGGATCGTCCGGCCGGTAGAAGCACAGGCATTTCACGGTGTGATGCACCGGCCATTCGACGAGATGGGCGCCGAGGCTCGACATCCGGTCGAAGTCGAGCGGCCGCGATCCCGGCGCCTCGATCGGCCGACCGATCCAGAACCCATGGTCGGTGGCGCGGAACAGCGCCTCCGCCCCGTAGGTGCCGTCGAGCAACATGCCGTAGCCGGGCCGACCATCGGCGACCCGTGCCGCCGCCTCGACCGCCAGCACCTTGAAATCGGCGATGCGGGCGCGATCGGCAGCGATCTCGTCGGCCATCGCCTCGAGTTGGGCGCGGTGATCGATGGCGAAGGCCATCAGCGTCGCGGGTTGCGGCCGGCGGGTCGTGGCCCAGTGGAGATGATTGAGCGCCGCGTCGAAGCGCAGGGCACGGTGGCGGCTGCCGAAGCCGAGGAAATGCTGCAGCTCGGTCCAGGTCGGGTTCTCCGGCGAGCACAGCAGCCGCGACACCGCGAAGGCGCCGCAGGCGTTGGCCCAGGTGGCACAGGTGGCGAGCGGCTCGCCCCGCAGCCAGCCGCGCAGGAAGCCCGACATGAAGGCGTCGCCGGCACCGAGCACGTTGTAGACCTCGACCGGGAAACCGGGGCCGCGGATGCCTTTCTCGACGCTGTCGGGGATGTCGCCGGGGAAGACGACGCAGCCCATCGGTCCGCGCTTGCAGACGATCGTCGCGGCGGGCGCCAGCCGGCGGACTTCGCGCAATGCGTCGATGATCTCCGAATGTCCGGAGGCGATGAAGAGCTCTTCTTCGGTGCCGACGACCAGATCGCAGAGCGCCAGGACGGGTGCGAGATGGGCGGTGACCGCGTCGGAGCGGATGTAGCGCTCTTCGCCGGCGGCGTGGCCGGCGAGCCCCCAGAGATTGGGGCGATAGTCGATGTCGAACACCACCTTGCGGCCGTGGGTGCGGGCGATTTCGATGGCGCGCTTCTGCGCCGCGGCTGTGTTGGGGCGCGAGAAATGCGTGCCCGTGACCAGCACCGCGGCGGCGGAGGCGACGAGACCCTCGTCGACGTCCGCCGGCTCCAGCGCCATGTCGGCGCAGTTCTCGCGATAGAAGATCAGCGGAAAGGTCTTGCGATCGCGCACCGCCAGCAGCACCAACGCGGTCAGCCGCTGTGGGTCGGTCGTCACGCCCGCGACCTCGACGCCCTCGCGGACGAACTGCTCGCGGATGAAACGCCCCATCTGCTCGTCGCCGACGCGGGTGATCACCGCCGACTTCAGCCCCAGCCGGGCAGAACCGATGGCGATGTTGGAGGGGCAGCCGCCGACCGCCTTGGTGAAGCTCGCCATGTCCTCGAGCGTCCCGCCGATCTGCTGGCCGTAGAGGTCGACCGAGGAGCGGCCGATGGTGACGACGTCGAGACGCGGTTCGGTCACGGCCGCTGCGGTCATCCTGCGTCCTCCCGAAAACCTCTGCCGTCGGCGCGGCCGTGGATGGGGTCGCCTCGGCCTTCGTCGGGCCTCGTCCGCGCGGCCCGGACCGGGGAAACCCGTCGACTCGCGCGACGGCGTCACCGACGATCGTTGTCGATATGAAACTTCCGTTCTATGATGAAGTCAATTCGGAATATATGTTCTTCATCGGTCGAGTCGCGGAACGTGCGGTCGACCCAGCGAGGAGACGACACATGAGAATCGCGGTTCTCGGCGCCGGTCGCATCGGCAAGATCCACGGCCGTAACGTCGCCGGTCGGCCCGGCGTGAAGCTCGTCGCGGTCGCCGACCCGCATCGGCCTTCGGCCGAGGAGTTGGCCGCCGCCACCGGCGCCGAGGTGCGCGACATCGACGCCGCCATCGAGGGACGTGACGTCGACGCCGTCATCATCGGTACACCGACCACCACCCACGCCGACTTCATCGAGAAGGCGGCTCGCGCCGGCAAAGCGATCTTCTGCGAGAAGCCGGTCGATCTCTCCGCCGAGCGCATCGTCGCCTGCCTGGCGGTGGTGAAAGCGGCCGGCGTGCCGCTGATGATCGGCTTCAACCGTCGCTTCGACCCGAACTTCGCCGAATTGCGTCGCCGTCTCGCCGCCGGTGCGATCGGTGAGACCGAGATCGTCACCATCCTGTCGCGCGATCCGGCACCGCCGCCGGCGAGTTATGTCGCCACCTCCGGCGGCATCTTCCGTGACATGATGATCCACGACTTCGACATGGCTCGTTTCCTCCTCTGCGGCGACGAGCCGATCGAGGTCCACGCCATGGGCTCGGCGCTGGTCGATCCCGAGATCGGCGCGGCCGGCGACGCCGACACCGCCGTGGTCACCATGCGGACCGCGTCCGGGCGGCTGTGCCAGATCTCCAATTCGCGCCGTGCCACCTACGGCTACGACCAGCGCATCGAGGTGCACGGGTCGAAGGGCATGCTGCGCGCCGGCAACGTCCACGAGTCGACGGTGGAACTGGCGTCGGGCGACGGTTTCCGCGCCGATCCGGTGCAGCACTTCTTCCTGGAGCGCTACGCCGAAGCCTATCGCGCCGAACTCGCCACCTTCGTCGACAGCGTCGAGAAGGGCATCGCCCCGACGCCGAGCGGCGAGGACGGCCTCGCCGCTCAACGCCTCGCCGACGCCGCGACGGCGTCGTGGAAGACCGGCGAGCCGGTGCGCGTCTGAACCACGGCGGCGCCCGTCACGACCCCTCGCCCGGCGCCGCCCGCGCCGGGCGTCGTCGTTCGGCTCACCCCTGCCCGGCCTCGCGCTTCTCGCCGACCGAGACGGCGAGGGCCATGACCAGGGCGAAGCTGGCGGCGAGCGAGCGGAAGGCACCGTAGTCGGCTTCCGCCACTTCGAGCCAGACCCGTGCCATCGAGACCAACGGCGAGAAGGCGGAGTCGGTGATCGCCAGCATCGGCACGCCCGCGGCCGCAGCCGTTGCGGCGAGATCGACGGTCGAGCGGGTATAGGGAGCGTAACTCACCGCCAATACCACGTCGCCCGGTCGTGCCGCGGCGATCTGCTCACCCCCGAGACTGCCGACGTTGTCGACGAGTTGCGTCCGCACTCCCATCTTGGCGAAGGCGTAGGCGAGATAGGCGGTGACCGGGAAAACCCGCCGCGCGCCCAGGAGATGGATGGTGTCGGCGCCGGCGAGCAGGTCGACCGCCGCATCGAGCCGATGTGGGTCGAGCGTCGCGCCGAGCCGTTCGAGCGAGGCGATGGCGGCCTGCGAGAAGCCATGGAGATGGAGACCGGGATGGGGCTCGGGCCCCACCGCCTTCAGCGCCTCGAGCCGTGTGTGATAATCCGGCCAGCCCGCCTTGAGCCGGGCGCGGAACACCTGCTGCAGGTCGGAGAAGCCGCCGTAACCGATGGCCTGGGCCAGCCGCACCAGGGTCGAAGGCTGCACCCCCGCCTTGACGGCGATCTCGGCCACCGTGCCGAAGGCGACGTCGTCGGGATGGCGCAGCGCGAAATCCGCTGCTTGTTTCAGCCGCTTCGGCAGTGCGTTATGGGCTACGCCGAGATGGGCCTTCAGCCCCTCGAAGTCGCGCGGTACCGTCGGCTCGTCGCTCATCTCGTCCCACTCCGCGATGACGGGTCGCGTCATTCTAGAACGGAGCGGCGACGGAATGGAACGTTTCTTCCGTTTTCAACGATCACAGCAGGTTCTCGTCATCCGCCGACGTCGATCGCCTCGACCGGTACGTCGAAGACATACCCGTGGCCGCGTTCGGTACGGATGAAGCGCGGGTTGGTCGCATCCGCTTCGATCTTGCGGCGGAGCCGGAGGATGAGCACGTCGACGGTACGGTCGAACACCTCGCCGCCGGCCCGGTGGGTGAGATCGAGCAGGTGATCGCGCGACAGCACCCGCCCGGCCGCCCCGACCAGGGCGACGAGCAGATCGAATTCGGCGACCGTCAGGGCCATCGCCACGCCGTCGGGGCCGCAGACACGGCGCCGGTCGAGGTCGATCTCGAAGCCGTCGAAGCGCCAGCCCCGGCGCACCACCGGGCGAGCGACGATGCCGCCATCGCGGCCGGTGCGCCGCAGCACCGCCTTGATGCGAGCGAGCAGCTCGCGACTGTTGAACGGCTTCACCACGTAGTCGTCGGCACCGATCTCGAGGCCCATGATGCGGTCGAGATCGCCGCCGCGTCCCGACACCATGATGATCGGCACCGCGCTCGACGCCCGGATGGTCGCGGCCACCGAGAAGCCGTCGCGGTCGGGAAGCCGGAGGTCGAGCACCACGAGATCGACGCGGCCGGCGGCCAATGCGGCGAAGAGCGCCGCGGCGTCGCGGCAGGGGATCGCCTCGAACCCTTCCGAGGCGACCGTGTCGACGACGGCGGCGCGCACCGCCTCGTCGTCGTCGACGACGGCGATCCGCATCCTGTGACCGGCGTTCGACGTCACGCGTCCTCTCCCCCTTCGGCCGTCGCTTCTGTGAACAATGTTACAGCGAGACGTGGTCCGTCCGAAATCCCCCGTTCACGTCGTCGGCCGACAGTGCCATCCGACCCGTTCCGGCTCGTCCGGACGGGGTGGGATCGCGTTTCGAAACGATCCGACCGTCGACCCGGCGCCCATGACGCCGCAACGAACGACGGCGGGTCCGATGGAGGAAAACATGACGCTCGCCACCCGCCGCCTCGCCTTCGCCACGACGGCTCTCCTCGGTCTCGCACTCGGCGCGGCCTCGGCGAACGCCGCCGACCTCGTCGTCTACTGCGGCGTCCAGGAAGAGTGGTGCCAGGCGATGATGAACGCCTTCACCAAGGAGACCGGCATCAAGGTCGCCATGACGCGCAAGAGCGCCGGCGAGACCTATGCCCAGGTCAAGGCCGAGGGCTCCAACCCGAAGGGCGACGTGTGGTGGGGCGGCACCGGTGACGCCTTCCTCCAGGCGGCCGAGGACGGCCTGCTCTCGGAATACAAGTCGCCGAAGCTCGCCGAGCTCCATCCCTGGGCCCAACGTCAGGCGGCGGACGCGCAGTATCGCGCCGTCGGCATCTACGCCGGCGGCCTCGGTTTCGCCGTCAACACCGAGGTGCTGGCCAAGAAGAAGGTCGCGGAGCCGGCCTGTTGGGCCGATCTGGTGAAGCCGGAGTACAAGGGCGAGATCCAGATCGCCAATCCGAACTCCTCCGGCACCGCCTATGCGACGCTCGCCACCCTGGTCCAGATCTTCGGCGAGAACCCGGCCTTCGACTTCATGAAGCAGTTGCACGGCAACATCTCGCAGTACACCAAATCGGGCGCCGCCCCGGCGGTGGCGGCGGGGCGGGGCGAGGCCTCGATCGGCATCGTCTTCATGCACGACGGCGTCACCCAGACGGTCAACGGCTTCCCGGTGAAGGTGGTCGCCCCCTGCGAAGGCACCGGTTACGAAGTCGGCTCGATGGGCATCATCAAGGGCGGCCCGAACCCGGACCTCGCCAAGAAGTTCTACGAATTCGCTCTGACCCCCAAGGCGCAGGAGACCGCCGATCAGGCGAAGAGCTACCAGGTGCAGGCCAATGTCGCCACGCCGCTCTCCCCGCACGCGCCGCGACTGGAGAAGGTCAAGCTGATCGACTACGATTTCAAGAAGTTCGGCTCGGCGGCCGAGCGCAAGCGCCTGCTCTCGCGCTGGGACAACGAGATCGGCAACCTGCGCTGATCACCGCGGACGACCCCGTCCGGCCTCCCGGGTGACCCGGGAGGCCGCTCTCCCCGTCGGTTCGGGACCGGAGACGGCGCCATGTTCCGCTCGCATCTCCTCTGGCTGATCGTCGGCTGGATCGCCTGGACGATCGCGCCCTGGTACGGCTTCGCCTCGTCGCGTCAGCCGATCCTCGGGGGCTGGCCGGCCTCCGGCCTCCTCGCCGGTCTCGACGACGCGCCGTGGCTCCTGCCGCTCGGCCTGTTCCTCGCCCTGCCCGTTCCCTTCGTCGCGACGCGATCGCGTCTCGTCGGGCCGGCGCTGGTCGTCGCCGGTGCCGGCGGCCTCGGCTGGATGATGCTGCAGGGGGTGGCGATCATCCACAAGGGCTGGGCATGGCCCTTCCTCGCCGATCTCTTCGGCCCAATCGCCGCCGGACAACCCGGCATGGGCTTCGGAGCGATGGCCACCGCCCTCGCCTTCCTGTTCTTCCTCACCATGGGGCTCGCCGCCCGTGGTGCCATGAAGGGCGACCGCTTCACCACCGGCGCCATCGGGCTGCTCGTCGCCTCGATCTCGCTCTTCGTCTTCTGGCCGGTGTCGACGGTGTTCTCCCAGGCGATGCTGCCCGACGCCGACATGTCCGGCCCGGCGGCGCTGATCCACCGCCTGACCGCCAAAGACATCTGGTCGCTCGGCTGCGTCACCGGTACGACCCGCTGCGGCGTCGTCTGGAACTCGGTGGTGCTGGGCACACTGTGCGGCGTCATCACCACGGTGCTCGGTCTCGCCTTCGCCCTGGTCGCGACGCGGACCACCTTCCCCTATCAGCGCCTGTTGCGTCTTCTGTCGGTGCTGCCGATCATCACCCCGCCCTTCGTCATCGGCCTCGCGGTCATCCTGCTCTTCGGCCGCAACGGTACGGTCACGCTGTTCCTCGCCGAGAACTTCGGGCTGACCGCGACGCGCTGGATCTACGGCCTGCCCGGCATCCTGCTCACCCAGACGCTGGCCTTCACGCCGATCGCCTTCCTGGTGCTGATCGGTGTCGTCCAGGGCATCGCCCCGTCGATGGAGGAGGCGGCGCAGACCCTGCGCGCCGGCCGCTGGCAGACCTTCAGACGAGTCACCTGGCCGCTGATGCGGCCCGGCCTCGCCAACGCCTTCCTGGTCGGTTTCATCGAGAGCCTCGCCGACTTCGGCAATCCGCTGGTGATGGGCGGCGGCTACGAGGTGCTCTCCACCAAGATCTTCTATGCGGTGGTCGGCGCCCAGAACGACCCGGGCCGCGCCGCGGCGCTCGGGATCGTGCTGCTGGCGCTGTGCATCGGCGCCTTCCTGGTGCAGCGGCGGTGGGTCGGCACCGGCTCCTACACCACGGTCGGCGGCAAAGGCTTCGCCGGCACGCCGGCCGAACTGCCGCGCTGGCTGAAGAACGCGGTCTACGCCACCGCGCTGCCCTGGGCCGCCTTCACCTTCCTGCTCTACGGCCTGATCCTCTACGGCGGCTTCGTCGAGAACTGGGGCCGCAACAACACCTTCACGCTGCGCCACTACGTCACCGCCTTCGGCCTCGACTGGAACCAGTACGGCCTGTTGTGGACCGGGCGGGCGTGGAACTCGCTCTTCACCACCCTCGAAGTCTCGGCGGTCTCCGCCCCGCTGACCGCGGCGATGGGGCTGATCACCGCCTACCTGCTGGTGCGGCAGCGTTTCACCGGTCAGGCGACCTTCGAATTCATGACCATGCTGAGCTTCGCCATTCCCGGTACGGTGATCGGCGTCGCCTACATCCTCGCCTTCAACCAACCGCCGGTGGAACTGACCGGCACGGCGGCGATCCTGGTCGTCTGCTTCGTCTTCCGCAACATGCCGGTGGCCATCCGCGCCGGTGTCGCGGCGATGAGCCAGCTCGACAAGAACCTCGACGAATGCGCCCTGACGCTCGGCGCCAACAGCGCCCAGACCATCCGCCGGGTGATCATGCCGCTGCTCAGGCCGGCGATCGTCGCGGCGCTGGTCTATTCCTTCGTGCGCGCCATCACCTCGGTCAGCGCCGTCATCTTCCTGGTCTCGGCCCGCCACGACATGGCGACGTCCTACATCGTCGGACGTGTCGAGATCGGCGACTTCGGCCTCGCCATCGCCTATTCCTCGGTGCTGGTGGTGCTGATGGGCCTCGCCATCATCTTCATCCAATGGATCGTCGGCGAGCGTCGCATCGCCCGACCCACCCCCCATGCCCCCGCCGCCCGGCCACAGGAGGTCGCCGCATGACTCGAACCGACCAGAAGATCGGTGGCGTCGAATTCCGCTCGGTGAGCCGCCGCTACGGCAAGGTGACGGCGGTCGACGCCATCTCGTTCAAGGTCGAACCGGGAACGCTCGTGACGCTGCTCGGGCCGTCGGGCTGCGGCAAGACGACGACGTTGCGTATGATCGCCGGGCTCGAAGCGGCGAGCGAGGGGCAGATCCTGATCGGCGGTCGCGACGTGACGCTGCTGCCGGCCACCGATCGCGACGTCACCATGGTGTTCCAGAGCTACGCGCTCTTCCCCCACATGAACGTCCTCGACAACGTCGCCTTCGGCCTCGAGGTCTCCGGCGTTCCCAAGGTGCAACGCGAGGAACAGGCGATGGCCGGCCTCGCCATGGTCGGCCTCGCCGGCTTCGAGACCCGCCTGCCGAGCGAGCTCTCCGGCGGCCAGCAGCAGCGCGTCGCGGTCGCCCGCGCCCTGGTGCTCGAACCGGAGGTACTGCTGTTCGACGAGCCGCTCTCCAACCTCGACGCCAAACTCCGCCGCAAGATGCGCGACGACATCCGCGAATTGCAGTCGAAACTCGGCCTGACCTCGGTCTACGTCACCCACGACCAGGAGGAGGCGCTCGCCGTCTCCGACCGGATCATCGTGATGAACCGCGCCGTCATCGCTCAGGAGGGAACGCCGGCCGACCTCTACCGCCGCCCGGTGTCGCGTTTCGTCGCCGATTTCATGGGCATCTCCAACCTGCTCGACGGCACCGTCACCCGGCGCGCCGAGGGTCGCGTGACGGCGCATTTCGGCGAGGCGGTGCTCGACCTTCCCGAGACGGCGATCACCAGGGCCGACGAGATCACCGTGGCGATCCGGCCGCAGGCGATCCGCCTCGCGACCGAACCCGGACCGGACCGGTTACCGGTGACGGTGCGCAAGGCGACCTATCTCGGTTCGCATCTCGAATACGTGCTCGACAGCTCCGCCGGTGAACTCTTCGTCGTCGACCCGACATCCGAGACGCCGGTCCCGCCGGGGTCGAGCGCCTGGGCCACCTTCCGCCACGAGGGCGTCGCCCTGGTGCCGCGCGACGGTCAAGTCGCGTGACGTCGTGGCGTCGAACGGCTGCACGGGCGGCGTGATCCGCTCTAGGATCGGCGGCGACCCGGTCGGAACGCACGCCCGGGAGAAACGCGAGCGAGCGGGATGACGAGGCGAGGCGGTCTGCACCGACGCCTGATGCTGATGGCGGCGGCGGTGGTCGGGGTGATCCTGATCGCCGAAGGTCTCGCCTGGGTCGGCCTCGATCGGTTGGAGCGCTCGCTCGGGGCCACCCGGACCGACGCGCTCGCCGACGTCCGACGGGTGTTGACCCTCGCCGAGAGCGCCTCCGGCCTCTCCGCCTTCGCCCATTCGGTCGCCGAGATCCGCGATCGCGCCGGCCTCGACGTCGCAGAACGGGCGATGACCGGCCGGCTGGAGGATTTCGCCGCCCTCGCCGCGGCGTTGCCGGTCCCCACCGACCGGCCGGCGCTGCCGACCCTGGAGCCGGCGATCGTCCGCCTCGCCGATCGCCTCGACGGTATCCTGCGTCAACTCTATGCGGTGACCGATCAGGCGATCGCCGCGGCCGAACGCGGTTCCACGGCCGCCGCCGATCGCATCTACGCCGACCCGCGCCAACGCTTCCTGCTCGCCGCCACCGACGTCGCCGCCCGCGAGATGAGCCGCCTCGTCAAGGACTTCGCCTCGCTGGTGGAACGCTCCGACCGAGCCCGCGCGGAAGCCATGGCGGCCGACCTGCGGCTCGGCAAGATCGCTGCCGGACTGGTCGGCGCGCTAGCGCTGATCGTTGCCCTCGGCTTCGCCAACGCCTTCCTGCGCGGTGTCGTCGCCGACCTGCTCGGCATCGCCGAGGCGATGCGGCGACTGGCCGGCGGCGACACGACGGCCACCGCGCCGGGAGGCGGCCGTCCCGACGAGATCGGCGCGCTCGCCCGCGCCTTCGAGGTGTTCAAGGTCCAGGCGAGCGAACGGGCCGAGATCGAAGGCCGGCTGCGCCACGCCGAACGGCTGGAGGCGGTCGGCCGCCTCACCGGCGGCATCGCCCACGACTTCAACAACCTGCTGACCGCCGTCGCCACCAACGTCCAGATGATCCACGACGACGCCGAGCCCGGTTCGCGCACCCGCGCCCGGGCGCTGCGGGCGTTGTCGGCAGCCGAGAACGGCGCCGCGATGGTCGCCCACCTCCTCGCTTTCGGCCGCCGGCAGATGCTGGCACCGGTGGCGACCGACGTACCGCGCCTCGTCGCCGCCCTGGTCGATCTGGTCGAGGCGAGCCTCGGCAGCGGCATCGTGCTCACGACGCGGGCGAACCCCACCGACGGCTCGCTGCTCGCGTCGGTCGACCCCGGCCAGTTGGAGAACGCCCTGATCAACCTCGTCTTCAACGCCCGCGACGCGGTCGGTGAACGTGGTCGCATCACGGTTTCGTCCACGCGGGCACCGGACGGCATGGTTCGTCTCGAAGTCGGCGACGACGGCACCGGCATGGATGCCGCGACGCTCGCCCGCATCTTCGAGCCCTACTTCACCACCAAACCGAGCGGCGTCGGCAGCGGCCTCGGCCTCTCCATGGTCTACGGTTTCGTCCGCCAGTCCGGCGGCCGGATCGAGGTCGCCTCGACACCCGGCACCGGTACCACCGTCATCATCGACCTACCCGCCGCCGCGACGGACGAGGCCGCCGCCCCCGCATCGGTGAACGACGAGCCCGCCCGCCCGATGCGGGCGCTGCGCATCCTGGTGGTCGAGGACGACGTCGGGGTGCGCGAGGCGATCGTCGATCTGCTCACCGCCTCGGGTCACGGCGCGGTGGCGACGGCCTGCGGCGCCGAGGCCCTGGCTCGGTTCGCGGCCGATCCGGATTTCGATGCGGTGATCACCGACCTCGCGCTGCAGAACGGCATGAACGGCTCCGAATTGGCCGCCGGCCTGCGCGCCGTCCGCCCGAATCTGCCGGTGCTGGTGACCACCGGCTACGCCGGTGCCGCGGCGGTCGATCTGCCGCTGCTGATGAAGCCCTTCCGCCGCGAGGATCTCGACGCCGCCCTCGCCCGCCTCCTCGCCTGACCCACCGGCCCGTGCCTCATAGGCGAACGCCGACGGTGGTGAGCCCGCGGGTGATCGAACCGTCGGTCGGCAGGAGCGGGATCAGACAGGCCTGGAGCGAGTGGTACATGTCCGGCTTGCCGTAGAAGGGGAAGGCGTTCGGGCGCAGATCGTCGTCGAGCTGGGGGAACCAGCCGCCGGCGTCGGGGTCGACGAAGCACGCGGCGGTGAAGCCCCAGATCCGCCGATACCAGTCCTCGTGGAAGGGATCGCCGTCGATCGCGCCGAGGACGGCGGCCGCGCCGATACCCTCGCAGCACGGCCACCAGTAGCGATCGCGGATGCGCGGCCGCCCGTCCCAGTCGAGGGTATACCAGAACCCGCCCTTCGCGGCGTCCCAACCGTCGGCCACGGTGCGGCGGAACAGTCGCCGCGCCGACTCGATCATCCAGTCGTTGCGTCGACCGGCCAGCTCCCAAAGCTGTGCCAGCAGGCGCGACCATTCGAGCGCATGACCCGGCGTCGTGCCGTAGGGGCGGAACATCGGGTCGCCGTCGTAATCGCGATCGAACGTCCAATCGGCGTCGAAATGTTCGGGGACGTGCCAGCCGGCATCCTCGGCGTTCGCGAGGATGATGCGCTCGGCGATCCGCTCGGCCATCACCAGGAAGCCGTGTTCGCCGGTCGCCTCGTGGGCGGCCATCGCCGCTTCGCACAGGTGCATGTTGGAATTCTGGCCACGATAGCTGCCGAGCGGCGTCCAATCGCGAGCGAATTCCTCGGCCACCGCACCGTGATCGGCCTCCCAGTAGCGCTCCTCGAGCACGGTGGCGACGTCGGTGAGCAGGCGATCGGCGTCGGGGTGGCCGACCACCTTGGCGCTCGCCGCGGCGAGCAGCACATGGGCATGGCCATAGGCCTGCTTGGTGGCGTTCACCGGCCCGTCGGTGCCGATCGACCACAGGTAGCCGCCGTGGCGGGAATCGCGATGGCCGTGCCACAGGAACGCCATGCCGTGATCGACGAGGTCATCGGCTCCGGGACGACCGAGGAGATGGGAGATGGCGAAGCCGTGCACGGCCCGCGCCGTCAGGTGCAACGCCCGCGCAGGCGCACCGAAGGGGAAGAATTCGGCGGCGAGCGGCCGGCCGGCCGCGTCGAGTTCGTGGAAGCCGCCCGCCGGATCGCGGGCATGGCGTTCGAAGAAGTCGAGGATGCGCCCGGCTTCGGCGAGGAGCCACAGTCGATGGCCGGTGCGATCGACCCAGCGCCGCAACGGGACTTCGAGAGCCAGCGATGCCATCTGCCACCTCCTCTGCCGCAGGCGAGCCAGCACCGCCTCGACGGATGCCACGCTAGCGCGTCGGCGGCGATCGCGAAACCGCTCGAACATTCGGCGCCCGAGCCTCGCCGAACGGTGGGCGGCGGGCGCGGAACGGCGATGGTCTCCGTCTCCGTGTCGGCGCATTCTCCGGCGGATCGCCTGGTACGCCGGGATTCGCAAGCGGAGGCTCCTCCCCCATGCTCGCCGTCCTCGGCATCACCACGCCGATCTTCCTCTTGATCCTGCTCGGCTTCCTCGCCACCCGCTGGGGCGCACTGGGGCGCGAAGACGTGCGCTCGCTCGGCACCTTCGTGGTCCGATTCGCCCTGCCGGCGCTGATCGTCCACGCGCTGGCCTCCCGCCCCTTGCGCGACGTCTTCGATGTCCGCTTCCTCCTCGCCTATGCCGCGGCCTCGCTCACGGTCTTCACCGTGGTCTATGCCGTGGCGCGCTTCGGCCTGAGGCGCGGTATCGCGGCGAGTGCCGTTCACGGCCTCGGTGCGGCGGCGCCCAACAGCGGCTTCGTCGGTTTTCCCGTCGCCGCGATGGTGGTCGGCCCGACCACCGCGGCGACGGCTCTCGCCCTCGCGATGACGGTCGAGAACGTCGTCGTCATCCCGCTCGCTCTCGCCGTGGCCGAAACCGAGGCCCATGCCGACACGCCCTTCGCCCGGATGGTGGCCGAGGTCGGCCGGCGTCTGCTGCGCAACCCGCTGATCCTGGCGATCGCCGTCGGCATGGTGATCTCGGCGACCGGGGTCGGTCTGCCGGCGGTGTTGGCGAAACCGATCGACATGCTGGCGGCCGCCTCCGGCGCGACCGCTCTCATCGTCATCGGCGGGGCGCTGGCCGGTACCGATCCGCGCGCCGTCGCCGGCGAGGCGCTGCTGCCGGTTTCGGCCAAACTGGTGCTCCACCCGCTCGCGGTCACCGCCGCGTTGACGGTGCTGCCGGTCGCCTCTCCCGATCTCGGCCTGTCGTTGCAGCTCTTCACCGCGGCGCCGATGCTGACCATCTATGCGCTGCTCGGCCGCCCCTACGGGCGCGAGCCGATCTGTGCCGCCGCGCTGGTGATGGCGACGGTCGCCTCGTTCTTCACCCTGTCGACGGTGCTGTGGCTGGTCGGCGCCGGGGTTCGTTGAACCGGTTCGATGATCCGGTTGCCAAGTCCGGCGACCGCGTGTACATCGGATCTCGCATCGAGAGTTGAGCGACGCTCAACGCCAACCTGCTGCACCCGGCAAGGTGGCGCTCCTCGGCAGAGGAGGATGTGGCCTGACCGGCAACCAACGGGACAGCCATTTCGAGAGATCGCATCCCGCTCCACTCGACGTGCCGAACGCCGAAGGAAGAGCCGCGATGCCGATCAAGATCCCCGACGACCTGCCTGCTTTCACCGCGCTCCGTGCCGAGGGCGTGATGGTCATGCGGGAGACCGACGCCGTGCGTCAGGACATCCGCCCGCTGCGTATCGGGCTGCTCAACCTGATGCCCAACAAGATCCGCACCGAGACCCAGATCGCCCGACTGCTCGGCGCCACGCCGCTGCAGGTCGAGCTCACGTTGGTCAAGATGACCGACCATGTCTCGCGCACCACCTCGACCGATCACATGGAGGCGTTCTATCGCCCCTGGGCGGAGGTTCGCTCGCAGCGCTTCGACGGTTTCGTCGTCACCGGCGCGCCGGTGGAGAAGATGCCCTTCGAGGAAGTCACCTATTGGGACGAGCTTTGCGAGATCTTCGACTGGACGCAGACCCACGTCCACTCGACCTTCTACATCTGCTGGGGGGCGCAGGCGGCGATCCACCACTTCCATCGCGTGCCGAAACACGCGCTCGCCAGCAAGTGCTTCGGCGTCTACAGCCACCGCAACCTCGCGCCGGCTTCGCCCTATCTGCGCGGCTTCTCCGACGACTTCGCCATCCCCGTGTCGCGCTGGACCGAGGTCCGGCGCGAGGACATCGCCGGCATCGACGGTCTCGAGGTGCTGATGGATTCGCCCGGAGTCGGCCTGTGTCTGGTCGAGGACACGCCACACCGCGCCCTCTACATGTTCAATCACATCGAGTACGACTCGGATTCGCTCGCACAGGAATATTTCCGCGACATCGATCGTGGCGAGCGCATCGCCCTGCCCGCCAACTATTTCCCCGACGACGATCCGACCCGTCGGCCGCGCAACCACTGGCGCAGTCACGCCCATCTGCTGTTCTCGAACTGGATCAACCAGGCCTACCAGACCACGCCGTTCGACCTCTCCGGGATCGGTCGCTGAACCGGGATCGGGAGGCGGTGTCCGATCGACGGATGCCGCCTCGAAGATCCTTCGATCTCGCATCGGCAAACGATCTGACAAGCGGTTCTCGATCGACCTCGCGACCGCCTGATAAGCGTTGTACGGTACTCTGTTGCCGGGCTTTCTTGTAGTTCGACATGAATTCGATGGTGCCGGGCCGGCACGCGCTCGCCGCGGCCCGGCGATTCATTCCTCTCGGCCGGGCGGTGGCGGGAGAAGTTTCTCCTCTCGAACGCCCGTGTAGGAGATTGATTTCACCCTGCCGGCGGTTATTGTCGACCGTGACGTGCCGTCACGAGACCTTCACGACGAACGAATAACGCCGGATCCATCGCCGGCCGCCGGCAGGTCGCCCTCTCAGGGAGGTAATCATGGGAACGCTGAAATCCATTCTCGTCGGGTCCGCACTGCTCACCTTCACCTCGCTCCAGGCATCGGCCCAGGTCGAGATCCAGTGGTGGCATGCGATGAGCGGCGCCAATGGTGACCGCATCGTCAAGATCGCGAACGATTTCAATGCCTCACAGAGTGAGTTCAAGGTCGTTCCATCCTTCAAGGGGTCCTATGCCGACACCATGAACGCCGGCATAGCCGCCTTCCGCGCCGGTGGTGCGCCGCACATCCTGCAGGTGTTCGAGGTCGGCACCGCCACGATGATGGCCGCCAAGGGCGCCATCAAGCCGGTCCACCAGCTGATGGCCGAGACCGGCGAGCCCTTCGATTCCAAGTCCTATCTGCCGGCGGTCACCGGTTACTACTCGACGTCGAAGGGCGACATGCTGTCCTTCCCGTTCAACTCGTCGACCGTCGTCATGTGGGTCAACAAGGACGCGCTGAAGAAGGCCGGTGTCGACAAGATCCCGGCGACCTGGCCCGAGACCTTCGACGCCGCCACCAAGCTGCGCGCCGCCGGCTTCGACAAGTGCGGCGTCTCGACCGGTTGGGTGACCTGGGTCAACATCGAGAACTTCTCGGCCTGGCACAACCAGTCGCTCTCGACCAAGGCGAACGGCCTCGACGGTTTCGACACCGAGATCGCGTTCAACAAGAGTGCTGCGGTGGTCAAGCACTTCGAGAATCTGGTGAAGTACCAGAAGGACAAGATCTACGACTACGCTGGTCGCACCAACGAGGGCGAAGGTCGCTTCACCTCGGGTGAATGCCCGCTGTTCCTGACCTCGTCGGCCTTCTATGGCAACGTCAAGGCCAATGCCAAGTTCGACTACACCGCCGCGCCGATGCCCTACTACCCGGATGTGGCCGGCGCGCCGCAGAACTCGATCATCGGCGGCGCCTCGCTGTGGGTGATGAGCGGCAAGCCGGCGGCCGAGTACAAGGGCGTCGCCAAGTTCATGACCTACCTGTCCAGCCCCGCCGTCCAGGCGTGGTGGTCGCAGGAGACCGGCTATCTGCCGATCACCCCGGCGGCCTACGAGTACTCCAAGAAGCAGGGCTTCTTCGACAAGGTCCCGGCGGCAGAGATCGCCATCAAGGAGATCACCAACAAGGAGCCGACCCAGAACTCGCGCGGCCTGCGTCTCGGCAACCTGGTGCAGATCCGCGACATCTGGGCCGAGGAGATCGAACAGGCGCTGACCGGCAAGAAGCCGGTTCAGGCCGCCCTCGACGCCGCCGCCGAGCGCGGCAACCAGGTGCTGCGTCAGTTCGAGCGCACCGCCAAGTGAGGCCTCGTCAGGGGGGTGGGGCGTCGGTGATCCGGCTCGCCCCGCCCTCGGGCCGTCGGCCGCCACGGAGCCGGTGTAGACGCGGACCGCCGCGCCCTCGGGCGCAGTCTTCCGCCTCCGCATGGCCACCGTGGTCCTGCCCGAAAAGCCGATCCGCCGACCGCTCGGCCGGCGGCGGTGACCATCCCTCGGATCGGGTCGGCTCATGGAAAAGCGCTCCTACTTCGCCGGAAAGCTCCTGCCCTATGCGCTGCTGATGCCGCAGCTCCTCGTCACGATCGTGTTCTTCTACGTGCCGGCGGGCCAGGCGGTCTATCAGTCGTTCCTGCTGCAGGACGCCTTCGGCATGTCGACCCAGTTCGTCTGGCTCGAAAACTACCAGTTGCTGTTGTCCGATCCCGGCTACTATCAGGCGATGACGGTGACGGCGGTGTTCTCGGTGGCGGTCACCACGCTGTCGCTGTCGGCGGCGCTGCTGCTCGCGGTCCAGGCCGACAAGAGCCTCAGGGGCGCCGGCATCTACAAGACGCTGCTGATCTGGCCCTATGCCGTTGCGCCGGTCGTCGCCGGCGTGTTGTGGCTGTTCATGTTCCAGCCGTCGCTCGGCATGGTGGCCGGCGGGTTGCGCCGCATGGGCGTCGACTGGAACCCCTATCTCAATTCCGGCGACGCGTTGACCCTGGTGGTGCTGGCGGCGGCGTGGAAGGAGGTCAGCTACAATTTCCTGTTCTTCCTCGCCGGGCTGCAGGCGATCCCGAAATCGCTGATCGAGGCAGCGGCGATCGACGGGGCGCGGCCGACGCGACGCTTCTGGACGATCATCTTCCCGCTGCTGTCGCCGACCGCCTTCTACCTGCTCACCGTCAACATCGTCTACGTCTTCTTCGACACCTTCGGTATCATCCACGCCGTCACCCACGGCGGCCCGGCCGGTGCCACCACGACGCTGGTCTACAAGGTGTTCAACGATGGTCGTGCCGGCGGCGATCTCGGCGGCTCGGCCGCCCAGTCGGTGATCCTGATGGCGATCGTCATCGCGCTGACCGCCGTTCAGTTCCGCTTCATCGAGCGCAAGGTCAACTACTGATGGTCGAGAACCGCCCCCTCGCCAATCTGGTCTCGCACCTGATCCTGATCACCGGCGTGGCCATCGTCGCCTTCCCGGTCTATCTGGCGCTGGTCGCCTCGTCCTCGGATCCGACCACGATCGCCAACGGCCAGCTCGGTCTCATTCCCGAAGGCCACCTGTTCGAGAACTACTGGAAGGTGTTGTTCCAGGGCACCGAGCGATCGACCAAGCAGCCGATGATCGTGCCGCTGTTCAACTCGCTGGTGATGGCGCTGATCATCTCGATCGGCAAGATCGCCATCTCGCTGATCTCGGCCTTTGCCATCATCTATTTCCGCTTTCCCTTCCGCCACACCGCCTTCTGGGTGATCTTCCTCACCCTGATGCTGCCGGTCGAGGTGCGCATCTACCCGACCTACAAGATCGTCGCCGATCTCGGGATGCTCGACACCTACGCCGGACTGACCATCCCGCTCATCGCTTCGGCCACCGCGACGCTGCTCTTCCGTCAGTTCTTCATGACTGTGCCGGACGAGCTGCTCGAAGCTTCGAAGATAGACGGGGCCGGCCCGTGGATGTTCTTCAAGGACACGCTGCTGCCGCTGTCGATGACCTCGATCGCGGCGATGTTCGTCATCCAGTTCATCTACGGCTGGAACCAGTATCTCTGGCCGCTGCTGATCACCACCCGCGACGATATGCAGACGATCGTGATCGGCATCCAGAAGATGCTCTACGTCACCGATGCTCTCACCGAATGGCAACTGGCGATGGCGACCACCATCCTCGCCATGCTGCCGCCGGTGGTGGTGGTGGTGGCGATGCAGAAGCTCTTCGTCCGCGGCCTCACCGAAACGGAGAAATGACCCGATGGCAGACGTGCGCCTCACATCGGTCGGCAAGATCTACGCCGGGTCCGTGCCGGCGGTGAAGGACATCTCCTTCACCGTTCCCGACGGTGGTTTCTGTGTCCTCGTCGGCCCGTCGGGATGTGGCAAGTCGACACTGCTGCGCATGATCGCCGGCCTCGAGACCATCACCATGGGCGAAGTCCGCATCGGCGATCGGGTGGTCAACACCGTCGAGCCGATGGATCGCGACATCGCCATGGTGTTCCAGAACTACGCCCTCTACCCGCACATGAGCGTCTACGACAACATGGCCTACGGCCTCAGGAACCGGAAGACGCCGGAGGCCGAGATCTCCGCCCGGGTCGCGGAGGCCGCTCGCATCCTCGAGCTCGAGCCCTACCTGAAGCGCCGGCCGCGCGAACTCTCCGGTGGCCAGCGCCAGCGCGTCGCCATGGGCCGCGCCATCGTCCGAAAGCCTCAGGTCTTCCTGTTCGACGAGCCGCTCTCCAACCTCGACGCCAAGCTGCGCGGCGCCATGCGGGTGGAGATCAAGAAGCTCCAGCGTCATCTCGGGGTGACCGCGGTCTACGTCACCCACGACCAGCTCGAGGCGATGACGCTGGCCGACATGTTGGTGGTGATGAACCAGGGCGTCGTCGAGCAGATCGGCGCGCCCCTCGATCTCTACGAGCGGCCGGAGACCGTCTTCGTCGCTCAGTTCATCGGCGCTCCGCCGATGAACATGATCGAACTGACGCCGACGAAGGGCCTACCCGCCGGGCTCGACGGGGTCGCCGGACTGCCGCTGCCGGCGGCCGGTGCGCGCCTCGGCATCCGGCCGGAACATCTCGGCGTCGAGATCGATGGCGACGCGCGGATCGAAACGCGTCCCGGCGACGTCCGTCTCGCCCTCACCGTGGAAGCGGTCGAAGCGGTGGGTGCGGAGACCTACATCCACGGCCGGCTCGGCGGTGACGGTCAGATGATCGCCGCGCGCGAGCACGGCAAGGTGCTGCTGCCGGCCGGCACGACCCGCACCTTCACCGCCCGCCGCGAGCATCTGCATCTGTTCGATCTCGCGACCGGCCGCCGTATCGCGCACTGAACCCGGCGGCCGGACAGTGGGATCCGCGACCCGGCGGGACGCGTCGCGGAATGCCGATCTCACACCGAGTTCACGAAGTTTCGACCTGTACGACACTTCGTGAACGAAGGCGAGCCCGAACGGGCGTCGGCCGATCGGGCCGTAACGCTCATGAAATTCGGACGAGTCCGAATTTCATGAGCCCGGTATCAGGCGTCGGGGCGGGTCACCGCCTCGGGTGTATCGGGCACGCCGCGCGACGGGTCCGCGACCACACCGGCCGTCGCGGCGAGGCCGAGCCGCTGGCGCAACACCTCGACGAAGTGCCGCCGGTCGAGCCCGGGCGCGATCGGTTCGCCGATCCGCACCCGGATGGTGCCGGGATATTTCAGCCACGAGTCCGGTGGCCAGCAGCGGCCGGAATCGACGACCACCGGCACGCAGGGTACATCGAGCAGATCGTAGAGTGCCGACACCCCGCTCTGGATGCGGTCGCGGCCACCGACGTGACGGGTGCCGGAGGGGAAGATCAACATGTTGCGACCGCTCGCCACCGCCTCCCGCGCCCGTTCGAAGGCCACGCGCAGCCCGGCGAGATCACCGTCACGATCGATGGCGATGTGTCCGCCGCGCCGTGCGATCCGCCCGCCGAGCGGATAGGCGAAGATCTCCCGTTTGGCGAAGGCGACGGGATCGTCGAAGAACAACGGGTAGAACAACACCTCCCAGGCGGACTCGTGCCGCGAGGCGAGGAGAAAGGGCGCCTTCGGGAGATTCTCCGCTCCCTCGATGCGGTGGTCGATGCCGCAGATCACCCGCAGCAGCCATGCCAACGCCCGGAGATAGGCGAGGACGAACGGCGCCATCATGCGGCGATTCGGGACGAACAGCAGCGGCGCGACCGGCGCGAACGGCAGCAGCAACGCCACGGCAGCGAGATGGAACAGAACCGATCTGACGAGGATCGTGCTTCGTTTCAAGTTCCGGCCCCGGCGCTGCCCGCCCTTCGACCGCCGCTCCGGCAGTCGATCCGTCGTTCACCCGGGTCGAGGCCCACCGAGCCCCGGCCGCTCGATTTCCTAGCACGGCACCCTTCCGCGACCAATGCGAAACAGCCCGGATCGCGGCTTCCTCGGGGGCTCGCGGTGACGCGACGAAATGTTGCCCCGTCTCGCCACCGCAGGCCGTGTAGGATAGCGGACGGTATCCTTGCGTTCTTTGCAAAGACAGGGCATTGGCGTAAACAACGGGAGTGGACGGCGCCAAAGGCGCCCAGACGGAGTGTGTCTCATGGCCGAAGTGGCCGCTCGGGACGAGGATCTGCATAGGCAGCTGCTGGCGATCGTCGTCGAAGAAGGCATGATCAAGGACCGCGAACTCGAAGCCGCCACCCGGCTCGACGAACTCGGGATCGAATCGGCCGATTTCGTGATGATCCTCATGGCGATCGAAGAGAAGTTCGGCGTCTACATACCGGTCGACGAGAACCTCACCGAAGCCAAGACCGTCGGCGAACTGCTCGACGTCGTCACCCGCCACATCGACGAGCACCGTCGACAGGTGGCCTCTTGATCCCCGTCGCGATCACCGGGTACGGCGCCGTCACCGCCTGTGGCATCGGCGCCGACGCGCTGTGGTCGGCCGCACGCGACGGTCGCACGGCGGTCCACGATGTCGTCTTTCCGCGGATCCACCAGCAGCAGGTGAAACAGGCGGCACGAATCTCCGACGCCGACCTGCAGATCCTCCTGCCCGACGCCAAGCCACGCTTCCAGGACCGCACCGCGATCATCGGCGTCGCAGCGGCCCGAGAGGCGATCACCCAGGCCGGGCTCGGTCCGGACGACTTCGGCGAGCGCTGCGCCGTGGTGGTCGGTTCCGGCCTCGGCGGTGCCGAGACGATCGAGACCGGCTACATCCGCTACCTCGAAACACCGGCCCAGCGCGGCGACGTCATGGCCATCCCCAAGCTGATGGCCAATTCGACAGCCTCGTGGATCGCCATGGACGTCGGGGCGACCGGGCCGACATTGTGCATCTCCACCGCCTGTTCGTCGGCCACCCAGTCGATCGGGCTGGCCGCCGATCTGATCCGCGCCGGCGTGGTCGATCGTTGTCTGGCGGGCGGTTCCGAGGCGCTGCTCGTCGATGTCGCTTTCGCCGCCTGGGAACTGCTGCACGTCATGACCACCACCCGCTGCCGCCCGTTCTCGCGTGAGCGCAACGGCATGGTGCTAGGCGAAGGGGCCGGCGTCGTGGTGCTGGAATCGATGGAGGCGGCGAAAGCGCGCGGCGCCGAAGTCCTCGCCGAGCTGGTCGGCTACGCCACCAACGCCGACGCCTCCGACCTGCTCCGGCCCGATCTCGCCGGCGTCACCACCTGCATCCGCAAAGCGGTCGAATCGTCCGGCCTCGAGCCGTCGCGGATCGGCTACGTCAACGCCCACGGCACCGGTACCGTCGCCAACGATCTCACCGAGACCAACGCGTTGCGCGCGGTCTTCGGCGACGCCTTCGACGGTCTGGCGATCTCCGCGACCAAACCGATCCACGGCCACGCGCTCGGTGCCGGCGGGGCGCTCGAGTTCATCATCACCGTCGAGGCGCTACGCGCCCAGATCGCGCCGCCGACCATCAACTGGCTCGGACTCGATCCGAAGCTCGGTTTCGAGCCGGTGCCGAACGTCGCACGCCCCTTCACCGCCGACGCCGCCATGTCGAATTCCTTCGCCTTCGGCGGCATCAACGCCGCGCTGGTCGTGGCCCTGCCCGGACGCGGGTGAGATCATGGCCGAGACGATCACGCCGACGCCGGACGAGATCGCCGAGCTGAGGCGGCTCGTCGGCGACATCACCGGGATCGGCGACGGACCGGCCGTGCCCTTCGCCGCGCCGCTCCTGTTCTTCTCCCGCCTCGACGACGCCCGTCGCGACGCGCTCTTCGCGCCACGCCCCGGCCGTATCCTGGTGCAGGAACAACTCGCGATCGAAGCGACCGGCCGCCTCACCGCCGGCGAACCGGTGGGCGTGCATTTCCGCTTCGGGGAGCCGGCGGGCGACACCGCAGCCTTCCGCATCGAGGCCGATCTGGTCGACCGCGGCGGCACGACCGTCGCCGCGATCCGCACCTCGATCCGCCCGATCGAAGCGGCGGGCCTCGCGGCCGCCACCGGGCTGCCCATGGCGCCGACACCCGATCTCGTCGAGCGCGCCACCACCCGCCCGCTCGGGTCCGATCCGGTCGATCGCTGGCTCCACCTCGTCGGCGACGTCAATCCGATCCACAGCGACACCGCTCATGCCACCGCGCTCGGTCTGTCCGGACCGGTGGTTCCCGGGGCGCTCCTCACCACTGCGGCCGAAGTCCTCGCCGGGGCCGGCCCCGACGCCACGCTCGTCCGTCTCAACATGCGGTTCATGGCGCCGATCGCGATCGGCACGGCGGTGGCGACACGGGTTCGCGAGCGGCCGGCGGAGGGGGCCGCGACCGGGCGGCGCGATCTGCGGCTGTTCTTCCTCGTCGGCGACCGCGCCACCGCCGTCGCCGATCTCGGCTTCCTCACTCCCGTGTGAGGGGTCAGTCCGTGAGCGCGGTCTCGTCGACCGTCGGTCGTTCGATCGCGACGATGCGGCCGCCCGAGAAGCGCACCACCCGGTCGCAGAACGGCACCCAGGCGAGGTCGTGGGTGGTGACGACCACCGTCTTACCCGCCGCCTTCAGTTCCGGCAGCAGGGTGCGGAAGAAGAACTCACGCTTGCCCGGATCCTGATCGGCGACGAACTCGTCGAGGATGACGATGTCGCGGTTCTCGAGCAGCACCACCGCCAGCGCCAGTCGCCGACGCTGGCCCGAGGAGAGATTCAACTGGGTGAAGCGACCCTCGGCATAGTCGGTGACCTCGTCGAGCTGCAGCCGCTTCAACAAGCTGCGGGCATGGTCGGGGTCGATCCTGGAGAGGCCGAACAGCCGGTAGAACAGGTGGAAGACGGTGAAGATGGCGGAGAAACGGTCGCGGTAGGCGACCATGTCGCGGTCCTCGACCGGTGTACCGTCGACGGTGATGCGGCCGTCGTCGATGTCGAGGAGACCGGCCAGGACGTTGAGGAACGTCGTCTTGCCCGACCCGTTGTCGCCGATGACGAGGACGATCTCGCCGCGCGACAGTTCGAAATCGAGCGGCCCGAGTTCGAAACCGGAGCCGTCGGTGAGCGGATAGCGCGCACGCACCCCTTCGAGAGAGAGCCGAGAGAATGGTCCCGGTGGCGGCCGATCGCCCTCGTCCAGGCCCTCGAACTGTTTCAGTTCGGCATCGAGTTCGTCGATGCGGCGGAACGACACCATCGCTCGGAGCAGCGCCGGGATCTGTTTGATCACCCCTTCGAACGGGCCGAGCGAGAACAGCACCACGGTGAGCAACTGGAAGACGACGGTGCTGTCGCCGACCCCGAGCCAGGGTACGATGAAGACGATGCCGCCGACCAGGACGAACTTCAGCGACTGCATCACCACTTCGCTGGCGGCGTAGCGCTGTTCCATGCGGATGGTGACGTCGCGGATCTCGTCGACGGTATGAGCGATCTCGTCCTCGAGGTCGCGCCGCCGCGGGCGGTGCAGCTTCAGTTCGCGGAAACCACCGATGATGTCGGACACGCGCTCGAAGTAGTCGATCTCGACCGAGCGGATGAGCTTCGTCAGCCCGGAAATGGCACGCCGCTGCAGGTAGTAGCCGAGGATACCACCGACCATCACCAGAAGCGCGAAGCCACCGACCGCCGGCGACAGCGCCAGCACCTGCGGCGTCGCCAGGACGAGGAAGATCACCGCCGGCAGGATTTCGATGATGGTACGGCTGATCGCGGTCACCACCTGAACGTCGGTGGTGATGATGTGGTAGAGTCCGCCGTGCTCGTGGCTCTGGACGAAGAGCGGCGGCGCCTTCAACATGTTGCGCGTCAGCCGCGCCCGGAGCGTCGCCGCCATCCGCGCCACCAGCGACTGCGCCATCACCGGATAGACCACGCTCAGCACGGCATAGACGACGAGCGTCGCCAGGAACACCGGCAACCACAGGCGGAAGAAGCCGGGAGTGCCCACGTCGCTCGCCGCGGCGTTGATGACGTGGAGGAGGACGTTGCGCGACAGACCGGTGACGATCGCCAAGCCGATCACCGGTAACGCCATCCCCTTCGGCGCGTTGCGCCACAGGAAGGAGAACATCTTCCCGAACATCGGCCCCCCTCGGCGACGCGTCCGGCAGCGGATGCCACGGTGCATCCGTCGTCCCGGCGCCGGCCCGGAGGCCCCCTGCCGGCCCGGCGCCCGCTCTCATACAGGCACGACGCGGTCGAGGCGAGCCGAAAAAGGACGCGGCCGGCGGCCGGCACCGGCCTCCGCCGCTCCGAGACACGCAGTTCGCACTCAACCGAAGTGAACGCGCTCGCGCAGATACCCCTTCTCGCCGTCGATCGCGGCGAAGAGATCGATGTGGCGGATGGTCGGGATGAAGGTCCCGGCGATGGCCTCCGCGTAGACGTAGACCGGCCGCATCGGCCGCTTGTCGACCGGCACCAGCAGGCGCGGCTTGCCGTCCGGCCCCATGTCGAGCGAACCTTCACGCTCCTGGAAACTCACGAGGCCGACCGACCAACGTCCGTCGCCGACCGGCAGCGCCGAGACGCCGAAAGCGAACACGCGCTCGAAGAAACTGAGTTCGCGCCGGCGTCCCGTGGAGGCGTAGCGTCGCCAGAACACCTCGATCGGATCGCGCGGGTCCAATCGGCCGTCGGCGCCGCGCCGGGCGGCATAGACGATGACGTTGGCGTTGATCGAATGCTGCACGTAGAACAGCATCCCCTCGTCCTGCGGCACGTGCTGTGGCCGCACGACCGGCAGATCGGCGAAGGTCTGGAACTCGGAGCGCATCTTCGGCAGGACGATCTGCGGTTCGGCCCGCGCTCGACCGACGAGACCGGTTCCACCTACAGCGGCGAGTGCCAGACCGAGAACGAAACGACGAGACGGGATGAAGCATGAAGGGCCGCTCGGCGACGAGGTCGACGGCGTATGCGACGAGCCGATCATGGTGGTGTGACGTCCCTGGCGAGGGCTTTCCGGAGACGGGATCTTCATCCCGAAAGCCGGCATTGACAAGGTATTCGCCCCGCCGGAATGCGACCGATCGCCACCGAAATCGGCCCGATGCGGCGGCGAACCGGCGCGTCCGACGTCCGTAACGCCCCTCACCATCCGTAATTCCGCACCCGACGGCTTCCCTGTGGACGTCGACGAGGCTATTGAACCGGCGGATCCCACGAGCCGCGGCGACGGCCGATGAAGCCCGCGGGCGTGTGGAACGACGGACGCAGACCTGTCGAGGAACAGCCATGTCGCGGAGAATTCGTACCGCCATCGTCGGTCTCGGGAACTGCGCCAGCTCGCTGGTGCAGGGCGTGGCCTATTGCCGCGCCGAGGGCGAGGCGGCCATCGGCGTGCCCTTCCCGGTTCTCGGCGGATGGCGGCCCGGCGACATCGAGATCGTCGCCGCCTTCGACGTCGATGCCCGCAAGGTCGGGCTCGACATTTCGGAGGCGATCTTCCGGGCGCCGAACTGCACCGCGGTCTTCCACCGCGACGTGCCGAAGACCGGGGTGACGGTGCAACGCGGCCCCGATCTCGACGGCGTCTCCGCCTTCATGCGCAATCAGATGGCCGAACGCTCCTTCGTCGTCTCCGACGCCCCAGCCCTGGACCGCGCCGCGATCGTCGCCCATCTGCGCGAGCGCGAGGTCGAGGTGATGATCAACTTCCTCCCGGTCGGGTCGCAGGAAGCGGTCGAATTCTATGCCTCGTGCGCCATCGAAGCGGGCTGCGCGCTGGTCAACGGCATTCCGGTGCTGATCGCCAGCGATCCGAAGTGGTCGGCGAAGTTCCGCGCCGGCGGGGTGCCGGTGCTCGGCGACGACTTCAAAGCGCAGATGGGCGCCACCATCGTCCACCGCACCCTGTCGCACCTCTTCGACATGCGCGGCGTCAAGATGGACCGCACCTATCAGTTGAACGTCGGCGGCAACACCGACTTCCTCAACATGATGGATCACGACCGGCTGCTGACCAAGCGCCTGTCGAAGACCGAAGCGGTGCAGACGGCCATGGTCGACCGCCTCGAGGATCAGCAGATCCGGATCGGCCCGTCCGACTACGTGCCGTGGCTGAACGACAACAAGATCGCCTACATCCGGCTCGAGGGACGCCTGTTCGGCGGGGTGCGCATGGACATCGAGGCGCGCGTCTCGGTCGAGGATTCACCCAACGCCGCCGCGATGGCCCTGATCGCCATCCGCCTCGCCAAGATCGCCAGGGACCGCGGCCTTTCGGGCGATCTCGGCTCGGTGGCGAGCTTCCTGTTCAAGCACCCGCCGATGCAGGTGGACGACGAGGCCGGCCTCGAGACCATGCTGAATTTCGCGAACGGCGAACCCGAGGATTGAGGCGATGGCGGCCGACGCGACCGACACCCGTCCGGGGCCGGCCGTCGTCACCGGCGGCTCGAGCGGCATCGGACGGGCCGCAGCGCTGCGTCTCGCCCGCCTCGGCCATCCCGTCGCCCTTCTCGCCCGGCGCCCCGACGTCCTCGCCGACGCGGCGGCCGAGATCCGGGCGGCGATCCCCGGTGCCGTGGTCTCGTCCCACGCCGTCGACGTCCGCGATCCCGCCGCCCTCGCTGCCGTGATCGCGGCGATCGCGACCGAGTACGGCCCGATCGCCTGGCTCGTCGCGTCCGCCGGCATCGCCGAGCCCGGCCTCTTCGTCGAGCAGCCCCTCGATGCCCATCGCACCCACATGGAGATCAACTATCTGGGAACTCTCGCCGCCGTTCACGCCGTCGTTCCGTCGATGCGCGCCGGCGGCGGTGGCCGGATCGTCCTCGTCTCCTCCGGCGCCGGCCTCTTCGGCATCTACGGCTATGCCGCCTATGCCCCGTCGAAATTCGCCGTTCGCGGCCTCGCCGAGGTTCTGCGGGTCGAACTCGCCGGTGACGACATCACGGTGACCCTGGCCTACCCGCCCGACACCGAAACGCCTCAGCTCGCCGCGGAGACGCGGACGAAGCCGGAGGCGACCAAGGCGATCACCGCCGGCAGCGGCGTGTGGTCGGCCGAGGCGGTGGCGAAGGCGACGATCGACGCGGCGCTCGCCGGGCGCTTCCTGGTGGCGCCCGGGTTCACCCTGACCGTGCTCGCCCGGCTCCATTCGCTGGTCGCGCCGCTGCTGCGCTGGCACCAGCGCCGTATCGTCCGATCGTTCGACCGGCGTCGCCCATGACCGAGATGACCGCCCTCGCCCTGCTCGTCGGGGTTTTCGTCGCGGTCGCCCTCGTGCTCGTCGGGTTTCTGTCGCTCGTGCCGGTGACCGCCGAAAAGGCGCGCGGATTGTGGCCGGTGATGATCTCGGAGATCGTCATCGTCGCCGTCGCCCTCGGTTTCGTGGTGCCGGGGGGCGTCGTCACCGCGACGGGAGTCGCACTTCTCGCCGGGCGTTGCGGCTTCGAGGCGGCGAGCGTCGTCCTCGCGCCCGGCGGCGATCGGCCGACCGTGGCGCTCGGTCTCGGCGGTACGGCGGCGGCGGCGGCGATCCTCGCGACGGTCGCCGGTGTCAGTGGTGTCGCCGCCGGGCTGCTGCTTTCCGCCATCGCGACGGCGGCCGCGGTCCGCCTCGTTCCGCCGCCACGTCCGGCCGATGCCGTCGTGCTCTTCGCCTTTCCGCTCGCCGCGGTGACCGCCTTCGCCCTGGTGGCGGCGCGTCCCGGCGGCGGCGCGGTGCTGCTTCTCGCCTTCCTGCTGGTGGAGACGATGGACAGCGCCGCCGTCCTCGGTGGCCGCCTGTTCGGCCGTCACAAGGCATTTCCCCGGCTCAGCCCGCGCAAGACGGTGGAGGGCCTCGTCGCCGGGGCCACCGCCGTCGCCACCGCCACGGCGGTGCTCGGGTTCGCCGTCATGGGTTGGTCGCTCGGCCGCATCCTCGTCGTCACCGCGAGCTCCGCGGTCACGACCGTCGCCGGCGATCTCGTCGCGTCGTGGCTGAAGCGCCGCGCCGGGGTGAAGGACTTTCCGCCGATCCATGCCGTTCAGGGCGGCGTCCTCGACATCGCCGACGCCTGGATCGTCACCGCCCCGGCCCTCGCCGTGGTGACGTCGGTCGTCTGAACGATCTCAGATCCGCCCGAGCGCCCAAGCGACGGCATCGACGACGGCGATCGAGGCGATCGCCGCGGCAAAATCGTCGGCCATCACGCCGAGCCCACCCGCGAAACCGTCCTGCACCGCCCGGATCGGCTGCGGCTTGACGATATCGAAGAAGCGGAAGGCGGCGAAGCCGGCGAGCCACCACCACGGATCGACCGGGATCGCCAGGAAGACCAGCGCCATCGCCCAGGTCTCGTCGAAGACCACACAGCCCGGGTCGTCGACCCCGAGCGCCCGCTCGGTGACGTCGGCCGCCCACACCCCGAGCGCGAAGGTGGCGACGAAGATCGGCGCGAGCCACGCCCAACCGAGCCCGAGGAGCAGCCACGCCGGCACGACGGCACCCGCCGCGCCGACGGTTCCAGGCCAACCCGGCGCAAGGCCGAGGCCGGCGGAGAACGAAACGACGTGCGCGGGGTGCGACCAGACGAAACGCATGGTCGGACGGACGGTGGCTTCGACACTTTTGACCATGGCCGCCATCAGATATGATTCCACGTCCGCGGACGAGTCCGGTCGGGCGACGATCGACGTTCGGTGTTCCCTCGCCTCGAGAGGCTGCGCGGGCATGGCGCGGACCTATGGTCTCCATCTGATCCGACGCTGTCTCGGAGCGCTGGGCGCGACGCTCGGCCTCGTGCTGGTCGTTTTCCTGGCGGAGCGGTTGACCACCCTGGTCGAGATGCTGATCAAGCGCGACGCGCCGCTCTCCGACCTGCCGCTGGTGCTGGCCCTGACCGCGCCCGAGATCGTCATCACCGCGATGCCCCTGGCCCTGCTGATCGGTATCTTCAGGGCCCTCCTCGACGCCCGCGACGGCGGCGAGACGGTGGTGCTGGCCGGCGCCGGGGTCGGCCCCTGGGGCCTGATGAAGAGCCTGATCGGCTTCGGTGTCGTGGCGGTCGTCGGCGTCGTCTTCGTCGCCGGCTGGATCGACCCGCTCGCTCGCGCCACCCGCGACCGTTTGTTCCTCGACGCCGGCCGCAAGATGGTGCTGGAGGCGGTCCGCAACGGGCTCTCCCGTGACAAGGTCGAGACGCTGAACGGTTACACCTTCGTCTCGCCGAGTTCGGGGAACTCCGAAGGCCGCCGCCTCCTGGTCTTCCTGCCCCGCGCCGACGGGATGGAACGGATCGTCGCCGCCACCGACTACGAACTGACGGAGATCGAGAGCGAGCGCCGCTACCACCTGCGCCTGCGCGATGTCACCGTCTCCGATCTCGCGCTCAGGGCTCCGCAACTCGACGATGCCGAGAATCCGCCACTCGGCGGCTCCGGCTTCCGGCTCGGAACCGTCGCTCGCGACATCGACCTCGACAAGGCACTGCGCGAACCCGCCCTCGCCGACCTGCCGGAATACCGCAATCTCGTCGCCCTGGTGCGGACGGCGGTGAGCGAGGCCGCGCGCAAGGCTCAGGGCCTGCGTGCCGCCGAGATCATCACCCGCGCCTGGCTGTCACTCGCCGCGGTGTTGATGGCGGCGATCGCCGTCTCCTTCGCCGACGGTCGCCGTCGCTTCTTCGCCTTGCCGATCGCCGGCGCGACGATGGTGGTGTTCGACCTCGCCCTGGTCCGCATGGTGCGCAGCTTCGGCGCCACCGGCGCCACCACCGGCCTCGCCCAGGGCGCCGCGGCGGTCACCTGCCTCCTCGTCGTCCTCGCCGCGGCGCTGGTGTGGCGCTATCCCGGCGTGGTGGCACCGCGCGGAGGTCGCTCGTGACCGATCTCGCGCCCTCCCCCGCCCATCCCCACCGCCGCGGACTCTTCCACCCCTTCGGGCTGCCGGGCATCATGGCGCGGCAGGATTATCGCGGGCATCTGTTGTTCGTCGTCATCGTGCAACTGGTGCTGCTGCTCGTCGCCATCTCGATCGACCTCGCCCGCTATTTCGATCAGGTGACCTCGGCGGCGGGCGGTAGCGCGTTCGATCGCGCCGCCCTGCTCGCCTGGTATCTCGGTCTGCGCATCGTCGACATGGTGACCCGGTTGCTGTCGATCGCCGTCTTCGTCGGCGTACTCGCCTTCGAACTATGGTCGATCCTCACCCGCCGTCGTGCCATCCACTGGATCTCCGGTCGCCATCCGTTGCGTGTTCTGATGCCGGCACTCGCCGTCGGCCTGACGCTGGCGCCGCTCCAATTCGTGCTGGAGACCCGTTGGCGGCCGGAGGCGGTGCTGATACAGGCCGCCGCCAAACTCGGCGCCTACGGCGAACGCTACGCCCGCGAGCGACCGCCGAGCCCGGTGTGGTTCATGTCCGGCGACCGTCTGGTCCACGCCGACGCCCGCTTCGGTCCGCCCGCCGAGTTGGTCGACGTCGACATCTACCGGCTCGACGCGATGGGGCGGGTGGGCGAGGTGATCCGCGCCACGCGCGCCGATCCGACCGGGGAGCGCGACGTCTGGCGTTTCCGCGACGCCACCCACTGGAGCCGCGATCCCGCCTCGCCGTCGGCGATGCGGGTCTCGAAACAACCGGGCGAGGAGGTTCTCACCATCCCGCTGCATCCGCTCGCCGTCACCTACATGGGGGTCCCGGCGAAATACATTCCGGAGAACGATCTGCGGACCATCGTCGCCTCCGGCACCGACATGCTGGTCGGCGCCGATCACCACGTCTGGCTCGAGGTGAGACGCGCCAACACGTTGATGCCGCTGGCGATGGCGCTGCTCGCGGCGAGCGTTTCGCTGCTCGCAGGTGCCCGCCGGCCGAGCCTGCCGGTGTTGGCGGGATGCGTCTTCGCCGGGTATTCCATCCACGTCGCGATCCGCGTCTTCATCGCCGCCGGCGAACTGAAGATCCTGACCCCGTTCGCCGCCGCCTGGATCCCGATCGCCGTCGCGCTCGGCGGCGTGGTCATCGCCGTCACGGCGGCGGCCGGGCGCCGGTGGCGAGCTTGAGCGACGCGACGCGATCGACGGAGCCACTTCCGCGGCCGAGGCACGGCGGCGCCCACGGGCGCGACATGAGCTCGTCACCTCCCGGCTTCGGTCGGAGGAGCGAGGCCGGTCGTACCGGACGGCCCCGGCGCTGGACAGGCTCGATGCCCTGTTCTAATCGGGAAGGGCGTGTCGCCGCGACGCGGTGACATGCCGACGATGGAAAAGAGAACGGCGAAGAATGGCGAAGGTTCACCCGACCCGGCTGCGCGATCGCTCGTCACGCCCGTGGATCGCCTTCCTGCCCGTGTTCGGCATCGTCACGGTGCCGGTGATCGTCGTGCCCGCCATCCTGTGGGCGCGCTACACCTTCCACCAGCTTCATCCCGACGCCGATCCGCGCATCTATCTGACGATCAGCCGCGCCATCTCCGATCCGCGCGTCGGCGAGCCCTTCGCGGTCTGGGTGACGCTCGCCGCGGCCATCCTGTGGGCCTCCGTCCATTCGATCCTGTGGATGTTCATCGCCGAGCATCCTCGTCGTACGGCTCTCGCGCCGACCCGCGACCGCATCGCTCGCGGCCTTTGGCCGGCGATGTGGGCGACCATGACCGCGACCTGCGTCGGCATGGTGATGCTCGCCCAATACCGGCTCGGCGGCGAAGTTGCGACCAACCGACTGCACATGCTCGGCAGTTACGTGTTCTTCGGCGGTCAGGCGGCGACGATCCTGCTCGCCGCCGTCTATCACGCGTTGATCGCCCCGGCACGCACCCCGCTCGAGGCCGCCTTCTTCCCGGCGCGTTGGCGAGCGCGGGCCGGTTATGCCGTGGTCGCCGCCGCGGTCGCCTACGGCGTGATCTTCCGGGTGAAGTCGATGGATCTCGGCGTCCTGACCCCTTGGGTGATCACCGCCTACGTCGAGCTCGAGACCATCCTGATCCTGGTCTTCCTCGCCTATCTCTCGGCGTATTTCGTCGATGTCGCCCGTTTCCTGCGTGGCCGTGCCGGCGGGCGGGCGGGCGTGGCGGCGGATGCGGTGGCCGAGGAGGCCGTGGCCCTCAACCCGGTCTCCTGACGGTCCGTGACGACCGGTCAGACCCGGCCCTCATCGGCCGGGCGCGGCCGGCGGGGCGGCAGGGGATCGCTCTCGTCGACCCGGCGCAGCATCTCCCAGGCCCGCGCCGCCCGCTGGAGAGCCGTGAAATTGGTCAGCGCGGCATAGAGCCACAGTCCGCCGACCAACACCGGCCGCTCGAGCCCCATCGGGCCGAACGCTGCCCCGGCGAGGATCATCAGCGCGCAGAGAAAAATGATCCGCTCCTGTCGCTCGAAGAGGTCTGGCCAACGGTCGTTGTCGACCGGGATCTCGATCGCGGTCCGTGCCTTGGCGTAGCTCGTCAGGTAGGCCCCGGCCAGCCCGAGCAATGCCGCCGGCCAGGCCTCGCTCGCCCAACCGAGTGCGGCCATCATCGCCAGTTCCTGGTAGCGGTCGACGACCGCGTCGAGATAGCCGCCGCGCCGGGTCGACAGCCCCCGGATCCGCGCCACCGCGCCGTCCAGCGCGTCGAAGGCGAATGCGACCACCAGGCCCAGGCCGAGGACGGCCACCGATCGATGCACCGAGAAGGCGGCGACGTTCACCGCTACCAGGACGAGCCCGATCAACGTCACCTGATTGGGGGTCAACCCGGCCGAGGCCAGAGGCCGGGCGAGCCGCTCCCACATCGGATCGATGTGGGTCTTGAACAGGCCGTCGATCATGGTCCGCCCCCTCCGAAACCGTTCGTCCCGGCATACCGCTGACGCGACCACGGCACCACCCACCGTCGCGCCGCGGCGAATTCGGCCCGGCGCAGATCGAAGAACCGCTTCTCGCGCGGATCGGGACGATACTCCCGCCGATCCGATCTCACCGCGGCACGGATCGCCGCGAGCGGATCGGGTGCCCAGCCCAACGCCGGCGCGGCGAAAGCCGCGGCCCCGATCAGGCCGGCGAACCGCGGCGTCGACACCACCACGGTGCGCCCGGTCGCGTCGGCGAGTGCCTGAGCGAAATCCGGACTCTGACCGACGCCACCGACCAGAGACAGCGGGGGATCGTGGCGGACGCCGCGTTCCCGTCCGACCACCTCCAGAGCCCAACACAGGTTGAGCACGGTTCCGTCGATCACCGCACGGATCACCGTCTCCCGTGTGTGACCGAAGCGGAGACCGAGAAGCGTGCCGCGCAATCGGTGATCGTCGATCGGACAGCGCTCGCCGGCGAGCCAGGGGAGAAACAGCGGATCGTCGAGATCGCGCTTCGCGGCGCTCGCCAGGAAGGCGCCGATGTCCTCTTCCCGATGGCCGCCGTGCCCGGCGAGCAGTTCGCTCGCCCAGTGGAAGGCCCCACCGCAGATCTCCTGGGTGGCGATCAACAACGGCCGGTATCGCACCGGGCTGGCGACCGTCGCGTAGGAATGGCGCGGGCTGACTCTGCGATCGGGAAAGAAGCCGCCGACCCAGGAGCTGGTGCCGGCACAGACGTGCAGTTCGCCATGTTCGACCGCGCCCGATCCGAGCGCCGTCGCCGTCACGTCGCCGCAACCGGCGACCACCGGCACGCCCTGCGGCAGATCGAGTTCGGCGGCGGCCCGCGCCGTCAGCCCGCCGACGACGTCGGCACCGTCGACGATCTCGGGAAGGAGGTCGCGCGGTACGCCGACGAAGCCGCACAGCCGTTCCGACCAGCCCTCGCGTCCCGGTCGCGTGTCCATCAGCCAGGTGAGGTTGGCGGTGTCCGCCGTGGTGACGAAACGGCCGACGGCGCGGTGAACGAGCCAGTCGCGCACGTCGAGGATCTTGGCCGTCGCCGCCCAGATCTCCGGCTCGTGCGCCCTCACCCAGGCCATCTTGCTCGGTGGGTCCATGCCGTTCCGTGGCGGTCCGCCGTTGGCGATGGTGAGCCAGGCGATCGCCTTCGGGATGTTGTAACCGTAGAAAGCGGGGAAGCCGCCGACGATCGTGCCGGTGATGTCGGCCGCACGCTTGTCGAGCCAGATGATCGCGGGACGCAACGGGTGGCCGGTGCCGTCGACGCAGACCACACCGCACATCTGAGCCGAGAACGCGATGGCGCCGATCCGTTCCGCCAGATCCGGCACACGTACCCGGAGGTCGCCGACCGCGCGCACGAAGGCCGACCACCAGTCGCTCGGCCGTTGCTCGGCGTGCATCGGTGCCGGCCGCGCCAGCGGATAGTGTTCGACGGTGACGGCGACGAGCGTGGAGGTGCGATCGACGATCCCGACCTTGACGCCGCCGGTGCCGAAATCCGCGGTCAGAACGTAGGTCGGCGCCCCTCCCTCCGGGGCTCGTCGTGTGTCCACCGTTTCGGTTCCGCCGTCGTTTCGCGAGCCGTTTCTACGCCGTCGCGCCCGAGCCGTGCAAGTTCCGGCCGGCGGCAGGTCGGTCACGTCGCCCCGGCGAGATGCCACACTGCGTGGGGATCACGCCGCCAGGACGCGGATGGCGTGGTCGATGTCGGCTTCGGTGTGATCGGCCGACAGGAAGAAGCGGATGCGTGGTGCGTCCTGCGGCACGCCGATCTGGACCACCGGTGGAGCGTAGATCCCCTCCCGCAACAGCGCCGCGGCCTTGTCGAGGGTGGTGCCGAAGTCGGAGAAGAGCACCGGAACGATGGCGCAACCCGTCGCCGCGCCGGTGTCGAGCCCGGCGGCCCGAGCCTTGGCGACGAACATCCGGGAATTGGCCCCGAGACGCGCCACGCGCTCCGGTTCGGCCTTCAACGCCGTCAAGGCGGCATGTGCCCCGGCCGTGACCGCCGGCGACAGGCCGACGCTGTAGACGAAGCCCGGCAGCGTGAAGCGTAGCCATTCGATCGCCAGACCGTGCGCACAGACGAAGCCGCCGGAGGAGGCGAGCGTCTTCGACAGCGTGCCGATGATCAGGTCGATACGTCGGGGGTCCTCGCCGTAGTGCTCCGAGATGCCGCGCCCGGTCGCCCCCATGACGCCGAAGGAATGCGCCTCGTCGACCATCACCCAGCAGCCATGTCGGTCCCGAAGGTCGAGGAGGCGCGGCAGATCGACGTGGTCGCCGTCCATGCTGTAGAGGCTCTCGACCGCGACCAGACAGTTGCGATGCTTCGCCCGAGACTCGCCGAGCAGGTGATCGAGGTGATCGAGATCGTTGTGGCGGAAGCTCTTGACCGTCGCGCGGGTGGAGCGGGCGCCCATCATGATGCTGTTGTGAGCGAGCTGGTCGACCATCAGAAGGTCGTCGCCGCCGAGAAGATGCGGGATCAGAGACAGGTTGGTGAGATAGCCGCTGACCAGCGTCACCGCCGCCTCCGCACCGACGAAATCGGCGAGTTCGGCTTCGAAGGCGCGGTGGAAATTGCGCTCACCGCCGACCAGACGCGAGCCGTTGACACCGGTGCCGTGCTCCCGCACCGCCGCGATCGCCGCCTCGCGCACCGCCGGATGATGCGACAGTCCGAGATAGTCGTAATTGCCGAAACTGACGAACCGATCGCCGCGCGCCTCCACCACCTCCTGCAGGCCGTCGACCTGGACGAACCAGGGATTGGCGTTCCCCAGCCCCTCGAGGAAGAACTGGCCGGCGAGCCGCGCCCGTCGCTTCACGAAGGTTTCGAAGGGAGTGAGCGAGGGCATGACCACCTGATCGGCTGATCGATACGGCGAAGGTCGGGCGCGGCTTCCTGTCACGGCTCGGAAGGCCCCACTTCGACGATGCGTCCGGCGCCGTCGCTCCGTGGCCACCCTTCCGCGGCGGATAAGCCGTATATATCGCGGCCTCGGCCCCCGGTCACCCTCGCAGTCCTACGGCTCGCGCCATCGCCGGAGCCGCTTCGACCTTCGATCGACGACACGCCGCAGAACACGCGGAGACAGCGCATCTCCGCGGTCACCGACCCGGAAGACCATGAGGAATTTCACCAACTTCCCTTCACGGGGCGACCGGTTCGTGATACGCGGCACGACACGATCTTCATCCGGCGAAACACGCCGGAAGGGGCACGTCCTCGTTCCGTCCACCCCGCGACTGCGGCCGAAGGCGACGGGGACGTCCGGGGCGCCCGAGGGTATGAATACATGTCGGACATGGCGGCACGCGCGACCGTGAAGCAGACGGACGGACAGGCGTCGGATGTCGAAAGCCGGATCATCGCCTTCATCCAGAAGGAGATTCAGGACAAGTCGGTGGTCCTGACCCGCGACACCCGGCGTGACGAGGTGGCGATCGACTCGATCGACGTGGTCAACGTCGTCTTCGCCATCGAGGAGGAGTTCGACGTCGAGATCGATCTGACACCGGATGCCAAATTCGAGACCGTCGGTGATCTGATCGACACGCTGATCTCCTTCATCCCCGCAGAACGGCGCGGCTCGTGATGAGCGCCCTGTCGCTGGACGTCACCGGGCGGGGCATCGTTTCGAGCCTGGGTCAGTCGGTGGAGAGCTTCACCCGCGCCCAGTTCGAGGGCCGCTCGGCGATCGTCGCGCTCGAAGGTCTCGCCTTCTCGCTGCGTTTTCCCCATGCCGCGCCGATCCGCGACTTCGATCCGGCGGCTCACTTCGACGATCGCAATCTGTCGATGCTCGACCGGTTCGCTCAGTACGCCACCGTGGCGGCGCGTCAGGCCTGGGCGGAGAGCGGGCTCGACGGCGATACCGTCGATCCGACCCGCATCGCCGTCATCGTCGGCACCGCCAACAGCGGGATCGACATCCTCGACGACGGCTTCCGTCGCATCTTCAAGACCGGCGCCCGCATCCCGCCGCTCACGATCCCCCAGACCATGGGCAGCGCGCCGGCGAGCCGCATCGCCCGCGAGATCGGCGCTCGCGGTCCGGTCTTCGGCATCACCAGCGCCTGCGCCTCGGCGGCGCACGCCATGTTGGTCGGCGCCTCGATGATCCGCGCCGGCCTCGTCGACGTCGCGGTCGCCGGAGGGACCGATTCCTGTTTTTCCGAAGGATACCTGCGCGCCTGGGACGCGTTGCGGGTCGTCGCGGGCGACACCTGCCGGCCGTTCTCGATCGGCCGGAAGGGTCTGATCGTCGGAGAAGGTGCGGCGATCCTGGTGCTCGAGCGTGCCGGTCGCGCCGCCGCTCGTGGTGCCCGACCCCGCGCCCGCCTGCTCGGCGGAGGCATGAGCTCGGATGCCGGCGACCTCGTCGCCCCCGATCCGTCCGGCATGGAGACGGCGATCCGCCATGCCCTCGCCGACGCCGGCCTCGCGCCCGAGGCCGTCGGTTACGTCAACGCCCACGGCACCGGCACGGTCGCCAACGACCGCGCCGAAGCCGCAGCGATCCGTGCCGTCTTCGGCGGACGTGGCGAGCAGGTGCCGGTCTCCTCGACCAAGTCGATGGTCGGCCACGCCATGGGCGCCTCCGGAGCGATCGAGGCGATCGCCACCATCGCGGCGCTCGAGCACGGTCTGGTGCCGCCGACCATGAACTATCTGGGTCCCGACCCCGACGTCGATCTCGATCCGACCCCGAACGTGGCACGTCCGGCGGCGATCGAGGTGGCGGTGTCCAACTCCTTCGCCTTCGGCGGTCTCAACGTCTCGCTGGTCTTCGGCCGCGCCGAAGGTTGACCGCCGTATCGCGCGAACGCGCACCGAACGGTGAAGGTGCCGTCGCACCCGGTCTTCGAGGACACCGTTATTTCGCGGTTGCTTCGGACCATGGGTGTTTCAGAGGCACGAGAAATCCGCGTGAGGACCGCCATCGGTGGTGTTCGATGCCGGCGGTTCAGCCGCGCACCGGCCGCAACCCCATCGTCACCCGCCGATAGACGTCGAGGAGGCGCGGCCCGACGGCGGCGACGTCGAACTGCTTGACGTGATCGCAGCCCCAGGCGCGGAGCCTCGCCAGACCGTCCGCATCGGCGAGGAGGTCGCCGACCGTCCGCGCCAGCGCGCCGGCGTCGTTCGGCGGGACCAACGCCGTCTCGCCGGGCCCGGTCAGCACCCCGGCGTAACCGAGATTGGCGGCGGCGACCACCGGCGTTCCTGCCGCCATCGCCTCGATCAGCACCAGCCCGAAGCTCTCGCCCCACGGCGCGGGCGCCACCATGAGGTCGGCATCGGCGACGAGCCGGCGCGCCGTCGCATCGTCCGGTGTCGGCACGATGGTCACCCGTCCGGGGTCCCGCGACGCCAATGCCGTGGCGAGCGGCGCCAGCTCGCCCCCTCCGGCGATGATCAGCTCCGGCGGCGACGATCCCCCGCGCCGTACGATCTCGGGCCAGGCCTCGACCAACACTCCGAGGCCCTTGCGTTCCTCGAAACGCCCGAGGAAGAGCAGACGCCGCGGCCCTTGCCGACGCGGCACCGCGCGGCGCCCGGCCTCCCGCCACGCCGAAAGATCGATCGCCGGCGGCAGGAGGTCGACCAGCCGATCCGGCCGTGCCGGCTCGAGCAGCGCCGCTGCGCTCGTCGACACGGCGATCGCCGCTTCGGCCCGATCCCGCATCGCCCTGGCGACCGGAGAGAGCACCGCGGCGAGCACGCGATCGTGCGGCGGCAGGGTGGCGTGGAAAGTGGCCACCGTCGGTCGGCGGAAAGCCCGCCACAGGCGGAGCGGCAGCAGCGGCACGAACGGCGTGTGTAGGTGAACGAGGTCGATCGAGGCGACATCGAGCCGCCGTGCCGCCGCGCCGAGTTCGCGTCCTCCGACCCAGGTGATTTCGAACCGAGTTCCCGACAGGCCGATGCTGATGTGACGCCCGAGCGGAACGACGGCGGGATCACGACCGGCGTCTTCTGCCCGACCGTCTCCGCCCGAGCCCCCCGGCCCGGGTCCGGGCGCGACGATCGTCACATCGTGGCCTTCGTCGGAGAGCCAGCGCGCCATGTCGCGAACGTGGTTCTGTACCCCGCCGCGCCGTTCCATCGCGTAGGGAGAGACCTGGAGAATCCTCATCGGCGCCCTCCGGGTGACGCGCCGCCCGGCTCGCCCCACGGCACCGATACCTCCAGAAGGCGGACCGGGCGCGTCGATCGTGAGGATGGAGGCGGCGGAAACGCGGCCACGGTGGTGACCTCTCCTTCGTCGTGGTGGCATCCTGTATAGGTCACCTGCGCCGCCGCCACCATCGTCGACCGCGTCCGATGCCGCCCGCCGTGTAAAGCCGTCGCGCACCGCTCTGTCGCATTGTATCGTTCGCCGTGACCCGACGAAGCTGCGGATGACGGACGAAGGGAAAGAAACGGTCGGCTCGAAGCCCCGCCCCCCGGCGCAGATCCTAACGGATGGCGGCCGCTCGGGGCCGCCGCTCCGGTGTGTTCCGGGCGAGTTCGGAATTCGTGGGCTCCGCAGGTGACGGATCGGCCGGGGCGCGAGAGGTTTGGCCGGTGGCGCGCGTATCGAAGTCCCTGATCGAAGCCTGGTTGGCCCTCACGGGGCGAGACCGCCGCGTCGGCACCGCGACCGACGGGCTACACGTCGTGCTCTACGGCACGCTGCTCGGCCATCACTGGCGCAATTCGCTCTCGCCGCGATCGCCGGTCTGGCGGACCATCCCCGATGTCGCGCGCGTCACCATCCTGCCCGAACGTTTCGGTACCTCGATCCTCGGTACGGCCTCGGCATCGGCCTCGACCGTGGTGATCCCGCTCACCGAAGTCGACATCCGTCGCTGTCCGGCGACGGGTCGGCGCCTCGCACCGACGGTGGACACGGTCGACGTCTACGCCGACAAGCGGCGTTTCGCCGCCTTCATCGCCGCACACGGGCTCGACGACGTCGCCGCCGGCGACATTCCGTTGTCCGGGCCGATCCCCTACCCTTGCGTGCTGAAGCGGCTGGATCTGCGCAACGGTGTCGGCGTCGCCCGGATCGATTCGGCGGAGAGCCTCGCGAGACATCTCGCTCGTCGCCCGTGGCACGGCCACGACGTCGTGCTTCAGAGCTGGATCGACGGTCATGCCGAATTCGTCACCCATCTCGTCTGCGAGACGGGACGGGTCCTCTGGCACCGGACCTACCGCTACGAACTGGCCGGAGGCGTGTCCGTCCGGACCTCGAAACGGGCCGGAACCATGGAACGAACCGACATCGGAGAGACGGACCTCGCCACACTCGCTCGTTTTCTCGAGCCGACCGGCTTCAGCGGCCCGTGCAACGTCAACTACAAGCGGACCGGCGACGGGCGCATCGTCGTCTTCGAGATCAATCCGCGTTTCGGCGGCTCACTGATGCGGCCGCAGAATCGCGCTGACCTCGCCGAAGCGCTCGCCGTCATCGTCGCCCACGCGAGGTGAGCCGATCGACGGCGCCCTCCCCCCGCCGATCCCGCAACGCGATCAACCGGCGGCCATCTTCTCGCCGAGATAGGCCACCGCCTCGGTGAAACTGGCCAACCGCGGATAGTCGGCCTCCGGGACGGGGATGGCGAAACGCTTGGCCAACGCCGTCACCAGATTGAGGAAGTCCATCGAATCGATGTCGAATTCCTCACGCAGATCGGCGCTCTCGTCGATGCTGGCGACGTCGACGTCGGGGGCGATGCGGCCCAGTTCCTCGATGAGTACGGCTCTCGGTTCGGTCGCGCTCATAGGGCCTCCGTTTGTTGCAAGAGGGTTTCGACGGTGTGGAGGAAGAGGGCGCCGCGGTGGCCGTCGCTCACCCGGTGATCGCCGGCGAGGGTCATCGCCACCGTCCGGCGCGCCCCGACCATGCCGTCGACCGCCCAGGGCCTGAGTTGCGGCGTGCCGAAACCGACGATCGCCACCTGCGGCGGGTAGATGACACCATAGAGCGCCTCGACGCCGCGTTCACCGAGGCTCGACACGGTGATCGTCGGGTCGGTGAGTTCGGACGAGCGGAAGCGGCCGGCACGTACCCGCATCACCAGATCGCGCATCGCCGTCATCAGCTCGTCGAGACCGAGCCGGTCGGTGTCGTGGATGGCCGGGGCGACCAGTCCGGTGCCGCGGATGTTGACGGCGATGCCGACGTGCACCGCCCTGCTCGGCCGGAACGTCCCGTCGACGAAATGACCGTTGAGTTCCGGGTACTTCTTCACCGCGCGGGCAACCGCGGCGACGAACAGCGTGCCGAGAAGTAGTCGATCCGCCGGTTCGCGGCCGGCGTTGTGCGCGGTGACGAAGGCGTCCGCCGCGGTCAGATCGACGGTGTGGGCGAGGTAGTAGTGCGGGATCTCGCGCTTCGACCGGGTCATCGCCGCGGCGATCGCCACCCGCATCGCGGCCGGATCGATGCCGCGACCGGCAGCAGCCACCGGCGACGCGGCCGAGGGCGCCGGAGCGGCGACCGACACGGCCGAAACCTTCGCTGCGATCCGCGCCTCGACATCGGCGAGGACGATCTCGCCCGCCGGCCCGCTGCCGAAGAGGTGGGCGAGGTCGACGCCAGCGGTCTCGGCCAGCCGTCGTGCCGCCGGGGTGGCGTGCGGACGGCCGGCGGTCGCGCCGATGGCGGAGGTCGGGGCGGGGGACGATGTGGCCGGTGCGACGGGCGGAGGCGGAGGCACCGCTTCGGCCGGTTCGGGTACGGGCACCGGTTCCGCCGCGACGGCGGCGGTCGAACCCGGAGCCACGGCGACCGACGACGTGGCCCCGTCCGATGGAGGCATGGGCACTTGCGGGGGGGCGACGGCCACTTCACCGGCAGGGGTGATCACCGCGATCGGCAGGCCGACCGGCACTCTGGTGCCGACCTCGACCAAGGGCCGCTCGAAGACACCGTCTTCGAACACCTCGATCTCGATCGCCCCTTTCTGGGTCTCGACAACCGCGACGATGTCGCCGCGTCTCACCACGGTTCCCGGCGCCACCGTCCATTCGATCAGCGTGCCGGCGTCCATGTCGGCCCCGAGGGAGGGCATGCGGAATTCGCTCATCTCACGTCCTGCCCATCATCGCCTTCACCGCCACGACGATCTTCGCCGGGCTCGGAATGGAGGCGTCCTCGAGATGCTTGGCGTAGGGGATCGGCACCTCTTCGCTGCACACCCGGCGGATCGGTGCGTCGAGATCGTAGAAGCCGGCCTCGACCACCCGCATGGCGATCTCGGCGGCGAGGCTACCGGTCTTCCATCCCTCGTCGACGATCGCCAGACGGTGGGTCTTGGCGACCGAGGCGAGGATGGTCGCGTCGTCGAGCGGACGCAGGGTGCGGAGATCGATCACCTCCGCCTCGATGCCGGCCTCGCTCAGCTCCTCCGCCGCATCGAGCGTCTTGAAGAGCGAGCCGCCGTAGGTGACCAGCGTCACGTCACGACCCGGCCGGCGGATCGCCGCGCGATCGATGTCGACCGGCCCGGCGTTCACCGCGAGCTTGCCGACGCGGTTGTAGAGCATGACGTTCTCGAAGATCAGCACCGGGTCGGGATCCTGGAGCGCCGTCCACAGCATGCCGCGGGCGTCCTCGAGGGTGGCCGGCACCAGCACCCGGATACCGGGGATGTGGGCGTACCAGCCCTCGAGACTGTGGGAATGCTGCGCCGCCAGCTGACGGCCGGCACCCGTCGCCATACGGATCACCACAGGCACGCCGAACTGGCCGTTCGACATGTGGCGCACCGTCGCCGCGGTGTTGAGGATCTGGTCGAGTGCCAGCATCGAGAAGTTGACGGTCATCACCTCGACGATCGGCCGCATCCCGGCCATCGCCGCGCCGATGCCGGCGCCGGTGAAGCCCGATTCCGACAGCGGCGTGTCGCGGATCCGCTCCGGTCCGAACTCGGCGAAGAGGCCCTTGGTGACCGCGTAGCAGCCGCCGTAGAGGCCGACGTCCTCGCCCATCAGGAAGACACGTTCGTCGCGCTCCAACGCGTCGACGATGGCCATCTTCACCGCCTCGCGATAGGTCACTTCGACCGTCTCGGCCGCGGGCGCGGGGGCAACCGGCGGCGCCGGGCGCTCCGCCGCCACGACGTGACGACCGAGCCCGTCGAGCGGTTCCAGCGTCGCGGCCTCGGAGAAGGCCACCGCCGCCTCGATCTCGGCCGCGATCTCGGCCTCGAGATGCTCGACATCGGCGGGATGGACGAGACCGGTGTCGATCAACCAGTCACGGAAGCGGTGGATCGGCCCCTTCTTGCGCCACGCCTCGACCTCGGCCTTGTCGCGGTAGAGCTGGGCGTCGAACATCGAATGCGGCCGGAAACGATAGGTGCGGCATTCGAGGAAGAACGGCACACCGTCTCGGCGGATCGCCTCGAGGGCGCGCAGCGCCGCCCGTTCCACCGCCAGCACGTCCATGCCGTCGACCACTTCCGCGCGGATGGCGTAGCCTTCCGCCTTCTTGTGGATGTCGACCTCGGCCTCCGAACGGGTCAGTGCGGTGCCCATGGCGTAGCCGTTGTTCTCGCAGACGAAGAGCACCGGCAGCTTCCACAGCGCCGCCAGATTGAGGCTCTCGTGGAACTCGCCCTCGGCGACCGCTCCTTCGCCGAAGAAACAAGCGGTGACCCGGTCCTCCCGGCGCATCTTGTCGGCGAGCCCCAGGCCGACGGCGAGCGGCAGCCCACCACCGACGATGGCGTTGCCGCCGTAGAAATTCACCGCCGCCGAGAACAGATGCATCGAGCCGCCGCGGCCACCGGAGCAGCCCTCGGCCTTGCCGTACATCTCGGCCATCACCTCGCCCATCGGCACGCCGCGCGCCAGCGCGTGACCGTGTTCGCGGTAGGTACCGACCACCCGGTCGGTCGGCCCGAGGCAGTGCAGGATGCCGACCGCGATCGCTTCCTCGCCATCGTAGAGGTGTAGGAAGCCGCGGATCTTCTCCCGGGTGTAGAGTTCGGCGCACTTGTCCTCGAACCGGCGGATGCGGATCATCTGACCGAGGAGGTCGAGCGCGTGCGCACGGTCGACGTGCGGCTTCGGGGACGTGTCGCTCATCGTTCGTCGCTCTCGAGGGTGGAGATGTCACCTTCCGGCAGGCCGAGTTCACGCGCCTTCAAGAGGCGACGCATGATCTTGCCGGAGCGCGTCTTGGGCAGGTTGACGCGGAAGGCGATCTCCTTCGGCGCCACCGCCGGCCCGAGCCGCTTGCGGGCATGGCCGATCAGCTCGAGCATCAACGCGTCGCTCTGGGCGATCCCCGGCTTCAGCGCCACGAAGGCCTTCACGGTTTCGCCGACCGTGTCGTCCGGCACGCCGATGACGCCGACCTCGGCCACCGCCGGGTGCTCCATCAGGGCGCTCTCGACCTCGAACGGGCCGATGAGATGGCCGGCGCTCTTAATGACGTCGTCGGCGCGGCCGACGAACCAGAAGTAGCCGTCGGTGTCGCGCATGGCGAGGTCGCCGGAGAGATACCAGCCGCCGGCGAAGCACTCGGCGTAGCGCTCCTCCTCGTGGAGATAGGCGCGCATCATCGACGGCCAGCCGGGGCGCAGCGCCAATTGCCCGATGGTCATCGGCGCCGTCGCCTCGCGCACCCCGTCGGCGGTCTTCTCGACGATCGCCGCGGTGATGCCCGGCAGCGGTTTGCCCATCGAGCCGGGTTTGACGTCCATCGAGGCGTAGTTGGCGATCATGATGCCGCCGGTCTCGGTCTGCCACCAGTTGTCGTGGAACGGCATGCCGAAGGTCTCGGCACCCCAGACGACGGCCTCCGGGTTGAGCGGCTCGCCGACGCTCGCCATGAAACGCAGGTGGGTGAGATCACGGCCGAGCACCGGATCGGAACCCGCTTTCATCAGCATGCGGATGGCGGTCGGGGCGGTGTACCAGACCGTGACCTTCTCGCGCTCCAGGATCGAATACCAACGCTCGGCGTCGAACTCCGCCTCGTCGACGATCAGGGTGACGCCGTTCACCAGCGGCGAGATGATGCCGTAGGAGGTGCCGGTGACCCAGCCGGGGTCGGCGGTGCACCAGAAGACGTCGTCGGGGTGGAGGTCGAGGGCGAAACGCCCGGTCGCGGCATGGGCCACCACCGCCTCGTGGACATGGACGGCGCCCTTCGGCTTGCCGGTGGTACCGGAGGTGAAGTGGAGCAGCGCCATGTCCTGCGGATTGGTGGCGACCGTCACGAAGGTCGGCTCCGCAGCCGCCATCAGGTCGTGAAAGCAGTGCGTACCGGCCGGCACCTGTTCACCACCGTCGACCACCAGCACGTCGAGCGGACCGGGGAGTTCGTCACGCCAACTCGCCACCTTGCGCTCATAGAGCCGGCGGCTGGTGACCAACACCCGTGCCCCACCGATCGCCATCCGTGCCTTGATCGGCTCGGGACCGAAAGCGGAGAACATCGGCGAGAACACCGCGCCGGCTTTCAATGTGCCGAGAGCGGTGACGTAGAGCTCGGGTACCCGGCCGAGCAGAGAATAGACCCGATCACCGCGCTTGACCCCGAGATCGCCGAGCAGGTCGGCGAAGCGGTCGGTGTCGGCCTTCAGGTCGGCATAGGTGATGTCGCGCCGTGTCCCGTCCTTGGCGATGAAGCGGATGGCGGTCCCGGCGCCCCGTCCCGCCGCCACGTGGCGGTCGACCGCCTCGTGGGCGATGTTGAGCGCTCCGCCGGGCAATCCGTCGAGCAGTGCCCGTGCCTTTGCCCAGGTGAAAACGCGACAGGCCTCTTCATACTCGCCGAGATTGCTCGCGGCGACGTCCTGGATCCGTCTCGGAACGAAGGATGTCGTCATGCCCATCTCCTTCCCTGGTCATGGCGCCGGGTCGGCATGTCCGAACGAGATCTATTCTTGATATTTCTTTGAAAATGGCCATGACCCAGATCAACGTCAGCGTCGGCGTCGCATCGAAACCGCCGTTTCGACCGCACACATCGCTCGGTGCGGTGATATTTTTTCTTTGCACCGCGCTCAAATTTTCTTGCGGCGCACATGGCGGCGATGCCCGCCCCCGGTCGCGTCGTCGACCCCGCCCGCAGTCGCGGTGGACGAGGCCGAGGGCGACGAACACCGGCGCCGGTAGACGGCCGCGCCGACCGCGCGGCCCGGATCGGCAGCCATCCGCGCTGGCGCAGACGCGACCGTTCGTGCAGCATCCTCGCGAAACCCGTTCAGCCACGGAGGGCCGCCCCGATGACGCAGCACATGCAGGACCTGATCGGCGAGATCCTCCGGCTCCAGAGCGAACTCGAGGCCGAGATCGACAAGCGGCGCGAAGCCTTCGGCTGGCGGCTGCGCGAACGCTTCGTCGAATTCGAGGACGGGATCGCGGCCGAACACCGGCGTCTGCGCACCTCGGTCCGGCATTTCCTCGCCGAGTCCTCGCTCGCCTCGATCCTCACCTCGCCGCTGATCTATTCGCTGATCGTTCCGATCGCGCTCCTCGACCTGTGGGCTAACCTCTACCAACAGGTCTGTTTCCGCGCCTACGGCATCCCGCGGGTCCGCCGCGCCGACCATGTCGTCTTCGATCGGGCCCGGCTCGCCTATCTCAACTGGATCGAGGCGGCGAACTGCCTCTACTGCTCCTACGCCAACGGCGTCGTCGCCTTCGTCCGCGAGATCGCCTCGCGCACCGAGCAGTACTGGTGCCCGATCAAGCACGCCCTGCGCACCACCGATCCGCACCGCCGTTACCTCGGCTTCCTCGAATACGGCGACGCGGACGGCTATCGCACCCGGCTCGAGGAGCTACGCAACCTGCTGCGTGAGGAGGTGACGCCGGCGCCGGGCGAGGGAGCGACGCCGAAACCGTGAGCGCGCGTCGGTACGGGGGGCGTCACCCCTCCTGCCGGAACCGGCGTGGTCTGAGCCCGGCGTGGAACCAGGTGATCATCGAGTAGATGTCGTAGACCGGCCGGCCGATGGCGCGGGCGAGTGCGGCGGCATAGGGGGGCATGTTGGTGCATTCGAGCACCACCGCACCGACCTCCGGGTGGCGCGCCACCAATTCGCGGCCGGCGTCGAGGATGTCGCGCTCGGCGAGGCCGACGTCCATGTCTTCCGTCTCGCCGCCGATCAGGACGCGGAAGAACTCGCAGCCGCCCTCGGTGCCGGCGATCGGCGTGTCGAGCGGCACACCGGCGGCGGCGAGATGGGCGGGAGTCAGCGTCGCCGCCGAGACCGTGACGATGCCGACCCGCCGGCCCGGCGGCAGTGTCGCCTGGACCCAGGGCACCTGCATCAACGACGAGGTGGCGACCGGCACTCCGACCGCCGTCGCCAGCTCCTGCTGGAACAACGCCAGGAAGCCGCAGTTGGTGGTGATCGCCTCGGCGCCGAGGCGGACGAGGTCGCGGGCAGCCTCGACGAAGTCGGGCAGAAGTCCCGCGGCCCCCTTCAGGACCACCTTCTCCGGGCTCGCCCCCCGCACCACCCGGTAGAGCACCGAAAACGGCCAGGTCTCGGCGTTGCCCATGTCGCCGAAGATGCGGGGAAACCGCGCCTCGAGCATGAGGATGCCGAGCGGCGCGCCGTAGATCGCCTTGCCACCGCGCGCGATCGGGCCGACGGCGGTCGAGGGAGAACTCATGTCGGTCCGGCTCCGGCGGTGGGGTAGGCGCGAAAGCGATCCGGGGCGAAGCCCTCGATCGGGATCTCGGGGGCGCGGCCGAGGAGAAGGTCGGCGACGATGCGGCCGGTGCGCGGGCCGGTGGCGAGCCCGATGTGGCCATGGCCATAGGCGACCAGCACGTCCGGATGGGGCGATCGACCGATCACCGGCCGTCCGTCCGGGGTGCTCGGTCGATGCCCGAGCCACATCCGCGCCGCGCCGTCGCGGATCGCAGGCGCGAGTCCGGGGAAGACGCCGAGGAGATGGGTCTTCAACACTTCGGCGCGGCGCCAATCGGCCTCGGCCTCGACCCCGGCGAGCTCCACCTGTCCGGCGACACGCAGGCCCTTGGCCATGCGGGTGATCGCCACCTTGCGATCCTGGATCATCATCGGGATCCCCGGGCCGGCGGAGAGTCCGTCGATCTCGACGTGGTATCCGCGCTCGCTCTCGATCGGCACCTGCAGCCGCAGCCGATCGGCGAGCGGCTTCGAGCGGATGCCGGCGGCGACGACGGCGCGATCGGCCGGGATCGTGCCGGCGTCGGTGACGACACCCGAGAGCCGATCGACGGAGAAGGCGAAGTCGAGCGCCCGTGCCCGGATCACTCTCACCCCGAGCCGCTCGGCGTGGCGCACCCGCGCCGCGACGAAGCCGCCGGGGTCGCGGCAGTGACCGCCCTCGCGCACCAGTACGGCGAAGCGATAGGCCGGATCGATCTCCGGGAGGAGATCGGCCACCGCCGCACCCTCGACCTCGTCCCAACGGATGCCGACCGCGGCGCGTGTCGCCCAGCTCGTTTCGGCGGCGAAGGCGGCGCGGTCGCGGAAGACGTGGGCGAGGCCGCTGTCGGCGACGACGAGATCGGGAACGCCAGCCTCTTCCGCCGCCGCCTTGTTGAGCGCGGGGGCCTCGGCGAGCAGCGGCCGCAACATGCCGGCGATGGCGCGGATCCGTGCCCGTGTCCAGCCCGAGGCCATGTAGCGGACGAGCCAGGGCGCGATGCCGGGCAGGTGGAACGGCCGGATGGCGAGGGGGCCGAGCGGATCGAGGAGATAGCCGGGGATCTTCTTCCACACCCCCGGTTCGGAGGGCGGGATCACCGACTGCACCGACAGCCAGCCGGCGTTGCCGTAGCTCGCCGCCTGATCGCCACCGGGATCTCCGGGTTCGACCAGGGCGACGTCGAAGCCGCGACGCACCGCTTCGATCGCCGCGGCCGCCCCGACCGCCCCTGCGCCGACGACCACGACCCGCTCGCCCATGTGGAGACCTCCCCGAGCGGTCGCGTCCGTGTCGCTCGACCGCCGTTCGCCCGCGAATGTTCCCCGAGATGACGGCAATTCCGACGATGTTGCAATCCCTCTCGCCGCGCCCGTCGGTCGCGCCGCTTCACCCGCGCCGCACCCCTCACCGGGCTGCACCGTGACCCTCGGCAGAGCGAAAAATTGCCGCTTGACCGCCCCTTCGTTTACCGCATGATCCGCTTACGCGTGTCTACGAACACGATTTTTTCCGATGGCCGGGGTTCCGGGAACCGAGCCGAAGACCCGGACGGCACGAGGTCGGCGCAGACCGACGGTTTCGAAGGAGTGGTCGACATGAAGGTTTCGAAGACGGTTCTTGCGGCGATCGCGGCGGCGGCATCGGGTCTGGGGAGCGGCGCGGCCCTCGCAGAGAACTGGGATCTGCCGGCCGCCTATCCCGCGACCAATTTCCACACCGAGACGGCGGTCGCCTTCGGCGCCTGCGTCAAAGGCGCCACCGCCGGTCGCGTCGACGTCACCGTCCATCCCAACGGCGCCCTGTTCAAGGGCAACGACATCAAGCGCGCCGTCCAGACCGGGCAGGCGCCGATCGGTGAGCGCCTGATCTCGGCGCACGCCAACGAGAACGCCCTGTTCGGCGTCGACTCCATCCCCTTCCTGGCGTCGAGCTTCGACGCCTCGGAGAAGCTGTGGAAGGCGGCGCGGCCGGAGCTCGAGAAGCTCTTCGCCAGCCAGAACCTCGTCTACGTCTACGCCGTGCCGTGGCCGCCGCAGGGCCTCTACACCAAGAAGGCGGTGAACTCGGTCGCCGACCTCAAGGGTGTCAAGTTCCGCTCCTACTCGGTCGCCACCGCCCGTATCGCCGAGCTCGCCGGCATGATCCCGGTGCAGATCGAGGCGGCCGACCTGTCCCAGGCACTGGCCACCGGCGTCGCCGACAGCTTCATCTCCTCCGGCTCGACCGGCTTCGACGTCAAGGCGTGGGAATACATGACCCACTTCTACGAGGTCGACGCCTGGCTGCCGCGCAACGTCGTCTTCGCCAACAAGGACGCCTTCGCCAAGCTCTCCGCGGCCGATCAGGCGGCGATGTTGAAGTGCGGTGAACAGGCCGCGACCGAAGGCCTCGCCAAGTCTCGGGCGCTGACCCAGAAGTACATCGACGCGCTCGCCGCCAACAAGATGACGGTCGGCAAGCCGAACGCCACCCTCAAGGCCGAACTCGACGCCTACGGCAAGACCATGACCGCCGAATGGGCGGCCAAGGCCGGTGCCGGCGGCAAGGCGATCGTCGACGCCTACGAGGCGAAGTGATCGGCATCCGCGACCTGGACGCGGGCGTGACCGGTGCCCGCGTCCCCCTCCCTCCCGCTCGGATCCTGCGATGGCGATCGCCCGTCTCCTGCGCGCCGTACTCGACGCGCTCTATCTCGTCGCCGGCGCCATGGCGGCGCTCTCCCTCCTCGGCGTCTTCACCATCATCGTCGCGCAGATGGTCGCCCGTTGGTCGGGGGTGTCGCTGCGCGGCTCGACCGACTATGCCGGCTACCTGATGGCGGCCTCGTCCTTCCTCGCCTTCGCCGCGGCGCTGAACCGCGGTTCGCACATCCGGGTGACGATGATCCACGAGATCTTCCCGCGCCTGCATCGGCCGCTGGAGATCTGGGCGCTCGCCGTCGGCTGCGCCATCTCCGGCTACATCGCCTGGTTCGCCTGCAAGGCGGTCTACTGGTCGTGGAAGCTCGGTGATCTCAGCCAGGGTCTCGACGCCACGCCGCTGTGGATCCCGCAGATGACCATGGCGGTCGGCGCGGTGCTGTTCGCCGTCGCCTTCGTCGACAATTTCGTCCGCTACCTCGTCACCGGCACCTCGGGCATCGGCTCGGGCGCCGAAGATACCGTCCAGGTGGAGTGAACCGGCATGGAACAGCTCGAGTTCACCCTTCTCTTCCTGGTGGTGCTGTTCTTCCTGCTCGGCACCGGTGTGTGGATCGGTCTGGCGCTGGCCGGCGTCGCCTGGGTCGGAATGGTGTTGTTCACCGCCCGTCCGGTCGGCGACGCGATGATCACCGCCATGTGGTCCACCTCCTCGTCGTGGTCGCTGACCGCGCTGCCGCTGTTCATCTGGATGGGCGAGATCCTGTTCCGAACACGATTGTCGGAGGACATGTTCAAGGGGTTGGCGCCGTGGATGGCGCGGCTGCCGGGCGGGCTCCTCCACACCAACATCGTCGGCTGCACCATCTTCGCCGCGGTCTCCGGCTCCTCCGCCGCGACGCTGACCACCGTCGGCAAGATGACCGTGCCGGAGTTGCAGAAGCGCGGCTATCCCGAGCGGATGGTGATCGGCACGCTCGCCGGCGCCGCCACCCTCGGACTGATGATCCCGCCGTCGCTGACCCTGATCGTCTACGGCGTGACCATCAACGAATCGATCACCAAGCTGTTCATGGCCGGCATCTTCCCCGGCCTGGTGCTCGCCGCCCTGTTCATGGGCTATCTGGTGATCTGGGTGAAGATGTCGAAGGACTACGCCCCGACCCCGGAACCGCCGATGACATTCGCCGAACGGGTGGCGCGCTCGCGCTTCCTGATCCCGGTGATCCTGCTCATCCTGGCGGTGATCGGCTCGATGTACGCCGGCCTCGCCACCGCGACGGAAGCCGCTGCCATCGGCGTCCTCGGCTCGCTGGTGCTGGCCGCGGCGCAGGGGTCGCTGACCTTCAAGTCGTTCCTCGACAGTCTGCTCGGCGCAACCCGTGTCTCGGCGATGATCGCCCTCATCCTGTGCGGCGCGGCCTTCCTGTCGCTGTCGATGGGCTTCACCGGCCTGCCGCGGACGCTCGCCAACTGGATCGGCTCGCTGCATCTGACCAAGTTCCAACTGATCATGGCGCTCCTGGTCTTCTACATCATCCTCGGCTGCTTCCTCGACGGTATCTCCTCGGTGGTGCTGACCATCTCGATCGTCGAACCGATGATCCGCGACGTCGGCATCGACGTCATCTGGTTCGGGGTGTTCATCGTGCTGGTCGTCGAGATGGCGCAGATCACTCCGCCGGTCGGCTTCAATCTCTTCGTCATGCAGGGGATGACCGGCCATCAGATGGGCTTCGTGGCGAAATCGGCATTCCCGATGTTCCTGATCATGAACCTCATGGTCTTCATCATGCTGCTCTTCCCCGAGCTCGCCACCTGGCTGCCGACCCACCTCACCCTGGCACCGGGATGAGCCGGGAAGCCGGCCTCGCGATCCCACTCGCCGCCGTCGCCCGCCACGGCCGGGCGGTGCTGGTCGTCGGACTCACCGCCGGCATCGTCTCGCCGAGTCTCGCCGGGGCGATCCGGCCGCACATCGGCACCCTCATCGCCATCCTCCTGGCGATCGCCGCCTTCCGCATCGGGGCGCGCGCGGCCTGGGGGGCACTGGCGGCGATGGCCTCGACGCTTCTGCTCGTCGCCCTCCTGCAGATCGCGGTACCGCTCGGCGTGCTCGCCGTCGAACGCGGCTTCGGCCTCACCGGACCGCTCGCTCTGGCGCTGCTGATCATGACCACGACGGCCCCGATCGCCGGCGCACCCAACCTCACCATCCTGGTCGGCGGTGACCCCGCCCCGGCACTGCGGATCGTCGTAATCTCGACCGCACTCCTGCCTGTGACGGTGGTGCCGGTCTTCCTCGCCTCCGGTGACCTCGGCGATCCCGCCGCGGTGGCGCCCGCCGCGCTCCGCCTCGCCGGCCTGATCGGCGCCGCCGCTGCGGTCGGCTTCCTCGCCCGCGCCCGTCTGTCGCCCGACCTCTCGCCCGCCCGCACCGCGGTGATCGACGGGCTGTCGACCCTGGTCTTCGCCGTCGTCGTCATCGGCGTGATGGAGGCGATCGCGCTGGAGATCCGCCGTGATCCCGGGCTCGTCGCCGTGACCACGGTCGCCGCCTTCGCCGCCAATTTCGTCCTCCAGATCATCGGCGCCGCCCTCACCGCCCGCGCCGGCGCCACGCGGGCCGCCGCCGCGATCGGCATCGCCAGCGGCAACCGCAACTTCATCCTGCTGATGACGGCGCTGCCGGATACGATCATCGAACCGATCATGCTCTTCGTCGGTTGCTACCAGTTGCCGATGTACCTGACGCCGCTGCTGCTCGGCGGCTTCTATCGCCGGATCGGGGGCGCCGGCCGATAGGCCCGTGGCCGGTTGCGTCGGACCGAGCCGGTGCACTAGCCTGATCCCGAACCCGACCGCCGCCCGATCCGCTTCCGATGAGGGACCATGAGCAACGAACTCACCGGCGCCGAAGCTCTACTGCGGATGCTCGAGCTCCATGGCGTCGACACCGTCTTCGGCCTGTGCGGCGACACCTCGCTGCCGCTCTACGACGCCTTCTTCCGCGACGGTCGCGGCATCCGCCACGTGCTCACTCGCGACGAGCGCTCGGCCGCCTACATGGCCGACGGCTATGCCCGGGTGACCGGCCGGGTCGGCGTCTGCGAGGGGCCGAGCGGCGGCGGCGCCACCTATCTGCTGCCCGGCATCGTCGAGGCCAACGAGAGCTCGGTCCCGGTGCTCGGCATCACCTCCGACGTCTCGGTCTCGGCGCGCGGCCGCTTTCCGCTGACCGAACTCGACCAGCGGGGCCTCTATCGGCCGCTGACCAAGTGGAACACCGTTCTCGACCGTTCGGCCGACCTGCCGCGTGCGGTTCGCGCCGCCTTCCGCGCCATGACCACCGGCAAGCCCGGTTCGGCCCACATCGGCCTGCCGTTCGACGTCCAGACCGGCGTGGTGCCGGCGAGCGAGATCTGGACCCAGGCCGAGCACGGCCGCGCCCCGTCGTGGCGCTCGGCCCCGGCGGCCGAAGACGTCGAACGCGCCGCGGATCGACTGGTCGCCGCTCGCCGGCCGGTGTTCCTGGTCGGTGGCGGGGTGATCGCGGCCGGGGCGAGCGAGGCGCTCATGGCGCTGGCCGAACGGCTCGACGCGCCGGTGACCACCACGGTGAGCGGCAAGGGGGCGCTGGCCGAGACCCATCCGCTCTGTGCCGGCGTGGTCGGCTCGAACGGCGGCGTTCTCGCCACCCGCGCGGTGATCGACGCCGCCGATCTGGTGGTGATCGTCGGCTGCCGCGCCGGCTCGACCTCGACCGAACATTGGCGCCACCCGGCGCCGACCGTGCCGATCGTCCACATCGACGTCGATCCGGCGGCGATCGCCACCAACTACCCGACCGAGGTCGCCCTGGTCGGCGACGCCCGCCTCGCCCTCGAAGCCCTCGACCTCGCGGTCGCCGACCGCCTCGCCGGACGGCCGGAGCGCGACGGCGCCGGCCGTGCGTCGGTGGCCGAGGCCAAACGGTCGAAATGGGCGGCCTTCGGTCTGCTCGCCGCCGACGACGCCACGCCGATCCGGCCGGAACGGCTGATCCGCGACCTCGCCGCGGCGCTCCCCGACGACGCGATCGTCGTCGCCGACCCCGGGACGCCCTGCCCCTATGTCTCGGCCTATTTCGAACTGCGCCGCCCCGGCCGCCACTTCGTCACCAACCGCGCCCACGGAGCTCTGGGCTATTCGATGGCGGCGGCGGCGGGCGCCAAGATCGGCCGCCCCGACGCCCGCGTCGTGGCCGTCATGGGCGACGGCGCCTTCGGCTTCACCGTCGGCGAACTCGAGACGCTCGCCCGCCTGAAGCTGCCGGTCACGATGATCGTCGTCTCCAATGCGGTGTTCGGCTGGATCAAGGCGAGCCAGCGTGCCGGTTACGGCGCCCGCTACTTCTCGGTCGACTTCGAGCGCACCGATCACGCCCGCATCGCGGCCGCCTACGGCGTGACCTCGTTCCGCGTCGAGGATCCGCGCGAACTGCCTTCGACCCTGGCGAAGGCCCTCGCCCACGACGGGCCGGTCCTCCTCGACGTGATCAGCCAACCGCTGCAGGACGCCGCCGCCCCCGTCTCTCAGTGGATGGGTTGAGACGCACCCCTCCCCGCGGTGCCGGCCGCCTGCTACAACCGGTTCGAGGAACCTCGATCCCGAACGCCGGCGAGCCGCGATGCGTCCCGACATCCTCACGCCCCTCTTCGCCTCGTTGACCGGCCTCCCCGGCGTCGGACCGAAGACGGCGGCGCTCTACGACCGGCTGCTGGACGGCGTCGCGGTCGAGGCGGGCGCCGGAGCGCGGCTGGTCGACCTGCTCTTCCATCTGCCGACCGGTATCGTCGACCGCCGCCTGCGCCCCGGCGTCGCCCGCGCCCCGGAAGGGGCGATCGTCACCCTGCATCTGACCATCGATCGCCATCGCCCGCCGCCACGCCATTCCCGCGCTCCCTACAAGGTCTACGGCTGGGACGAGACCGGGGAGATCGCCCTCGTCTATTTCTCGCCGCGCGCCGACTGGCTGGCGAAGCTCCTGCCGGAGGGCGAAAAGCGTTGGGTGTCGGGCAAGGTCGAGTGGTTCAACGGCGCGCCGCAGATGGTTCACCCCGACCACGTGGTGACCGAGGCGGAGTTCGAGAAACTGCCGCTGGTCGAACCGGTCTATCCCCAGACCGAGGGCCTGACCTCGCGCGCCATCGGCCGCACCGTGAAGGCGGCGCTCGATCATTGCCCGAGGCTCCCCGAATGGCAGGATCCCGACTGGCTCGCCCGCCACCGCTCCCCCGATTTCCGGGCCGCACTCGTGGCGGTCCACCACCCGGAGGGCATCCCCGGCGAGGGGGCCGACGCTCCGGCACTGGCGCGTCTCGCCTACGACGAGTTCCTCGCCCAACAGTTGACCCTCTCTCTGGTCCGCGCCTCGGCCAAACGCGCCACCAAGACGCCGCGGATCGCCACGGGTGTGCTGACCGACCGCATCCTCGATGCGCTGCCCTATCGGCTCACCGGGTCGCAGGAGGCAGCGGTCGAGGACATCCGACGCGATCTCGCCACCCCGGAACGCATGTTGCGCCTGCTCCAGGGCGATGTCGGCGCCGGCAAGACCCTGGTCGCCGTTCTGGCCTGCGCCATGGCGATCGAAGCCGGTGGTCAGGCGGCGATCATGGCGCCGACCGACCTCCTCGCCCGCCAGCACGCCCGCTCGCTCGCCCCGCTGGCGGAGGCCGCCGGCATCGATTGGGCGATCCTCACCGGGCGCGAGAAGGGCAGAGAACGCGAGCGTGTCCTCGAAGGTCTGGCGAACGGCACCATCCGCCTGTTGGTCGGCACCCACGCGCTCTTCCAGGGGCCTGTCGACTTCGCCGACCTCGGTCTCGCCGTGGTCGACGAGCAGCACCGCTTCGGCGTCCACCAACGTCTGGCACTGACCGCCAAAGGCCGCGCCACCGACCTGCTGGTGATGACCGCGACGCCGATCCCACGCACCCTGATGATGAGCTTCTTCGGCGATCTCGACGTGTCGCGGCTGACCGAGAAGCCGGCCGGCCGGCAACCGATCGCCACCCGCCTCGCCTCGGCCGATCGTATGGGCGAGATCGTCGATGCCCTCGGTCGCGCCATCGCCGAGGGGCAGAAGGTCTACTGGGTGTCGCCACTGGTCGAGGAGAGCGAGACGCTGGATCTCGCCGCGGCGGAAGCGCGCTTCGCGGATCTCTCCCGCACCCTCGGGCCGGTCGTCGGCCTCGTCCACGGGCGGATGAAGGCGGAGGAAAAGGACGCGGCGATGCGCGCCTTCCAGGAAGGTGAGACCCGGCTCCTGGTCGCCACCACCGTCATCGAGGTCGGCGTCGACGTGCCGGATGCGACGATCATGGTGATCGAACACGCCGAACGCTTCGGCCTCGCCCAACTGCACCAGTTGCGCGGCCGGGTCGGGCGCGGCTCGGAGGCGTCCTCCTGCCTGCTCGTCTACAAGGCGCCGCTGACCGAGACGGCGAAGGCGCGGCTCGAGATCATGCGGGCGACCGAGGACGGTTTCCTCATCGCCGAGGAGGACCTGAAACTGCGCGGTGGCGGCGAGGTGTTGGGGACGAAGCAGTCGGGCCTGCCCGGCTTCCGCCTCGCTCGGCTCGATCTCCACGCCGATCTGCTGGAGACCGCCCGCGACGATGCCCGCCTGATCCTCGCCCGCGATCCCGATCTGACCAGCGATCGCGGCCGGGCGCTGCGTGTCCTTCTCCATCTCTTCGATCAGGATCAGGGTGTCCGCCTGATCAAAGCGGGCTGATGGCGAACCGCCTCATCCGGCCGCGGTCGAACGGGTCCGCTCCGCCGCTTCGCCGAACGGTGGGGGAAGCGGCCCCGCCGGGTCCGCACTCGGCACCCAGTCCGGTGTGACGATGCCGCCCGAGATGATGAACTTGGCGGCGTCCTCCGTGTTCATGTCGAGGATGCGCACCTCGGACTTCGGCAGGAACATGATGTAGCCGCCGGTCGGATTCGGTGTCGTCGGTATGAAGACGGTGAGCCAATCGTCGACCGCGACCTCCGGCCGCACCTCGTTGAGCCGCGCCGCCACCTCGGCTCTGGTCGGCCCGGAGACGAAGACCAGCGACCAGATCCCCGGTCGCGGCCACTGGATCAGGCCGACCTCGCGGAACGACTGGTCGCGCGACGAAACGAAGGTTTCGAAGATCTGTTTCAGGGTCTTGTAGACCGGACGGACGAATGGCAGGTGGCCGACCAGGTCCTCGCCGTAGGAGAGAAGCGTCCGGCCGACCAGGCTGGCGGTGAGGGCACCGAGGGCGGTGAGGCCGATGAGGGCGACCACCAGGCCGAAACCGGGCACGGCGAAAGGCAGGTAGCTGTCCGGATTCCACGCCGACGGGATCAGCGGCTTCACCGTGGCGTCGACCCATTCGAGGAATCCGCGCGCGATGTAGACGGTGATGGCGAGCGGACCGACCACCACCAGACCGGTGACGAAGTGATTACGGAGCCGCGCCGCCCAGGTCGGTTGCAACGCGGGTATGTCGGTCCTGTCGTCCATCACGGCCCTCCGCCGCCTCGCCGGCGAGAGACTATCGCCTTTTCGCATCGCGACAAATGCGTGGTTCGCCATGTGACCGGGACGTGACACCGCAGGCGTTCGTAACCACGGCGCGCAGTTTCCTCCGACCGCCCCTCGCCTCGGCGCCGCGTTTCGTGCAATTTGATGGCGTGGCATCTGGAAATGCGGGGCTCGGGGGATCCGGTTCGATGCAGACGATGGACCATCGCGTCCGCGTTGTAACGGATGTGCGCACCGTCGAAGAACAGTTGCGGGGGCTACCGACCGAGCTGCTGCGCGGGCCGTTCCAGCAGGCGAGCTGGATCGGTGCGTGGCTCGCCGCCCATGCCGAGACCCGGCCGACTCTGGCGCTGGTGACGGTGACCGACGCATCGACCGGTGCCGTCCTCTTCGTTCTGCCGCTGATGCTCGACACGCGCTCCGGCGTGCCCTGTTGGACAGCGCTCGACGACGGCGTCTCGGACTACAACGCCCCCCTGCTCGCTCCCGACTTCCGGCCGCCGCCGCAGGTCATGCGCCGGATCTGGGCGCAGGTCCGTGAACGGTTGCCGCTGGGCGACATGATCTTCCTCGAGAAGATCCCCGAACGGATCGCCGGCCGACGCAATCCGCTGCTCGACCTCGCTCGACCGCGCCCGTCGCGCTTCGTCGGCCACCCGTTGGCGCTCGCCGACGGCCTCGCCGCCGTCCGCGCGCGCTACCGTGCGGGCCGCTCGCTCGCCCGCAAGCATCGCAAACTCGGCCGGCGCGGCACGCTCGATTTCATCGTCCTTTCCGGTGCACGGGCGGCGCCCCATCTCGAGCAACTGATGCGGTGGCGCGAACGCCGCTACGACACCAGGCCGATCACCACCGATTTCTACCGCCGCCTCCTCGACGACGGTGATCTCGCCCGCGTCGGCATGCTCCGCCTCGACGGAACGGCCGTCGCCGGGTGCTACGCCATCGTCTGCGACGGGGCTCTCCGGCTCCTCGTCACCGCCTTCGACACGCAGTGGAAGAACTGGTCACCCGGCCTCCTCGCCATCGACGAGATGATCGGCTGGGCCTGCTGCGAGGGTCTCGACGTCTTCGACTTCACCATCGGCTCCGAGCCGTACAAGTTCGATTTCGGTGTCGCGAGCGAACGCCTGTGGGAGATCCGGTCGTCCCTGCGGCTGCGCGGCTCGTTGATCCTGAGGCTCCTCGGCGCCCGCCGGCTGGCCGCCGGTCTGGCGCGCGGCACCGCCGCCGGTTTCGCGCGAGCTCGCGCCCGGCTCGGTCCGGTCGGCGACTGACGACACGCGCAGCGCGTCGACCGGTCGACATTCCCGCTCCGTAACCACCTGTTCAGCCCCCTGTGGCAGGATGCGTCGACTAGGGACGAAGAGGCGGACCGGCCGACGGCCGATCGGGGAGAGATGGGATGACCGCGATCGAAACGCGGGTTCGGGTGGTGAGCGGCGCCGTTGCGGTTCGGAACGTGCTCGCCGCACTGCCCGACGACATGCGTCCGACCGCCTTCCAGCACGCCACCTGGACCGACTGCTGGCTGGCGGCGGGCGATCGCGCCGGGCGACGGACCGTGGTCGTGCTGGTCGAGAGCGCGGCGACCGGCCGACCGCTCTTCGCTCTGCCGCTGATGCTCGAAAGCTTCGGCGCCACCCCCTATTGGGCGCCGCTCGATCTCGGCGTCTGCGACTACAACGCCTCTTTCGCCGCTCCCGACTTCCGCCCGTCTCCGACGGAGATGCGCTCGCTCTGGACCCGGATCGTCGCGGCGCTGCCCGACGACGCCACCTTCCTGATGATCGACAAACTCCCGGCTGCCCTCGGCGATCGTGTCGATCCGCTGCTCGTCCTTCCCGGCCTGCGGCGATCGCACGTCGTGCGTCATCCGTTGCGCCTCGATGCCGACTACGCGACGCTCCGCGCCACCCGTTTCTGCCAGACCATGGCCCGTTCCCTCGACCGTAAACGGCGCAAGCTCTCCCGCAAGGGACGGCTGGAATTCGTCGTCGACACCGGCGAGACGGCGGCGCCGGCACTCGAACGGCTGCTCGTGTGGCGGGGCGAACGCTACGGCGAGCGTCCCACCATCGACGATTTCTATCGCTGTCTCGCCTCCGCCGGAGATCCGGCGCGGGTGATCCGGCTCACCCTCGACGGCGAACCGATCGCCGCCGGTTTCGGTCTGGTCGAGGCTGACGCCTTCCGCCTGCTCGCCATCGGTCACGACGAGCACTTCAAGAACTGGTCGCCCGGCCTGTTGCTGATCGAAGACGCCATCGCCTGGGCGACCGGTCGCGGGCTCGGCGAATTCGATTTCACCATCGGCTCGGAGCCCTACAAGTTCTCCTTCGGTGTCGTCGCCGAACCGATGTGGCTGATCGCCGAGGAGTTCGGTCCGCGCGGCGCCGCCATGCTGCGCCTGCTGCTGGCCCGCAACCTGATCGCCAAGAAGTTGAAGCGTTGGATCGATCCGGCCGGGCCTCGCCGCCGCGACGTCAGAGCCGCCGACGCCGCCTGACGACAGCACCGTCATCCTTCGCCGGCGAACGATCCGCCCCCCCCGACCGGCGACCGCGATCGGATCGTCGACACGGTTCGGCGCGCCACCTCCCTTTCCGCCGTCGCGTGAGACGGGAAAGACACGGCCGCGCCGGCGCGACGCGGCCGGCCGAGGGTTCGGCCGGTCACTATTCCACCGTGACCGATTTCGCCAGATTGCGCGGCTGGTCGACGTCCGTGCCCATGAACACGGCGGTGTGATAGGCGAGCATCTGGACCGGCACGGCGTAGACGAGGGGGGTCACCGTCGCCGCCATGTCCGGCAGGACGATGGTTTCGAGGGTGGGAATCGCCGCTGCAGCCGCGCCCTTCTCGTCGGTGATCAGCACGATGCGGGCACCGCGCGCCGCCACCTCCTGCATGTTGGAGACGGTCTTCTCGAAGATCCGGTCGTGCGGTGCGATGACGATCACCGGCATGGTTTCGTCGATCAGTGCGATCGGCCCGTGCTTGAGCTCGCCGGCGGCATAGCCCTCGGCATGGATGTAGGAGATCTCCTTGAGCTTCAGAGCGCCCTCGAGAGCCAGGGGGAAGCTCGAACCGCGGCCGAGATAGATGACGTCCTTGGCCTTGGCGATCCGGCGGGCGAGCCGTTCGACTTCCGGTTCCAGCCGCAGCGCACGCGAGACCAGTCCCGGCAGTTCGGCGAAGGCGCGGACCAGGGTCTTCTCGTCGCTCTCGGCGAGGATGCCGCGGGCGCGGCCCGCCGCCACCGCCAGGGAGGCGAGCACCGCCAGCTGACAGGTGAAGGCCTTGGTCGAGGCGACACCGATCTCCGGACCGGCGAGCGTCGGATAGACGACGTCGGACTCGCGCGCGATCGTCGAGGTCGGCACGTTGACCACCGCCGCGGTGGCGAGGCCGTGCGCCTTGCAGTAGCGCAGCGAGGCGAGCGTGTCGGCGGTCTCGCCCGACTGGGAGA